>Ga0307509_10012333_pt1 | contig 10234 bp, 12 predicted proteins | sample 10_EM_MG_FD_202245 | JGI IMG/M metagenome (GOLD analysis project Ga0307509, IMG submission 202245) | Populus trichocarpa ectomycorrhiza microbial communities from riparian zone in the Pacific Northwest, United States - 10_EM | ecosystem: Host-associated > Plants > Roots > Unclassified | place...
CTCGAATTCATGTTGTCTCTTTCTACGACCTAAATCGTTCTTCTTCGACATTTCGTACGGATAGCCAAGGGACTTGTCGGTGTTTTAATTTCAGGTGCGCTTAAACCCTAACCCTAGAACTGGAAAGGTTTTGATTTTTAATCGGTGTAACGGTAGTTGGTTTTGTTTTATATCCGGTTTGTTTTTATGTTTTTTTTTTTTTTAAATTAAACTATTTAAATTATTTTTATTTTAAATTAATTTTTTTTAATATTTTCATATTATTTTGATGTTTTATATAAAATATATTATATTTTTTTAATTAAACAAATTTATTTTAATATATTTACAAGTTAGAAAAATATTTTAAAAAATAATTAAACTTTAATGAAGTTACATTTACCCCCCAAACTTCATTTATTTTGATTTTTAGTCTCCAAACTTCATTTACTTCAATTAACCTTTTACATACCACATAGATCGAACTGATTTCTTTCACCCGACTCGTCCCAGCTATTATTTTTTGTCCCCCCCCCCAAACTTCATTTATTTCGATTTTGGTCCCTAACCGGCTTCGATTAACCTATGCATAGATCAAACTGATTTCTTTCTAATGAAATTAAACCAGATCGACCCGACCCGTCCCAGACATTATTTTTTGTTCTCTTAGCTGATGGGCTCGATTTTGCTTCACAAATTCACAGTGGACAATAGGTTTACAGATTTAGCTTAAGTGATAAATTTCCCTTTAGTTTAAACTAGTTAGTTGCTCAATGTCACTGAGATTTGTTTTACAATGTTATTACAGTTAGTTAAGCCTGACAGTGTGATTCATTGGCTCGGTTTTTTAATCTAGTTGGATTTCAAAGTAAACCGACAAGAGTTGATTTAGTGTGGGCCAACCATCATAGCAAGTTTGGTTGACCCAATTAAAATACAATTTAATTTTTTAAAGAAAGAAACTAAATTAAAATAAACAATGTTTTTTGATTGACTTCTAATAAGCTAGATTAACACGTCATTTCCTGGCCTAGGTTATGATCTTGATCCGGTTCAATAACTTTTTATTTTAAATTTTTTTTATTTAATTAAATATTTATTGGAAAGACAACAAGTAAAATTATTGGGGTAAAATGTATTAAATTTTATTTTTTTATTAGTGCATCTTTTCATTATTTTAATAAAGGTATTAAGTATTTATTTTTAAATAAAAACCTATCTCATTAGCAAGTTTTTCTCTATAAAAAATATATTAAAATAATATCTTAATATTTAGTATGTAATTAAAAGAAAAAAAATAAATGGTAAAATCATATAAAAAAATCCATAAAAAACTAAAAGAACATAAATTTTATTTTCAGCACTGTTCACCACTATATTTGTTATAATATATCAGATTTCCAAGTTAAATTGTGGACCTGAGTCAAGTTTTGACTACTATCATTATTACCTCATTCCTGGGACCCAAGCCTGATCTCGTGGACTCAACAAGTCCAACGGCGCCGTTTGCCTAACACATGATAATTAAGGTGGCAAAATTGAAATGATTACGGCGGGAGAGCAAGAGAGATGATGACATGTTTTCTTTTGGACCTCTTGAAGCTGTTCCATTCTCCGAACAAAGACCAGTTCCAATCTTAAAAAAAAAAATAAAAAAAAAAACTAATTATCTTGTTCCAGTAATAAGAGTCACCTGTCTGCTACATGAAAATATCTATTAAAACCATTAAAATAATATGCAAGATTCTATCCCTGTCGGTCATAATTCACATTTTTTTTAAAGTTACTCATACAAATATTAACCATTATATCACATCACGCTCATTATATGAATTTGATGTGACATGACATGGCATGATCTGATCTTGGTTTCAACATTCTTTCATCTTTTATCTTTCTTTGGTTGCTCCTCAAATCTTTGGGCCATTTGATCTTGTTTCTATCAAATTTGAGTGGCTGTTGAGTTTTTGCAGTTGTATAGCTTCAGTGGGTTCAGTTGGGGTTGATTAGATTTGCCAAGTTTGGTTATTTTATGATCTGGTAAATTAAAGCCTTGGTTTGTGATTTTTGAGAGATGGGGAGTCAGTGCACTAAGCTTACACGTTGTTGCGTAGATTCACAGTTCAAGGCAGCTGTTGTTGAAGTTCCTGATGTTGGTGGGTCAAATAATTGGGTTTTCTTCTCTTTTGGGAAAAGAAAGTTTATTTTTTTTATGGGTCGTAACTTTTTTTCCCCCCAGGAAATGAAGATAAGAGTGAGGTTAATGACTTGCCTACATTCCGCGAATTCACACTTGAGCAGCTGAAAAATGCAACATCTGGTTTTGCAGTACAAAATATTGTGTCTGAGCATGGGGAGAAGGCTCCCAATGTTGTTTATAAAGGGAAGCTTGAAAATCAGAGGAGGATTGCTGTTAAGCGATTCAATAAAATGGCCTGGCCTGATGCTCGACAATTTTTGGTGCGCTACTTCTACGCCATCCACTAATGTACTTGGATTCTATGTTTGCATTTTTAATTTCATTATGCAGAGTGCCCTTTCGGAAACATCAACAACTCGACAAATTTTTTTTTCCTTCATTCGAGCAGGTGCCGTGTTTTAAATTATACTAAGAGGCATGGACTACCTTCAACGAATTAGTATGACTAGGATCGAATCGCTTTATTTACATCCCCTGTTTAGTTAGCAATAAGACAAATTCTGGCATTTCTTTGTTCAATTTGAGGTCTATTCGTGAATCAAGCCTTGCATATAACTGATGAATGCCAATCTGTTTATGTATTCTCATTGAGGTCACAAAGACCTGCTTGAAGAAATACCTTGGTTTGAGTTTACTGTGTCATAACTTGAAAATAATTTTCTGTTACAATAATAGGAGGAAGCGAGATCTGTTGGCCAGCTACGGAGTCATAGATTGGTAAATTTGCTTGGTTTCTGTTGTGAAGGTGATGAAAGGGTGCTTGTGGCAGAATTTATGCTCAATGAGACACTTGCAAAACACCTTTTCCATTGTAAGGCTTATTTCTCATGCATGGACAAGGATTCTGGATACAAGTTTTGTTGCATATTTGTGATTGTATTTTTGGTCTCCTGATTGAATTCTGCATCCTAAATATGGTATAATAGCACCAATTTTCTTTTTTCTGTAAAATTGCATGACTGTCTTTCTACAAGTTTGATTATAGGGGATATAAGCAAATCAATTCTCTCTTGAATCAGGGGAAACTCAACCTATAAAATGGCCGATGAGATTAAGAGTTGTTCTACATCTTGCAGAAGCTTTAGAATACTGCACAAGTAAAGGGCGTGCCCTTTACCATGACCTTAATGCCTATAGAATTTTGTTTGATGAGGTATGAAATTCTGTCTCCATTTCTCTGAAACCAATTCCTAGTTAGATTCTACCTGCATTCTTTATTTATATGTTAGAATTATACAGGATGGTAATCCAAAACTTTCCAGCTTTGGCCTCATGAAAAACAGCAGGGATGGAAAAAGTTATAGTACGAATCTGGCTTTTACTCCTCCTGAGTATTTGAGAACTGGTAGGTGCTTCTTGTTCACAGTACCGTTTCTTGCTGCTTTGATTTTGTGATTTTCTGAAATTGAAATCAGAAGATCTATGAACAACTAATGGATTTATGTAGTTAAATCTAATGGTGAGATCACTTTACATTACCACCCGTTAAGGGCCTTGCTGACTGGCCTGCTCAAGGTGTTATATAATCTAGATCCTCAAAGCACCACAAATCTGTAGTTCCCATATTGTTCTTTTGGAATGTTCAATGTGTTCATGCTTGTAAAACTTCTGATGCATAACATTACTATTCTTCTGACCTGCCCAAAAGGTTTTCAGAATTTAGATCCATATAATGGAACTCTTATAATACTATCTAGGCCAATGCATTTTTTTATAGTTTTGAGAGATGTGCGATCTTTTGATGATTTCCCTGTTAGGCATGCTTTTCTTGCATTGTATAGAGTATGAGATTTTGGTCATATTTATCAATTTTGATTGCATCCCAGAATAGAGAATTTTGACTAAATTGTACTTGTCTGCATAATATCTTGTACTGGTGCTAATTTTGTGTCATCATAGCTGTCTAATTGTGTTCCTGCCCTCCAATGTATTTGGGCACTAATATTATTTAATCCTTGTTATATAAGTTAATCCAAGACTTTGCTTATGTTCCTTGTCTTTGTTTCAGGGAGAGTAACACCAGAGAGTGTAATATATAGTTTTGGCACTCTTTTGCTTGACCTTCTCAGTGGAAAGCATATCCCCCCAAGTCATGTGAGTGCACATCATTCAAATGTAAATTTACTAGTATAACTCTCGTTTGGATCCATTGATTGACATTCTAGATCAAGCTGCCAAACACAAAAAAAACTGTGTTTTCCTCCCCATGTTTACAAATACATGTTACACAAGCCTGTCCACATAAATTTAACACTCAAAAGAAAATTGTTCCAGGCCCTTGACTTGATACGGGATAGAAATCTTCAGATGTTGACAGATTCTTGTTTGGAAGGACAGTTTTCCAGTGATGATGGGACTGAGTTAGTACGCCTGGCTTCTCGATGTTTACAGTATGAACTCCGAGAGCGGCCAAGTCTGAAATCCTTAGTCGCTGCTTTGACTCCTCTTCAGAAGGAAAATGATGTATGTTTGTTCATTTGACTGTCATATCTTCTATACCTCTTGTTGACTTCTTGTTTTGGTGCCTGCAGATTGCCGTGTTATAATTTCATCATGCAGTGAAACTTTTTTGAGTTCAGTGCCTTCTGTTGGGCAAGGATTCATTAGGAATTTTAGAGGGGAACTTTTGTCAGACTGTTTCTTAGAGACAACTCGTTTTAAAAAAAATGCAAAAATGAAAATTGGTTGCGGATGACTGTACAGATATATAAATTCCTGAAATAGCATTGGAGTTTGTTTTTCTAGTTGATTTGTCAATACACTTAAACCATCAGGGACTGCTTGTAACTAAACTTGACATTAGAAGCGAGTCTTAAATAGTTTTCATGTTTCCATTTCCTTTCCTGTGCAGGTTCCTTCTCATATCTTGATGGGTATCCCACATGGTGCTTCATCCTCTCCTTTGTCACCATTTGGCGAGGCTTGCTCTAGAAGGGACCTGACAGCCATAAATGAGATCTTAGACAATATTGGCTATAAAGATGATCAAGGAGTGGCAAATGAGGTTCTCTATTTCATATTAAAGCTCTCAATAGGTTTCAAATAGTAGATGTTTAACCGTATTATAAACTGTATACTTTTCACCCTGGGCTTATCTGCTATTCTTGTTATATTCACATTTCAAGCAATTATTCATTACCAAGGTGTCTTGCTGTTTCTTTTCTCATATAAATTGCAAATGCTCACTGGCTCATTCTATTCGCATGTTCTCTAACTTGTCAAGAACCCAGCTAAGATTGGAACTCAAAATTTTTTCCTATGCGCAGCTCTCATTCCAAATGTGGACAGATGAGATGCAGGAGACTTTAAATACAAAGAAAAAGGGTGATTCTGCTTTCAAGCAGAAAGACTATAGAATTGCAATTGAGTGTTACACTCAGGTTTCCTCCTCATTTCAAAGTTTTCAGTTTTCATTCATGAATTATGTCAGGAATTGTTTTTTCATTAATTTGTGCTGTTCTTGGCTAATAATACAATCTCCTTATCATACCAAGCTACCTGATTTTAATTTTTTCCCCACTTGTTTTAACAGCAAGCATACAAATTGTATTTGACAGACTCTTCTATGACTTGTAGTTCATTGATGTGGGAACCATGGTTTCCCCAACTGTTTTTGCCCGGCGGAGTCTGTCCTATCTCATGAGTGACCTGCCTCAGGAAGCTCTAAGTGATGCAATGCAAGCCCAAGTCATTTCCCCTGTATGGCACGTGGCATCGTATCTTCAGGCTGTTGCCCTTGCTACACTTGGAATGGAAAATGAAGCACATGCTGCGCTCAAGGAGGGTACAAATCTTGAAGCTGAGAAAAATGCAAACTCTGGACAAAAGTGAGACGTAACATGCTTTCTGGTGGTTGATGAATCTCCTCAATCCTATCTTTTTGTGGTTTTATATTTCTGAAGATAACCATGTGGCACCTATTGTGGGATCTTCACTTCCATGGACATCAGGGTAGTGAAAGCTTCACTCAACTCCTTCTGTGAAGAAAGCAATTCTTCTTGCTGATGATTTTTTATGATGATATCTTGGAGTTGAGGTGTCTCAATATATGGTTTTTTTTGGTGGGCTTTGGCATTTCTTTCATGTAGGTATGCAAGTTCATTCATTCTTTGTGTGGTTTGCTCCATTATGCATGTATTGATTCCAAAATTTTTTCCTGCTACTTTCATTATAAACTAGATTTTTTTTTTTTTAAAAGGAAGTTGATGAGACAGTGGAAAAACATCTCTAACAATGTAATTCATGTAAAAGATACATCCAGTCCCTAGCTATTTCTTGCTAAATGATGTTGATTGTTTTAGGCATTGAACTTAGTTTGCTGTCATTAGCAGGGATGTCAATGGATATCTATTTAGTCGGATTTTTCTATATTCATACTCTATTTATTATACACCAGGGAAGAAATTCAGAAATACATATCTTATCTATCGGGTTTCGAGTATCTATATAGATATTCATTGTCCGATTATAATTTATTATTCAATAAAAAATAAAATAGTAATATATATATATATATATATATTTGAAGAATGTATTAAATGATAAAACTATAAATGTATTAATATATGTATTTATTATATTGGATTCAAAAAAATAAGAATGTTATACATATATTTCTATATAATATAAGTAGATGTTTGAATTGAGTCTGATAATATTCATATTTTATTCGTTATTTATTGGAGAAGATAATTATCTAAAAAAACCTATTTATTTGGGTTGGTTTGGATTGATATTTCAGTTAGATTGTCATTAGCTTGGCATTTCTAGCTTCATATTATATTTCATATACATTTCAAAGAAAGAACTAGGTATTGATTTGCTAAGCTTGAATATTGGAAGTTCGCATAACATCTTTGGTGTGCTTTAGGAATGGCCTAAGATACAAGATGTGTGAGGCAGAGGAAGCAGACTCTGATTTTAGTCTACGACAAGGTCTCTTAAATTTTAGTTGCAATTCTCGCTTTTCATTTCTTCAAGGAAAGCGTTGAAATCAGGAGGAGAAGACCAGCCTTCTTCAACAGATCTCCTTGCCATTTCTCCAAGCTTCCTTGCTCTACTTCTTTAACTTCCATAATATGAGTCCCTGCCTTCTCTATGCCTTCTTTCTTCAAGCTATCACCAACCACTGCAGCCCACTTCTGCACACCAACCCTTTGATTCTTAAAATCTCAGTAACCAACTCTTCATTATAAAACTGCTCTGCAGAAACAGGCCATATTACCGTTGGGACTCCAGCAATTATTACTTCAAGTGGGGAATTCCGTTCACAATGTGTCACAAATCCTCCTAATGCTTCATGTTCAAGAATCAATATTTGTGGTGCCCATGCTCAAAAGCATTGCAACCCAGAATCTACAAGACGTTACGATTTCCAGAAGTCGTGAAGAAGCGAAGTTGGCTATACTTCAAAGCATACATAAACATCTGAATTTGCCTTATTTGAACTGAGCCATTTCATACACTCATGTTCATCGATTGAGGCTTCTTTACATCTCTTTGCCTTATTTTCAACTACACAGTTCCATAGCCAAAAGGGGCCTGTATGCCATGCCTTTCTTCCTAAAACCTTCCTGTAATGATCAGCTTTCATTTAACATAATCCGGTAGTTATTGTCTTGTCAATTTGATCTCGCTTGGAAAATTTGGATTGACAAAAGTATCCGTGTCATCATATGATACCATCTTGCGAGGCTGATACAATGTCACACATTCTATGGCACATGAAGAGAAGAAACATGCTCCATGGAAAACAAATCTTGTAATTCCACAATGAGAGGCAAAATCAGTTGACCATGGGAAGAACCAGTCTGAAACTAAGCAAGTGGAACCATACCTTTTCAATAGCCGTTCAAGAGGGTTAATCCAGCATAGGATAAGACGACGAGTATATTAAGTCCCAGAAAAAAAATTCGAAATTCCCAGCTATCACAATAAAGCCAAACGACTAAATGAAACCAAATTAACCAAAATATATTTATCACTCTTGTTTTATGCAGTTACAAATAATTGAAAACTCAGTACTCTGTACGGTTTGTTTTGTTTTAAGAAACTAAAAGAAAGTTGAAAATGAACCGATTGAAATACATGATCCAAAATGCATTGGATGTGCACCACACTTAGCTCAGCATCCTGGCAAAGCACCTGTGCACCATTTTCATCTTGCCAGAACAAATACAGCCTACGCAAGGAAATGATTAAAACATTGTGACACCAATATGGAGATTTCATCATATTTCTTGTAAAACCTACAATTGTGCAATCATTCCACCAAAGTTACACACATTACAACTGTTGAATCATTGAAAGCATCCCCTTGTGCAAAGCTCATGGGTGAGGCTCTGAATATTCTTATTGTTACATGCTTTCCTTTCGACTAACAAATTGTGTGAGCGAGGAGAATGGTAGCCTACAAAGTCACATGAGCAGCTCGGAATGATTCCTTTGTTCTTCCATAGTAGATTGGCATGCTGCCAGTAAAGGTGATAAAATTCCAGCCAAAAGCCGATCCTCCAACAATATGTGTCCCTTGATTCTGACTATGTTCGGCTTGCTGCTTTTCAGATAGTTTTGCAAAAACATGGCCTGGTCGGGTCTGATCTGCTGTGTCATGAAGCTGCTCCTGGGGCTTTAGTCCTACCCCATTTTCACCAGAGTTGGGTGCAGTCTTCCAATTGGTTGTACTGAGCTTTTCTGCTGTCATCTGCTTGTATAGTTCCATAAGCAGCTTCAGCTCTGCAAAACACAAGTTACACGGTCAAAAGCACGTCTTATGAGCCAACAACAGATTACTAAATCTACCATCAAAGAGTGGCTTGGATTATTGCAAATGAATAATGTAAATGTTATTTGACCAGCTTATGAGAAACGTTAAATGTCATCAGAGGTTAGAACCCCACCAATTCCATCAAATCAGGCTCAAATGACTCTCACCATAAGAATTGCAGAGAAACTTCTGATAGAGTTTCAAGATAGAAAAGGCTGCAAATGTAATCATAGCTAAGCAATGAAAAAAACAACAAAACAGACCTAAATCCAATATATGAATTGTAAGTAGTGTACTGATATTATCATTCTTTCCACAGGAGGTAAATTGAACACAGAGAGAAGACCTAGATTCAGCGTATCAATTCTAAGTATTGTACTGCTATTAGCATTCTTTCCACATGAGGTAAATTGATCACAGAGAGAAAGGTCACATTTGCATTCAACTACTGTACTTGGTTAACTATGTGCCATTCAATGATACAAAGTGAAAATTGATGAACTTACTTTCTTGAAGTTCCTCGGCTCCTTTGCAACTCTGGAAGTCCACTGTTCGAAGCATCTTCAACAAAACAGAAGAATTTTAAACCCTTCACATCTTAACATCAAAATTTCAACTACTATTGATTGACGCACTTACAAATGAAGACATGCAGTGACCAACTGCAAGTCATTGCAACTCTCCAAATGGTAGTAAAAAACCACTCACTAGTGTATACCTTGTCACTTACCACACTCCAGCCACATTCGCAGACAAGGTTTTCATAGTCTCAAAGAAATGTAAAGATTAGTACTCAAGATTTGACCATGCAGGCAAAAATAAAGAATTTTTGCAAATAAACTCCACTACGGGCTTGCATAAAGTGAAGTTTGTACCAGAAGATCATAATTCAATCTTAAATTAAGATATTTTTTTTTATAAGATCAACAAATTAAAAACACTCCGTAATTTCAAAATGGAAAACACGATCATAATATCACAGGAACCCCATATACCAAGAAGCAATAATTATGATAGAACACAACTTCAGCACTACTAATGATTTATAACTCAAACCCAGAAATAAAATCACCTCGAACACACAAAACAAAAAAGAAACAATGAATTCAAACCTACATTAAAACCAAAGACATAAAATTTAATGATGGGTGTCTAAAAATGTACCTCAAGAAAATGGGATCTGATATCTTTGACAATAGCGCGCATCTTGAAGTATCTGCATTCTTGAATTGGACCGTAATTGTCAAGTGATCTCTTCTTGCTTTCAGGAAGGACAGGAGGAGGTGGTG
>Ga0307509_10012334_pt1 | contig 10234 bp, 14 predicted proteins | sample 10_EM_MG_FD_202245 | JGI IMG/M metagenome (GOLD analysis project Ga0307509, IMG submission 202245) | Populus trichocarpa ectomycorrhiza microbial communities from riparian zone in the Pacific Northwest, United States - 10_EM | ecosystem: Host-associated > Plants > Roots > Unclassified | place...
TTTGGTTTGTTATATAAAAGACCCAGGATAAACCTGAGTCTTTTATTATGGCAGGGGTGGAGGGATTCGAACCCCCGGCCCTCGGTTTTGGAGACCGATGCTCTGGCCAGCTGAGCTACACCCCTATATGTGTAACGGAGGCAATTATAACAGTTTTTTGAGGGGAAATCACGGACGAAATGTGGCATAGATTATAGATGTGTGATACCGAGGGCGTGTTGCTGCCCTCGGTATCACGACGTCAGCTGTACTCGACGTGGCTCGGCCCGTCTTCGATCAGGACGAATTCGGTCCGGAAGTACCGCGAGGTCGTCGTGGCTCCGCGAGGCTTGGGTAGCGCCTTGCTCAGAGTGACACGCCCCATGACGTAGCTGCACTTGGTGGTTGGGCGTCCGCCGCCCCAACCGTAGTCGTGAACGCACAGCCAGACCACCAAGCCGATCGGGGCTGTGGCGTACATCTCGGCGGCGCACGTCATCCCCTTTTTCCACTTGCCGTGCGGGAGCTCGAAGCTGCCCAGGATGACACAGAGCTTGTTGCGGTGCCGGTTCCCGAAGAGCTCCCGGTTGGGTTGTTTCTCGCCACGATTCCTGTTTTGCGGCATAGCGATCACCTTTTCTTGTCGGAAATGCCATTTGCAACTTGTTTATTGAACCACCACAATGCATTACTGTCAAAAGCACGGGGTTCGTTTATCGTCACAAATTTGCTAAAATAACAACTATGAAATCCCTGAATCTTGCGCGACCTCAGATGCTGCTTATTGTCGGAAATCCTGGAGCCGGAAAAAGCTTTTTTGCCCGTCAGTTCTCTGAGACATTTGACGCGCCGGTGGTGAGTTTGGACCGCATTCGTTATGAGTTATTTGCGGAACCGACATATAGTAATGACGAGAATGATCTTGTTGTGCGAGTGGCTGGGTATTTCATTGAAGAGCTTCTGAAAACCAAGCGAAGCTTTGTGGTGGATGGCGGTTGCAACAACCGCGCCGAGCGGACTCGCTTGCAGCAAATTGCCAAGAAAGCCGGCTACGGCTCTCCGATTATCTGGGTGCAAACCGACATCGCTACCTGTCGCACTCGCGCTCTGAAGCGCCATCCCGAAAAGAACATTGATGACAAGTTCAGCCCTCGCCTGAACGAGCAATTATTCGAAAGCCTGGTCAAACACTTTACCGAACCAACTCACGAGAAGCACGTCGTCATTAGCGGCAAGCACACCTATGGCACGCAGGCCAAGATGGTGCTGCGAAAGCTGGTTGCTGATCGTGAGGCCGACGCTGCGCAAGCGCACCGCCAAGAAACCGCCCAAGTGCGCCAGGCATCCCAACGTCCTGAACCCAACCGCCGAGGAATTATTATCCATTAGGAGAAACCCGTCGTGGCTACATTTACCGACCCTGAATTTGGCGAGATAGCTCTGCGCCGAACTAGTTTGAGTCGAAATATCCGGCTGAAGCTGGATACTCGTGGGGTTATTTCGATTACGCTGCCCAAACGTGCACCTTTGTTCTTAGCCAAACAGCTTCTGAACGATTCGCGTACCAGCGTGCGCAGCTCACTTCAAAAAATTAAACGCGACAAGCCCACTTACCAGGAGGGCGATATTATTGGCAAAGTGCATCGTCTGCGAATCACTCAGGACGACACGGTCGGCTATTCGCATCGCCTTGATCAGAATGATTTGGTGGTGTTCACGCCGGTTGCCGCGCCGACCGATATGGTCCAAAAGACGATCCACGAAGGCATCGCTAAAGCATTGCGCGTGCAGGCCAAGTCTTACCTCCCCCGCCGCCTCAAAACCTTGGCCGACAAGCACGGCTTTCGCTACAATAAATTGCGTTTTAGTAGTGCTGGTACTCGCTGGGGCAGTTGTAGCTCAGAGGCGACAATCAGTCTCAACATTTGGCTGATGCAGCTGCCGTTCGAGCTGATTGATTATGTGATTTTACACGAGCTGACGCATACAAGACATATGAATCACAGTGAGGATTTTTGGAATGAGTTGGGGCTGTTTCTGCCGAACCACCGTGAGCTGCGCCGTGAATTGAAGCAACATCATCCGTATATTTAGGATAGATGCGCGAGTAATTTGCGCAGGATGCGCATGAATTCGTCGCGCTCTTCTGGGGTTAGTGGCGCCAAGAAATCATCTTTTTTGTCGCCTACCATCTTGTCCATGCGCCCCATAAATTCAGTTCCGCGATCAGTCAAGCTGAGCATATAGCGCCGGCGATCTTTTTCGTCGCGCAGGCGACGGATCATATGAGCACGTTCCATTTTGTCGATAATCGGAACAATATCGCTCGGGTCCATGACGATGCGTTCACTCACCTCTTTTTGTGAGAGCGGACCAAACTCGGTCAGAACCGCGCCAACGGCATAGTGTGGCAAGTGCATTTGGCGACGTTCGCGGGCGAGCTGACGCATAGCGCGACGACGCCCATGTTTCAGGACGGTCAGCATCAGTAGAACCGGATGATCGGTGAAGCGCTTCGGCAGTTCAGTGGTCATGCCTGGACTATAGCATAAATGATGGGAAATTCCAACTATTTACTTTTCCCACGATGTGTTTTATGCTCCATTTGTATGAGTACGCAAAAGAAACCAGACCCGATTATTCGGGTCGACCATTTGGTAAAGCGCTACCATAAAGCCAAGAAGAACGCCGTAGACGACATTAGCTTTGATGTGATGCCAGGCGAATTCTTTGCTTTTTTGGGGCCAAACGGCGCCGGTAAGACGACCACCATTTCAATTCTTACCACAACCCTTGCCGAGACAAGCGGCAAGGTGACGATCGCAGGTTACGACCTGGATAAGCAAAGTAAGGCTGTCCGCCAGAGCGTCGGCATTATTTTCCAGAATCCTTCGTTGGACTTGGAATTGACTGCTGAGGAGAATATTCGGTTGCACGCAGGACTGTATGGCGAGTTTGCTTTTATGCCGATGTATCGCATGATGCCTCAGGCTTATAAAGACAAAGTCACCGAGCTGGCTGCATTGGTCGGTCTGGAGACCGAGTTGTTCAAGCCGATGAAGACATTTAGCGGCGGCATGAAGCGCAAGCTGGAGATTGTCCGCTCGCTGATGCATGCACCAAAGGTGCTATTCCTGGATGAGCCAACTTCTGGCCTTGATCCAGTTAGTCGTCACGATTTATGGCAGTATCTGCAAAAGGTTCGCCATGAGCATGGTACGACCATCTTCCTTACAACCCACTATCTTGATGAGGCTGAAGGCGCCGACCGAGTCTGCGTCATTAACAAAGGCAAAATTTTGAGTATGGGTACGCCAACTCAGATCAAACACCAGATTTCTGAGGAATTTGCGCTGTTTGATGCTGAGGATCGTCCGGCTTTGAAACGCGAGCTGGAAAAAGCTGGCTGTGACATCTTAGAAGAGAAGCCGCATTTTAAGGTCCGCATCCATGACAGCGCCAGTGCGCAAAAATTGGTGGCTGGCATTAAGACACCACTAAACATTTTACAGATTAGCTTGCCGAGCCTCGAAGAAGCCTATATCAAACTAATCAAGGACGAGGAGTAGGCCATGAAAGAGCTGAATGCAATTTTTACCATCGCCTATCGTGACTTTTTGGGGCTCATCCGCGACCGCTCTCGCCTGCTGTTTTCAATTGTCTTTTCGGTGATCTTTGTGGGTATCATCGGTGGGATGTTGGGTCAGAACCTCGGCCAGGGTGTGCACTTTAACTACACGCAGTTTGTGTTTTTTGGCGTGCTGACGATGACGCTGTTTCAGGGGGCACTGGGCGGAATTATCTCGCTGGTCCGCGACCGCGAGAATAATTTCAGCCAGGAAATTCTGATTGCACCGATCTCGCGTTATTCGATCATTCTGGGCAAGGTGCTTGGTTCGAGCATCACGAGTGTAATCGGAACGCTCGGTATCATCGTCTATGGTCTGGTTACGAGTGTGGGCCTCAGCCTTGGCGACCTTGCCGCGCTCGTGCCCGTTGCCGTAGCGGCCACTATGATGGGTAGCGCTTTCGGGCTGCTGCTGATTGGTATCGTGAAGAACCAGCAGACATTCCAGATGTTGTTCCCGCTGGTCATTTTCCCGCAGACGTTTGTGGCCGGAATCTTGACGCCGGTAAATCATTCGGAGTGGTGGCTGTCGGTTATTGCGCACATTGCGCCACTCACCTACGTGGTCGACTTTATGCGCAACATGCTGGCGCCAACGCACCCCGAATATAAATCGTTGATTCTTTATAACGGTTGGGTTGATCTGGCAGTAATTACCGGCATGGTGACAGTGTTGGTAGTGATCGGCACCTGGGCATTTGTGCGTTCGGAACGAAGTAAGTAGTTTTCGTGCGAGCATGGTGGGCGATATACTGGTTGTAATGACCGAAAATATCGCCCACCTTAGACTTATTAATCAATCCATTGCTGCACCACGGTTGTCTAATCCTGTGGATGTGGTCCGCTTGCTTGGGGCTGTGCAGGCGCAGGATTATGGCCAAAGTTTGTGGGCGATTGGTCTCAGGATGAAAAACGCTACACTCGTTGACGTCTTGGGCGCGATTGAATCGGGCAAGATTCTGCGGACGTGGCCAATGCGGGGAACGATTCATTTTGTCCCAGCCGAGGACGCCAAGTGGATGGTTGGGCTCACGGGCGAACGAACACTCCGGGCGGCTCGGGCGCGTCACGACGGGCTGGACTTGAGCGATAAAGTTTTTGTCCGTGCCGAAGCACTTTTGCGCCGTGAACTTGAGGGCGGCAAACGGTTGGCGCGGCCTGCGCTCATGAAGCTGCTCGATGATAATGGCATCGCGACGCAGAATCAGCGTGGCTATCACATTCTTTGGACGCTGGCGCTACGCGGAGTGCTTTGCATTGGCCCAATGGAAGGCAAGCAGCAAACGTATGCGCTGCTCGACGAATGGGCGCCTCATGCGGTGCAATTGCAGCGCGACGAAGCGCTGGGCGAATTGGCAAAGCGCTACTTTAGCGGGCATGGTCCGGCGACGCTGGCTGATTTTGCGACTTGGGCGGGGCAGCCGCAACGCGATGCAACGATTGGTCTGGAAATCGCCAAGTCTGGCCTCACGTCTATAAAAATGAACGGCAAGGAATACTGGTTGGGCCGCAACACGCGTGAAGCGTCAAAGCAATCGTTAGAAGCAACCTATTTGCTTGCTGGGTTCGAAGAATACGTATTGGGCTACAAAGATCGCAGCGATATTATTGCGCCCCAGGATGCCGCGCAGTTTTACATCAATGGTATTTTCTTCCCGATTATCGTTCGTGATGGTCGCGCGATCGGCGTATGGCGCCGGACGATCAGTGCTAAGAATATAAAAGTGCGCATCGCGCCATTCGAGTCGTTCTCGCCCGCTATTATGGCCGAAACACATGCCCAGGCCGCGATTTACGGCGAGTTCATGGGGTTACCTATCGTCTTTGAATAGCCGTGGTGCTACAGTAAAAGCATGTTAGTTTCGCCTCATGTTACAGCTGGTGTCGCCCTGGGTGCGTTGATTGGCAATCCGATTGTTGTTGTGCCTGCTGCTATTCTTAGCCATTTCGTTCTCGACTCAGTTCCGCATTGGCAGGAAACGCTGCCACCATATAAGCCAACATGGAAAACCTACGTCCGGATCCCGATCGACCTTGCTATAGCAGCAGCGGTCGTTATATTGGCTTTACGGCTGCAGCCACACAACGGCCTTTCGATTTGGCTTGGCGCGATTTTTGCAAGTGGTCCTGACATTGATGTTATTGTCCTTTTGCTCCCGGGTTTAAAGCGTAGTTTTGTCCAGAAGTACTGGGATTGGCACTGCGCTATTCAGCGCGAAACCGCATCGCTCGGCGGGTTAATCCCCCAGTTCGCAGTGCTATTTGTGGGCGTATTTACGATCTATCACACCTAGGCGTTAAAAACTTCGCAGATTGCTTGCACGGCAGCTGATATGGTGAGTCCACAGGGGATTTTATATGGCAAAATACGGCAAAAAAGCAGAAGATAAAGTCGGTAAAGCTGTCCACGAAATGAAAGAAGGCAAGCTTAAATCTGGCAAGAGTGGCAAAAAAGTCACCAGTCAAAAACAAGCAGTCGCCATCGGGCTGAGCGAGGCCCGCAAGGCTGGCGGCAAAGTTCCCAAGAAGAAATAATGGCGTGAATGATAATTCTAGACACACAAAAACTCTGGCGACCACAACCACGACGGTGAACAAATACGAGGCGGTTCCCTACGAGCAACCATCTGTGGGGCCAGCTCTTACGGCGGTACATCTTGAAGAAACTTTTGCGGGCGACGTTACAGGGAAAGGCGTCGCCCAGGTGCTGCAGGCAATCAACCCCGATGGCTCACTCACTTTTGTCACGATTGAAAGAGTTGAGGGCGAAATAGCTGGTCGCCACGGTAGTTTTCTGCTGCAGGTTACGGGGACGGTGGTTGACCAACATATGCATGCCAAGTGGTTTGTAATCGTCGGCTCTGCGACGAATGAGCTGGAAGGGCTCCGGGGAACGGGCGGTTTCGAAGCGACACTGGGTAAGAGCGGGCATGCAACGCTTACCTATTGGTTTGAATAGCTTTCAATTGTATAGTAGGGTTTTTTGCGGTAAAATATGATCTGACTCCCCCTTCGGGAGTTTCGTCTTTGTGGAGGTGTTCCAAGCATGACCAGCATCATCGACGGCCGGATCGAATCAGCGGTTATCGCCGCACGGTTGCGACTCGCGACCGACCTGTCCCGCAAGACCGGTGAACCGATCATCCAGTACTGCTTCGATCTCATCGACTGGGTCCTGACTGGCGAGCGCAAGCCGGTCGCCGCGCCCACGCTGGAAGCTCGCGCCGCCGTTCGTGCGGCTGTCAACGTCGGGCTCCGCGAGTGCTTCGGCAGCGAGAACCCGGACGGCCTCGAGAGTGTTCGGGTTCGCCGCGATTCCCTCTGACGACATCACGCCGGGCCGGGCTGTGCTTTTTCATGAGCACTGCCCGGCCCCGGCCAACCAACCTTTGAATTTATTCTTTTGGCTTGCGAATCTGTGCGACGAAGAACGCTTCCACTTCAGGACTTGGCGCGAGCCGTAGGCAGTTTTCGAGCTCGTTTTGATACGTTTTGTTGTTCCAGGCTGTTATGGTCGGGATGCGATTTGGCAGGGCAAGGTCGATCGGCAGAAGCTGTGCCATTTCGCGTTTACGGAGCAAATAGTCTACCACTGCTTCGTTTTCTTCTGGCGCCATGGTGCAGGTGCTATATATAAGGACGCCGCCGGGGCGCAGCAGGTCCCATGCTGTCACGATAGCTTTTTTCTGGATGCGCTGCAGGCGCTTGATTTGTGCGACGCTCCAGTGGTCCAAAGCCTTCGGGTCATTCAGGTCGATCATGCCCTCGCCGCTGCAGGGTGCATCGAGCAATATTTTGTCAAAATATTCGTGAGGCAGCTGCCGACGCAAGTTGTCGATGGCAAACATGGTCGTATTGTGCGGTTTGACACCGAGAGTGGCAAATACGTCCAGCATTTTATTGAGGCGCGGGCGCGAATTGTCGTTAACCCAGAGCTCGGCCTTATTGCTGGTCATGGCTGCGATGTGGCTCGCTTTGCCGCCAGGTGCTGCGCAGACATCCAAAATACGATCGTTCGTCTTCGGCTCCATGAGGAGTGGCGGAATAAAACTGGCGGCGTTTTGAATATGAATATAACCTTTTTTAAAATCTTCGCCGTGCGTGAGAATAGACTTGTCGCCGTCAAACCAGTAACAGTGCGGTGCCCAGTCAATGGGGTTTTGGAGACCACGATCATCGCTGCTTTTGAGCGTATTAACGCGAATAGATTGTCGGCGGCCGCGCAGCATATCCACACGAAATTTTGGTATGATCATGCGGGCACGGTCAGTGAATGTTCTGCGTTTGTGCAGGATTTTATCGTCTTTAGTCATCTCGCACATTTTAACAGAGCGCTTTGCTATATGCCTATGACTTTTGCCCCTTTTGTAAGCTTGTGTTATAAATAGGTGTTCGTACTCACGAGAGGAGACGAAGGAGATGTACACGGTCGATTTGGTACGGCATACCGAGTCAGCTTGGGTCGAAAAGGCCGACGCTATGTCGGTGCCGGTTTTTGGTGGCCGCATGCTGGACGTCCCACTGAGCCAGCGAGGGCGCAAACAAGCAAGAGCCTTCGGGGAATACCAATCCGAACAGAGACCGCACCCGCACGCTTTTTTTGCGTCGACGGCGGTACGAACTGTCGAGATGCACGAACTGGCCATGGAAGCGTACAGCCCTTCTCGGCGACTTCCACTCAAGCAGCTGGCCAACTTCGTGGAACTGGACTGGGGTGAATGGGAAGGACAACCGCGCTCAATACTGGGGCGGCCCCAGGTTCAGGCGCAGCTTCGTGAGCGAGGGCTCTTCTTCCGGCCTCCAGGCGGCGAATCATTCCGGGATGTGCGCCAGCGAGCGCTCGTCGGGCTGGTCAATATCCTGAGTAGCCAACCACCCGGTTCGCGTATCGTGGTCTTCACTCACAAGAACGTCATCAAGTCCCTCGTGAGCCAAGCGTTGGGCTGGACCGTCCAGCAGACATTCGAGGCGAATGTTCTGCTCGGGTCGGTGACGCGGCTTCATTACAAAAATCCGGACGGATTCCGGTTCGAGTTTTTTAACCGCTCCACTCCGGCGACGCCGCGATAAATGCTTTTCGGGCGCGGAGACCACTTCCGCGCCCGAGAGCAACCTACTGAATTTATTGAACGTCGGTAAAAATATCGTCAGCACCAATCGGTGCGCCCTTGAACTGCCCAAGTCGGGCATGGGTAACAGTGATGCCAACCATAACGTAGTTGCCGGCGCGCAGTTTGGCAATCGGCGGCAGCCACTCGGTAGCATGCGCGTGCGCGCGTGTGAGCTGCTTCATGACGCGGTCGATAACGCGTGGGTCGCGCTCGATTTGGGCGTGGCCTTGGGCCTGGAGAGAACTAATGTCGTCTTCGTCATAACTCGTGACGCTGACCGCCGGGCGGGCGCTGATATTATGAAATTTAGTCGTATCTTCCTTGGTAAGGAAATAGAGGTGCATTTTGGTATCGTGGTCGCCGCTGACGGCATAGACCACGGCGCCGTAAGGGCGATTGTAGTCATCCAAAGTGCTAAGAACCACCACGGGATGCTCATCGATGTAGCGCATCACCTTCACACGATCTTGGGTTAACTTGTCCATATCTATAGAATAACAGACAATAGGAGTTGTTATGAGTAGCAATATTCCCCTTGCCGAGCGAATGCGGCCTAAAAACCTAGACGAAGTTATCGGCCAACTCCATTTGTTGGGCGATGATGGCATCCTGAAGCAAATTGTCCGAAGCAAAAAGCCAGTGAGCCTTATTTTGTGGGGCCCACCGGGTAGCGGTAAAACCACGTTGGCGCGGATTATCGCCCAAGAAGTGAATGCTGATTTTGTGGAAATCAGTGCCGTTACGGCTGGCATGGCTGATGTTCGTAAGGTCGTGGAGCGCGCCCGCACAAATCAGAATCTCGGCCAGCAAACCGTGCTGTTCGTAGACGAAATTCATCGCTTCAACAAAGCCCAGCAGGATGCTTTTTTGCCACATGTCGAAAGCGGGCTGATTACGCTCATTGGCGCCACGACCGAGAATCCGAGTTTTGAAGTCATCACTCCCCTACTCAGCCGAATGCGTGTGCTAGTGCTAGAACCGCTTGCTCCCTCTGACGTAGCGGCGATTATCAAGCGGGCATTAAAGCTCGGAAAAGCGACCAAACGTGTCGCGCCCATTGCCGTGGAATACCTAGCCGAGCTGAGCGGGGGCGATGCACGTGTTGCTCTGGGCAACCTAGAACTTGCGTTGGAGCTGACCGACGGCAAGGTGAATATCGAGACGGTCAAGACCGCTGCGCAAAAACGCTTGCCCGGCTACGACAAAAAGGGCGACATGCACTACAACATTATTAGTGCCTTTATCAAAAGTATGCGCGGCAGCAATGTCGATGCCACGCTGTATTATTTGGCGCGTATGCTGCAGGCTGGCGAGGACCCAAAGTTTGTCGCTCGCCGCATGGTGATATTTGCCAGCGAAGATATCGGACTAGCTGGCAATGGCGGCTTGAATTTGGCTGTCTCCACCTTTCTGGCGGTTGAACGCATCGGCATGCCTGAATGCCAATACAATCTGTTTCACTGTGCCGCGGCCCTCGCTAAGGCTGAGAAATCGCGCCAAGTCGCTGACGCCATGA
>Ga0307509_10012335_pt1 | contig 10233 bp, 14 predicted proteins | sample 10_EM_MG_FD_202245 | JGI IMG/M metagenome (GOLD analysis project Ga0307509, IMG submission 202245) | Populus trichocarpa ectomycorrhiza microbial communities from riparian zone in the Pacific Northwest, United States - 10_EM | ecosystem: Host-associated > Plants > Roots > Unclassified | place...
TCCCCAGCCGCGCCCGCCCCCACCTCCCCCCCCCCCCCCCCCGGGCCGCCGCCCGCCCCCCCCCCCCCCAAGTCATACAGCCAGCGAAGTTATTCCGGGTCAAGAGTCTCCTCCAACAGCTTGAAGAATGCCTTGGTACCTCCAGGAAGCTCAGGAAAGCTTTCCCACCTTTAGTGCCGAAGAGGGTTGACATGGACAGGGCAGGGGCTCTCAGGGAAAGGTGGATAACCCGGGCGCGCCATAAGTGCGGCCAGAGTTGGATGACATCCACAGCGGTCTAGGGTTCATCATCATCAGCACCACGTTGGGCATTTTGTGGAAGCGAGCTGTGTAAGACCCGACGAGGGCGTGGTGGCCTGTGATGAGGCAGACGAGCGCGGAAGCAGCGTGTTATAGCTACCTGATCCAGAGGCGCCTTTGACGGCTGGCCCTCTCACACTACCAGTACTGTACTCTTCTCCCTCTCAAACTCAAAGACAACGTGGGTCCTCGGGAAAAGCCGAAGAGGGACAACCGGGGCCGGCCGCCGGTTGGGCTTGGTGCGACTTGGCGCGACGGCTCGCCCTTTGGTGATGCATGATGGCTCGGAAGGAGGCCGTGTTGGGTTCACGGTGGTTCGGAGGGATTAACCGCGTTGGCCCGTGCGAGTTGCTTCATCCGTTAATATGCTAGAAGGCGGAGACTTGGCGGCGCACCACTCTATTTCAAGTTGGAGCTTGGCTGGTCTGAAGTTCGCGTGGCACAGAACTCTGGGGAGTTTGGTCCACATGTTGGCGAAGGTTGATGAAGGCTTGAATGGCTGCCAGGTTGAGGGATAGGGATAGATGGTGAGTTTTTCGTGAACCCCTCCTATTTGATGAACTGTCCCGTTGTGGATCCTTCCCACACCCCACACCCCACACTCCTTACCAAACACAACTCTGGTAAATTGCATTCTCCGACATGTACAACTGGCACTGTCACCTGCTCGCTGTGGTACTTTGAGCTCTGTTTTCTGCCTTCGTTACTGTGCCTACCATTGTCGCTCTCCTCTCCTGACCATCTAATGATTCATTTATGTTTATATTATCTCTCGTGGAATGTGTGGGACGTTTCATGTCCCACTACAGCGACTACCTCCTAGACCGCAGAAATGTCGGTGCTCTCGACATCCAATGATATTGTCGCCATGGGCACTGTCCCCTTGGTAACGCGGATACTGGGAATTGGGAAAGGCTTTGATGGACATGATGATAGGAAAACAAATACCGTGTTTTGCGAGGCTCTGGTAGCTCTGAGGTCGATAAAGCCCTGGCCTTTTCATGTAGGGGAATTCCAGCTCCTTGCTCGATGTGCCCTGATAAAGTTGTAGAAGGCGGTGTGGTAAAGATTCACTTGAGTGTGAGTGTAAAGTTATGATTAAAATTTATTATTCGTATGAACTCTTAAAAAAAATTCATTTTCAACCAAGTCAAATTACGCGCCTGGTTTGGACTCGCGCTGACCTCGGATTCGGCCATTTCCGACCACGTGACGGCTTCTGCGCCTGCGACTCGACAGCGTCCCTTCGCCGCTCCCTCCGCCTCCATCGCCTCGTAATCCCTTATCCTTCCCATATTCCGACACATCTCGCCGCAAATCTCGCTACCGACGACACTCGGATCGCCCAGATTCGCCAGAACAACCGTTGCGTGCCGCTTCGAGGACGGCGAAGTAGAGGCCCACGCACCTCGGCCTTGTCGGTCCAATGTCGGATAGGATCGTTATCTATGGATTCCACACTCTTTCGTACGTTCATCGTTTGTTTTTCTATCAGAACACCCGCTCGCCTTCTTCTTTACCTTAGCTTTTCCTTATTCGATCTCGCGCCCACTGTCGTGCCTCCGAAACCGAACGTCGCTGCGGGGGTCTGTCACCGGCAAAGACCATTCCTTTTACTTTACTTTTTCCTCGGTTTCTACTCACTCGTTAGTAGCGTACTTGTCTTGTAATCGCGTCAGCCAACCCTATAAATATCCATGCGCCCGCCTCACTCAACAGCAGGCAAATGTGGCCCCATCTTCCCCTCTTACTCGTCTGCTTTTCCTTTCTCTCATTTTTCTGTCGATCGACTTCGAATCAGCAACGCGTGCTGCCGTTATCAGACGTCCTTTAACCAAGGCATACCCCCGGCGGTCGCACAACTAACAACCGTCTATCCGCCACCCCCATTCCGCTCCATCGCACGTCCCCATTTCGGGTGCGACGCTGGTTCTATTTCCCCCATCTTTCCTTCCTCGAACTCACAGGCGCGGACTCACCGTCAGCGTCACACTGGTCTTCCAAACGTCTTTAGACACAACTGTTAAGCATCCAAATATATAGTGTAGAATGAAGGACTACACATCGAAGGGAGGATTTACAACGGAGGCACATCATAAAGGCAAGTCATAGGGCGAAAAGCAATCACAACACGAAACACGAGATGTAGATGATGTACTCGGATAGCCAGCTAAGACAAGTAATCATATTCTTACATATTTCAGGCACCCGCCCCTGAGGCGATGGCTGGCCTCAGAGGAAATCGGCCATCTCAAGTACAATCACCACCTTGTATCGACCAGCGGAGCCCGGTTCCATGCGAACCATATCGACCTGTGAATCGGGATGGTTCAGGTAACGGCTGGCGAGTCGGCGAAGGTTCTCTGCCGGCGGCTGACCAGGGGCCTGGTGGGCCAATGGATCAGGAAGGGCGGCTCGGGTGGGGTCTGGTACAACTGGTACAACTTGAACACCCTGGAGAGCATTGCCGAAAGGGTCACTTCCTTGATTCTCCTGCAGCAAAGGACTCAGTTAAGAACATATGCGGGGAAGATAAGTTGGTGCATACAGGAAATGGGATTTGCACGGGTCCGGGAACGCCTTGAGCAAGTCCTACGTTGGGATACGTGTATGGACCCGCAAGATCCTGGTGTCATCAGGGGGTCATTGGTTGGGATAATAGTACACATTTGTATAAGATTTGCTCACGGGCAGTTGTGGGTAGCCCACCATACCACAATCCGCGGCATTAATATGGCGTGAGTGCCTCAGCGTACCTTGCAAAGCGCCGTGCTCGATGACTGGAACCCACCATTGGTCCTCGGTTGGGCCGGTACACGCTACGGGGGTAGTCTAAATAAAGAGCATCGTGGATAGATAAGCGGGCATCCTCAAGGAAGAGCGTGATGATGTTCAAGCTGACCCCAGCATCATGCAACACGTGACTCTGCCGCCAAGGTGGAACAGAGCGAGGAAGCGAATTCTCGGTCAGTTGATTGACTCGTTGTGGTTCTATATCAGCCATGTGGTGTAGATTCGATGGGGGATGGGACTTGACGAAGGAAGGTGTCAGTGTTCGACCATGGGTAACAGTACGTGGTTTTATATATATTTCAGAGGTACGGGTTGGCCTACCACTATCCAGATTTTCTGACGCCAAGTTCCGGCACCTAATCCGGCCGTATTGGTGATTCAGGTGGTAAGAAGCCGTGTTCCCCTTCCTTCATTTGCCGTCCGTCAGGGTCCCACTAACAACATCCGGCATCAAAATTTTCCCACTGCCAGTTAAAAGCCTCTGCAAGGTGAACACCACTGCTAGTTAAACACCCCACCAGTTAAACACCACCAGTAGGACCCCCACTGGAGGCTGGCTGTTCAGTCAAATAGGTCAAAGTCACGCGTATCGGGAAGAGATCGCCGAAAGCAAGATCTCAGATCTCAGCCTTAGCGTTACTTTGTACTTTTACTTTAGCAATTCCGCATATAGAATCGGGGGCCTGTCCGCGCTCCGAAACAGCAGTACACCTGTGACGCATCATCCCACCCTCCCCGCAGACTTTTCCTCTCCCCTCCTCTATTTATTTACGTGAAACTAGTATTGCCGGAGAGTTGATTCAACTCAAAGTTACCTGAGTTGAAGCCACTGTGTTACCAACTCAACTCACCACAACTCTGGTTGAAAGAGGAAGGGGTTGCACACGAGCCGCGGTGTTGCCGCATTTAGTTTAGAGCCTGGACCATCATATGCCCCGCGTATCCATTTCGCGCGCCACATTCGCGCCACACACTGCCTTTTCCGTCCCCGGGCTGAACCCATTGATTGCGACGTGACCGTGTACACTGTTCCACTTTCACCATGCGACATCAAGACTAGTAAACATGGATTTCCCTACTCATCTGCCTGCCTAACACATGATTTTTTTTCTGCATTGTCTCACTACCTTTCACAAGTGCGTTCTTCAACTTGCGGTCTGTCATTCTGTTACTTTCCTTAATGCTCTCGATGCTGTTTGTCTGGTATATTCTAGGAGAACTTGGTCATCGCAGTTATGTAGTGGGCCAGTGGCAATAGAATCTCAGTGTCCCCTCCTCTCCCCCAAGCTTGTGACGTTGGAGGCATTTCTCAGGAATTCTTGTCACAGAGGAAGACTATGATTGAGGATCCCGTCACGCCAGCAATTCCCAAGCTGTTAAGGGTCGGGAAGGAGGCAGAATTACAAGATTTTTATACCAATTGGACCAATAGACTGATTTATAGATAATACCGAGAGACTAGCTAGTTAATTGTAAAAATGCTGGGTTACGTGGTAAGACTTGATGGCCATTGTAGAACGCGTCGTGATGTGATGGCTGGGCCGGGCAAGTATACTACGAATCCTAAAAGCTGATTGGTAGATGTAGCCAGGCCGCATCCTTCCTCGTTCCTTCATCAGGAAAACCCCTAAAATACTTTCCGTGCTTTTTCATGCTTATTCATGCCTTTTACCAAAAAGGTGGAAAAAGCACAAAAAAAAGCCAAGTCCCTTACTTGCCAGAGTGCTTTCTGAGCCAGTCAAAAAAGTAAATGGTCTTCCAAAAGCATTCTCACTCAAAAAGTACCAACAAAAGTACAGCTAAGATAGGCAAGCAAATTGGAAGTACCAGCACTGTATTTACAAAGAGTACAAAATTCCGTTGCTGGCCATTGTCAGTTGCCTTCAGTGGTCAGTGGTCGTTGTTGGTCACTGTTGCTTGTCAGTCACAGCCAGTTGTTGTTGTTGGTCAACATCAGTCGTCGCTGTCCATCAACGTCAGTCATCGTCATCCATCACCACTGGTCGTCTGTCACTGCATCAGTCATCATCGTCTGTCACTGTCAGTCATTATCATCCATCACTGTCAGTTGTGGTCGTTGGTGTCCGTGACTGTCAGTCATCATCATCTGTCACTAATGGTCGTCGTTGTCTGTCACCATCAGCTGTCATTGTCCGTCACCATCAGTCATACTGCAGAGGGAGGACCTCCTCCACCGATTCCTCTGGAGGGCTATCCTCGTCAACGGTACAAAGTCTCATCTTCAGTACGACCACCTCGCTTGCTGCTCTCAACATGCATATGAGCGGCATGTAAAACATGCAGGCTGGTCGAGAATTCTCGGACAATGTGGGCACCTGTGCCCACCTTGTTCAATGGGTTGAACTTGATAGCCACAAACTCATGCCAATATCCCAACAGGAGGTACACATTTGGGACTGTCAGCTCATGGCTAGATAAGAGAAATAATTAGTAAAGGAAACCACTGAAAAGAGATACTCATCCAAATGCACGCTTGCTGAACGTCGTTCTCACAAAGGTGTGCTCGCACATGTCAAACAGATCAGTATCAGCCAGAGGGACCTTGGGGATGACTGGCAATGCATTGGTAAATAAGCGATGGCCTGGCGAACTCAGAACCACAACATCATCTGTACCTGCGCAGGCATTCTCAGGAATGGGCGAGTAGATGTGATCAGATTGCATGCGGCGTCATTCTTCTGTAGACCAGCACTCACCCAACAAAGGAACGGTATGCTGCCCTGAGGACATAGGTCCTGAGAGAAGTCTGCGGGGGGGGGGGGAGATTCATTAGTTCGATATGCAGATTGATCACCTCAACTTCTATTCACCTGCTCTTACCTTGTTTGCTTCACGGCAACCATCTGACCCGTGTTCGACCCCGGCTATCAGAAGGACGATCAAGTGGATTAAACCCATTTTTTTCTCTCCAGGCGTGCTGTTGCTCGGGGCTACGAATACCTTTACAAAGGGTGAGTCGAAGCATAATAGATGAAAGACTACACTCACCGCATGACCGCAGTAAGAACGGGGGTATACAGGCAGTAAGGAGGTAGCAGTACGTCACCCAACCGTAATTGGCCTGGGAATACTCCGAAGCAATGACGAGGGCTCTCTGGGGCTTCGTCTCCGTCAGTTGGGGGTTGGCACTTCCTTCGAGTAGTGCCACGCTTGAACAGCACAAGACCAGACTTGTGAACATCTTCCTCATGACCGAAGAGAGACCAACCACAGCAGAGAGGAGCACGGTTGGGGGCGTTACCAGTGGCTGAAAGAGGTAATGATCAGGATAAATAGTAATGGAAGAGTATTGAAAACACACTAGACAGCTGAATGAGGTTTGCATTGGCATCTTCAAGTATTGCGGCGTGAGTGCAGTAATGCCAATGTCGATGACCAGGTTCTATCTTTTCCCGATCGGGTCGCACCAGGGCTTTCTTCCTGCCTTCAAGTGCAGCATCCGCCATTGTGAAACCAGTTTCAGGGTTGGGACTGGTTGGTGACAGGGTTTTCTGATAGGCAGAGTGCTGCCATACTCTGCCAGGCTGATCGAGCGCAGCATGCTGGTCTCCTCTTTCAGTAGTTTGAAAAGACACATTGTGGTTGTTGTGGCCAGCATCAAGATGAGGAGAAGAATGACTGTATCGAGTCTTTGATGGAGCCAGCATGGAACCGGTTGGGAGGCTTCCCGCAGACGACTTCAGCGAATCCAAAGTCAAAAAGGTCCGTTGGTATTCTGGAACAGGAATGAAATATCATTGCCACCCGCATTCCAACCTCCTTCGAAGAGAGGGTTGCTGCAACTATCGAAGTTTCCAGTTTTGGGATGATTGAGCAGAGGGAGGGACAAGTCAAGACAGTGTCAAGACGCGGAAGGAAAGAGTTGGGACATGGGAAAAAAACGACTAAGTCAATGTTGCTCACGTGTTGGTTTCGAACTTACGGCAAGTGGACTAACAACTCGCTCACTTGCTTTCTGTGTCTTGACCATTCCAGCCCTCTACCCTCACCAATGAGTAAGTTCTGCTCACTGGCTCTATCTTTTTCGGTGTCCTGAGCAGTCCTGAAATCCCATTTGCTGGCTCCCTTTGTTCCCATGTCCTGATCAGTCCCAAACACTGCCTGCCCCAGTGAGTGAGTACCGCTCAATTGCTCACTCTTTTTCTGTGTCCTAACCTATTTTCTTCCGTGCTGTTCAATTTTGTGTCAAGCCTGAACAAAATATCGACATATTGTGCTGCGCCTATGATGGCAATTGTGTCTGGGGCAATCCCCATACAATTATATCTATGATGCGCTAGTTGAACACCATGTAATGAGGCGTTCAACTTCGTATGAAGTCCGATTGACCAAGTATTCTTCCCGTGGGTTTGAAATCTATGTTCCTGAGCTGAAGCATAGCAAAATTGACCCCATTTGCCCAAGTCCATCTTTTCATGTCACGGTGTGCTAATATTCTCCTCAAAGATCTTTGAACGCTCTATTGGCCATATCCAAGGCCTTGCCCACCTCTTTGCCATCGAGAAACTCGCTACCCCAGAGTCACGTAACCTATCTCAGCAACGGCGCAGTGTCCTACGTGGTCGCCCAACACAGAATAGTGGTTTCATGGCATACCCCCAACGCGGACGTAGGTATAAGGGTGACCTCAAAGCAGAGGGGATGCAAGGAGGGTTGAGAGGCTGGTCTACAAATACAAAACCGTGTGTTAAGTCAGCGCTCCCAGGATCTTTACTAATGGCTTTTCTCACAGGATTTTGGTGCCAATTGTGAGCTATCCACGGCCAACTTAGATTTGTACTGATTGTGCGGCAGCTCTGTATAACCCAAAGAACAAGAATCGCCACCTCCATCGGCATTCAGCTTTTTTCGGCACAATGGAAGACATGTTGTGAAGTAAGCTAGTAAGCGTCGCTCCATGTCCTGGAGCGTGAGTTGACCCGTTGTGCAGCTTTGCCCAGAGCCCAGGGATGCCGAAGAGCATCAGCTTCAGGACAAGGAGGACAAGTCATACATATGTGGTCATATCGCGTACCTGACACTTCGCCTTTCACATCGCTATCCGCCTGATGATCCTTGCTGCCCCTGTGGGTTTTTGTACGGTATGGGTTGTTCAAATCTCCCACCCCCAGGACAACCTGCGTCGTTGCCGCTGCCAATCCTGTGGGACCACAGTACGACGTTGACCTCCCCATGACGCACAGCAACACCGACCTCTCGCCGACGCTCATTTCCCACTCCGACCTCCTCTCCCTTGTCCTCGATGAAGTGAACACGACCGCCGACTGTAAACTTGGGGCGTCAAGACAAAATGGGTCGAGTCCTTGACAGCGGGATGGGAGGATGGAATGTGGGTAAAGGTGCGTGGTTGTTTTCTTGTGGTGGTGCTGCATGACTGATCCTTCGGGCGGCCAGGTGTGTTCTGTTGTGGGCATTGATACGTTGATGCCCGCCGCATTGTCGTTCGTGCCTGCGCCCTAGTGGCAGTGCCCCAGGTTTGCGCCCGCCCTTTTGCAGCGCGTCCTGACCATGCACTCGCCCTCGCAGCGCCATTTGTAGCAGCCAGGTTGGCCCTGGTTTACCCTTTCAAGTCGGCCTCATCAGGGTTCGAACGCCTCGAGCCTTTCGGCGGCAGCTCTTTCAGCCCCAGCTTGCAGGCTTGATGCTGGGCGATTCCCTTGACCAGGGCTGGTCTAATGCCCCCAACGGGCAGCACACCCCTTGTTTGTGCACATCAATGTCAAGGGTCCACTTCCCTCACATCCGCGTCGGCATTCACAGCCACTCGCCCCCTTGTCTGTGCGCATCAGCGCCCAAGGGGTCAATTTCCCTTGTGTTGGCATCGGCGTCCACAGCTGTGCTGGCAGCCCACATGCCCCGGGTTCCAATGCCTCGAGTTTGGCAGCGGCGGCTCTTTCAGCCCCGCTTGTTTTTCCTTTATCTGTGTGCTATCTATCGTTGACAGGGGTATGTATTTAGAAAAGTACTACCAGTGATAAAAGTATAGTCTGGTTAACAAGTAGCCAGCCTAGTCCCAGTAATATTGTGTGAAAAAAGTAGACAACAAGTAGAGTCGTCTTTAAAAAGTAAAAAAAAAGCACACAAAAAGTATAGGACTTGGCTTTTAAAAGGCAGTCCGTGCTTTCCATTTTTTTGCTTTTTTTACTTGAAAAAAGCACGAAAAGCATGAAAAGCATTTTAGGGGTTTTCCTGATGTTATAGTCAACGGCTCAACGTTCAACGGCTCAGCGCTCAGCTCCAGCACCACTACTGTAACTTATGTGAAACCTTCCCGGTAAACCACTGGTAGACCATTAATTTTACAGGGACCTTCCGTGCGAACCTTTTCCCTGATTCTTACATAAAGTCTTCCCCATCAATCTCTCGTCGAATTTTACAGGAAACCTCATTGTGAACATTTCCCCTTTTTTGTGATCCCTTCTTAGATCCAACTTGTAAACCGCCTGGAACAGAGCGCAGCTCTCATGTACTACCGTGACAGGAGGAGTTTAATATAACGGGAGGGCTGGTCGTCGTGCGAGTAGTCGTACAGTAGTGGTGAGGGAACAGCCGGGTTATTCATACAGGGGGCGAGGAAAGTCATACAGCCAGGGAAGTCATTCCAGGTCCAAAATATTCTCTAACAGCTTGATGGATGCCTTGATCACCTCCAGGAAGGTCAGGAAGGCTTTGCCGCCTTCAGTGCCGAAGAGGGTTGACAGGTATCATAGGGCAGGGGCTCTCAGGGAAAGGCAGGTAACCCGGGCGCGCCCTGAGTGCGAGGAGTGTTGGATGACATGCACAGCGGTCCAGGGGTTGGTCCCGCAGCCTGGGCATTTTGTGATTTGGAGGGGTGGAAGCGAGCTGTGTAAGACCCGGCGAAGGCGTGGCCTGTGATGACTGATGCAGCAGACGAACGTGGCAGCAGCGTGGTGAAGCCACCAGATCTAGAGGTGCCTTTGATTGGCTGGACTCTTACACTACCTCAGTACAGTATACTGTAGATAGTCAGTGCTATACTCCTCTCAACCTCAATCAACGACCCCAGGAAATGCCGATGAGGCACAAGCGCTTCTGTTGAGTTGACAACTGGGGAGCCAGCTCAGCCGGGAGGGCGAAGTAGATCTGTTTTGCCGTTGG
>Ga0307509_10012336_pt1 | contig 10233 bp, 8 predicted proteins | sample 10_EM_MG_FD_202245 | JGI IMG/M metagenome (GOLD analysis project Ga0307509, IMG submission 202245) | Populus trichocarpa ectomycorrhiza microbial communities from riparian zone in the Pacific Northwest, United States - 10_EM | ecosystem: Host-associated > Plants > Roots > Unclassified | place...
GCGTGTAAACATGTAGATTCAACAATTTATTCTTGATGTATTTTACAAGAAAATTAACCTGTTTCTTTAATTTGATGGAATGAAAAAGATATTTCAGAGATAAATTTGTTGGGTCGTCTTCTTTTTCAATGAATGGTTCTGTATATTTAAAGAAAAATATTTCTCACTTCCTACATTCATACCCTTTATAAGAAAACTTCTCAGCTTCCAACTCACCTATATATACAGGGAATTTCCTTTGAGTCACATTTTTGTTCCCGTAACTCGAATAAATTGTATGGTCACAGCTCTCCACCTTCTTGTTCTCTCTTAAGATCAGCAGGAGGTAAAAAGCAATCCATCGACAACCCACATATGTTAAAATCAACTTCTTCAATCATCCATGTTTCCTCTATTTTCCTCTTATGATTATGCGATGCTCCATATCTGTAAAGTGTTGCGATGGTCTTTCCACTATGTGCTATATTGATGCCTTCAATGTATCTGTAATCTCCGATCACTGACTCTATACTTGTCTCCCAAAACACATTATCATTTCCTTTAATCGGTTTCATCTTCACTAGTTTCGTGTCCTCGAATTTGACTAGCAGTCCTGTTCTTTGGCTGAAGTAGCCCCATATTGTATGGTGTACGATTTCTGTATTGGATGAACTTTGAGCTTTAAGGGTGTTTGAATCGGTCTCGAGCTTGAGTACAAAGCAGTCTTCATTGTTCACTGCCTTCTCTGCAACGCCTACTGCTTCTAAGAACAAGTTGGCAGTGCACCTTGGATCCAATCCCTATTGGCATCAAAAAGAAAACCATCTTCAATCATCTTGACATTCCAAAAAGATACGGAATCAATAGTCTTAGATTACATACAGCGATTATTTTGTCACTAGAAGATACACATTCAGAGAAGGTTATACCTGGAAGAACCGCCGCAAGGGTCTTGGAGGACCTCTATTAGCATGAGAAGCCTGAGACGAGGATTGGTTCCAAGCAACCTTGCCATCACTGCCTGCACTGACCTTGTAACCCGAAACAACTAGTTCTAGGTACCATAAATCAGGGTTTTTTTGCCATAGCACAAACCCTCCAACCTCGTACTTTCCTCCTGGGTGAACACTGCCATCACCCTGGTGCATTTCTGATGCAGTCATCTTCACCTGCCCTACTGCATACATGCTTTTCACTGAATTCAGTGCCAACGATCCTCCAATTGCTGCTATATATTGTTGTACTATGTATTTCGCGGTAGAGGCTTCCTGTTCACGAAACTAGTCTCTGTTAGTAAACGATCTATGCATTGTTAATCACAAGTAACATTTCCAGGTCCAGTTGAAGGCATCGAGCTGCGTTCTCATCAGCCTAGCTAATCAATAAAAAGTAGAATGAAAAGTTGTAGTTTTGGAAATGTTGAGGGTTAATGTTTCCCTTTTCATTGTTTCCTTTCTCTTCCATATCAGAAATGAAATGTGAAGTAATTGAGTGAATATCCTTATGGCCATAGCAGGCGTATAGGTGAGTTAATAACATGCTGAAACTGCCAATGATTCTCAAATTTGAAAATGCTGAGTGGTACCTTAACCTTTGCAGGGAATGTTTTCAAAACAACGAAGCATGCTCACCATTATAGCACACCAAGATTTTCAGATAATCTCTCAAATTACATGAAGTCCAGCAATGAATTCCGTACCTTAATTATGTACCTTCCATTTCCATGTTCAGATTTAACCAAAAAGGAAAAGAAAGGAGGAAAAACTTGAAGAGGAAAATGAAAGAGTCATACATACAATGTTACAATCTTTAAGAGGACGAGTGAGAGGCTGGTCAGGGTTCACCTGAAAAGGGATAAGAGGAGAGCCAACAAGCTTAAGCAATGCTATAAATTCACTATCTGATTTAGATTGGAGATGGGTTGATTTATCAGCAGCAGCCTGAGCTCTCATCAATGCGCGCATGTTTTGCCAACGAGAAGCTGAACTGTTGCCCATTTTTGTGAACATCTCTTCAGGTATAGGCACCTCCAAGACGGTGTCAAGTGCATGTTCCCTGTCATAATTAGGACACAACTTCCTCATAGAATTCCAGGAAAAAACCCTTTTCACTTTGATTGAATCCAAGAGAGCAACCCAACAGGATAGAGAGAGAGTAGGAAATGAAATCTAAATCTTGATTGAAATGCCGGGCAATCAACGAGAGGGAGATGAAAGACTGCGTCCTTTTCTTTTTCCTTTTCCTGTCTGGGGTGTTCCTTGCGCGTAGCAATCGTGGGTGCACGATTTCAGGGGTTTCTTCAATATTTGCTAAATTTGGGGAGCAGATGGCACCTTGCTATTGGACTAGTTTCAACTTGCCCCCATCTCATTTAGCCAACCAAAACCCCACTTCTTGCTAGATTCTCGACCTGTTTGCTTCGGTCTCATGTCTCAAACTAAATTGGCGATCATAAGTTATCATATCGACACTCGATCCTGGCCCGTGAAGTGGAATTGCAGATGGCGCAGATTGGATGGGGGCATTTGCCTACCCTGCTGCGCCTGCTTTTGAGAGAATTGATATGGCTGAAACGAACATGGAGGTCCTGGACGATAGAGTGATGATCTAGCTCTGTTTTTCATCATAATCATTGTTTATGGACACTTGAATGCTATTTTTCCGTACCTGTATCAAGACAATGAGATTGCACTGTCAAATTCTAATCTCCATGACAACGAAGTAAGCATCTGGAGGATTTTGGTGGGTGTTTTCCCCCCCAAGAAAAAATCAAATTGAACTTCATCTTTGTCAACCTTTAAATACTATCTAACATTACAAGAGATTTGCAATCCACAAAGAAGCATGCATTTTCAAAGAACAAAAATGTTGAGGCAAAAGCAACCCGGCAAATTTCTAGCGATCACACCACTACAAGAGGCGAAAAAGGTTTTATAGTTCATGTGAATGTGTTAACGCGGTAATACAATGTTTCAGAATGTGTTTAACTTTGAGCTTGAAAAAATATTATTTCTTATGTTTTTTCAAGCTAATCATAATTTGATTGAAAACAGTTTCTTCAAACAAACACAATCATTTGCACACATGATAATATCAAGCATATGATCCAGACATTTTAGGGGTTGTTTGGTAGAATGGAAAAAGTTATTTTTCAAAATGTATTTTTATTTTGAAAATATATTAAAATAATATATTTTTTTATTTTTTAAAATTTATTTTTAACATCAGCACATTAAAAATATCAAAACAATTTAAAAAAATTAAAAATTTACAAAACCATGATTAAACAGCAACACTATTTGTTTCTTTAAAGTTATATTAAAATTTTAATATAGCAATAATTTTATTTAAATCAAAAAATGATAAAACATCTATGCATTAAACCTCTAATGCAATTTAGATTATTTGCTAACAAATCTAAAAATCTTGTCCAGCTGGTTTGATCTAATCCAAACACTTTGATTGTTTCTCCAACTTCAAAGAGATAATTAGGATTTATAATGATGATGATTTTCCTGAGATGATAGACTCTAAAGCTTTAAAAATAAAGATTTGTCACTTAGACCCAATAAAGCTGGAGCACATCCAGACTGGATTCATGAAAATAAGAGTTTCTAATCCAAAAATGGATTCCCAATATCCATAATGTCAACATTTAGATCAAGAGATCGAACTCAATCTGGCTCATAACCCGCAGGCTTCAATCCTTCATTCACGATTGGATCTACACCAAAAATAAGGTTTTTTTTTTTAGTGTAAACAGCTTTCCATCATTGTCAAAAAAAAAACAAAAAAAAAAAACATGAAGAAGAAGAAGAAGGTTGACAGCTGGTTTGATCTATCTATAGAACTTGGGTCGCCTGTTGAGCCTATTTTGCAGTTCATATATTCTTAAAAAAGAGGTGAATATATATAATTGTTATTTGGGTTCAATTGGCTTACTTTTTGTGAACAATCTTCACACTCCGGCTAATACAGTTACCCTGCTGCTACTGAGCTGGATTTTTTCCTGGTTTCTTGCTTAGTGATGGGGTCAAAGATCCAAAACGCGTGTGCATGAACTGAGGCAGAAAACTTCCTTCGTTTTATTTTATTTTTGTACTGTAGCTTGTGCATTCTTGTCCAGGTGTTCATCAGATGATGAACTACGTACGTGACTGCAAATTGCAAGGTCCTCGAGTAGATTGTAGGGTTTTTTTTTTTTTTTGCCATCTCACTGTGTTTGTTTACGTGGTTGCGTCCACGTTTTTCTGCATTCAAATGTTTGGGGGACCTGGCTGCTATTTGTTTTTTCGAGTTTGCGTCTGAGCGGAATGAGTCAGGATAACTACGGCTGGATGCAACCCTTGTCCTTGGCAATATTATCTCAACAATAGAAAACAAGAGAAGGATTAGCAGACTCGAGAGAGCTACGGCCAGGCCAAGTCGGAAGCCATGATCCAAATACATATTGCTACCAAAAAGTTAAGATGTCAAGCATCTAGAAACTATTTTCTGAACAATTTTTTGGCCCTGAGCAACAAGCATGGTCTCGATTGCTTCTTTCACGTATCTCTCAATGACATTTCCTAAAACTTTCTATCTCGTCTTCGAGATCCATGGAAGATAATAGGAGGCATCTCTGAAAATGATGGCGGTTTATTCCAGCCATGTCTCTATTTTTTCAACAAAACATGTCTGTTTTTTCTACTGTAAAACAATGATCAGACACCACCGGCTAGTAAACTCGCTTACAGGTTGTATTGAAAATTATTAATATATGGAATTGATCTATATTAGTAATGGTTCTATCTATTAAAAAAAAACTATTAGGTAATATATTGGGAGTGTGCTCTCTCATTTTGCATAACCATAGAAATCATCATGAAAATTATTCACAGCCTTCATGTAGCTTTCAGGCAAAAAGCATACATCATCACTTGGATTTGGTCATTCTACCCAGGCGTGCAGATCCTTTAAAGTAATACTTTTGAAACCCAGTGGGTGCAAGCTGTTGTCTTTCATCTTGAATGCCGGCCTCTTTCCATTATATATCCAACCTCTTATAGCTAAGCCTTAGCACGTTGTCTCAAAACTACAGGCGTTCTCATGGTCATGAACTTCCACAAGATGCCTAATCGTCTCAAGCATAAGCTCTCTCGTGTTATCACCTCATTCCAACTCTGTAGATCCAAAGACCCTTCTTGTCCCGAAGCTCCAACTCCAGCTATCAACAGGCTCTCTCCTTTCAACCCCAAAGCACTTGACATCAATTACCCTTGTAACCTCCAAGCACCACCACCGCCATCAACACCTTATTACAAATGCCGAGTGTCAAGGAAGACCATTTCCGTCGGCTGCAAATGCCAATCGCGATCGTGCCCGCGCTGCTGCATGTCAGATTGGAGCATTGAATCGCCCGATTTTGCGTGCAAGAAAGAAGCCAGGTGGCAAGCCAAACCTCACCTAAACGTGCCCTTCTCATTTTCTGATGGGAGTGGGGACATGTCACCCTTTATGGTAACTGGAAAAAACAAAAACAGAGAAATTAATATCAAGAAAAACAAGGTCAAGACAGGTGTCTTGTCTGTTGATACTAGTGGGTGCTTTAGCAGTACTGATGTTGCTGGTGAAGAAAATGAAACCCTACTTTGTTCTTCAAGAAGTTTCTCCTATGATTCTTCTTGTGAATTCAGCCATTCATTGGATACTATAGCCAGGCAATCAGAATATCATGAAGCGTTTAATAAGCCTATAGGGAACAAGAAAGTGAGTAACCTAAAGAAAATTAAAAAGCTTGGACACCAAGTTTCATTGAACAAGTGGAAAAGATCAAAGACTGTGACGACTCCAGAGATTCCTTCACCTGTGAGATCATCCGTTTTGAAGCGGGTGATATCACGCAAGGTTGATGGGAGAGTGAAGGAGAGCGTGGCGGTGGTGAAGAAATCACAGAACCCACACCGGGACTTTAAGAGGTCTATGTTGGAGATGATATTAGAAAAGCAAATATTTGAGGCCGAGGATTTACAGGAACTTTTGCAGTGTTTTTTGTCCTTGAATTCGAGACAGTATCATGGAGTTATCGTGCAGGCATTCTCGGAGGTTTGGGAGATCGTTTTCTGTGATTCTCCTGTAAAGAAGAGAGCTTCTATCAGAAATTAAGATAGAAGAAAGGGGTGGGCAACATGATCCTCTATTTCATTACATTTTATTTTTTTAATTAATAGGTAGCTCGATGTTATATTTGTTTGCAAATGATTTCTTTTTCCCACTTGATAGCGAGCGTGAGAAATGAAGTAACAATAATGAACGCACTTCGCAAATTAACTACATGCTCTTTCTCCCCTATGAATTATGCTACTTTCTCCTATATGAAATCATGCTACCATCTTTCTTATTATTATAATTTCTTCCATTTAGGATGCATATATTGATGTCCTTTTAAGGTGGTAAAAGCAGCCTTTACCTTGAAAAAGATGAGAACACAAGTTTGATCTTCCGAAAATATACAAAGAGCTTTCACCTTCACGCTTCCAGCCAAAAGGTAATTAGTCTCAAGACAAATAGACCTGGAGATACCCTGGGTAAAAACCCAAAAAAAATACACTTAAACAGACATAAAAGGATTTTAAAAATATTCTTGTGTATGATTAAGAAAATAAAAATCTTTTGTATATTAATATTAAGATATCTTGTTAGTAATTTTTTTGGTTGATTGGTTATGCAATCTACAACCCACAAAAAATATTTTATTGTGGTTCATTATTTACTTGATGTATAAAATGTTGATGCGATGTACAGAAAGTTGACGAGATCAATTGCTAGGCGATAATAATTAATGGCAAAAAAAAACAGGATTAATTCTAACCATGCATGGTAGGAGGGATGAGAACCAGCTAAGCATCTTTTAATGAATAAAAGAGAATATGTAGGCCGAAAATTGGGATTCTCTTTCGTCTTGACATAAAGCTAACATCATTGGAAATTCCAAGCACAAATAAACATTTGTTCATTGGCTTGGGACAAGAACACAAGATTGTTGTTACAACATGCTTCAATCTCAAGTAAAGAGGCAAGAAAAGTATAAACAAAGTTTATCCTATTCTCTAGCTCTCAGTGATCAGTAGACTAGCTTTGGAGTGAGCACCAGTCTGCTTTCTAGCTGAATTCATCTGTGTTATGGTAGCTTCACTCCTGATCTCAGGCACACCTTACGCTAGATTTAGACATGCCAAAACTATTCTATACATCCATTTTGCCGTTCTAGAAAGCATCAAATAGCCACTCAAATATCTGAAAGAATCACTCTCGAAAAGTGAAAAGAAAATGGAAAGATTTAATGTACAATGGATAAAAGCTTCATCCTTTATTTAATCGAAATTTACCTGTTTGTCACTACTAGACCCTGTAAAAGAAGCCCTGTCATTCTCGAAAGTCTTGACATCACAAAGCTTTCCGCCAGCCTCATCAGCAAAAACTATCTTTCTCTTCTCCTTGTGGACAGCATTCCCAGAAAAGTTGCAGAAGCTCTGTCGGTCAATTTCTGAGATCAATCAAATAAAATATCAGCAAATATCCTCACATCATAATTAAGTATATGACTGGTGTATGTTTTTCAAACGCACGCACTGAAACAAGTGTATGACAAGAAACAAACCATGATTTTAAAAAATCGGTTACAATCCCTTGCCATGATGGAAAGCCATCTTCTTGCACTTAATTTCTTCCACTCTAGTTGCATTTTGAATTCACCTGCCAAATCAAGAGAATTTACGCTATAGCATACTGTACATACCTGCAGCCATAAATCCAAACGCAAAGAAAAGCAACTAAAACATGTAAGAAAACATCGTTGTTAATAACATTCCGCACAGTTTGTATTTTACCATAAAAAGTTTGAGCTTCCAATGATAGTGAAAAGAAATCGGTTTTACCAAACTCTAATCAATTTCACACGGTAACAAAGATGTGTCGGGACTGCAGGACACAAAACACTGATGATATCAAATCAATTGTGTGGTTTTATCTAAAATAGGTTGAATACAAAGGTTGAGTCCTTGAGCAGCCTTCAAAAGGGGGCTAAACTGTTAGCGCTGAAGTGTTTGTCAGAACTCAAAATCATCATTCTTAGTTTAGCCAAAACACCTTCCACTCTTATGAAAAACGGACAAGGCAAAAAATCTGATTAAAAGAATAGAGAGAGTGGAGTGTGACTGTATAATTTATTGGTCTAAACATGGAAGCAATCCACTGAGTGAATGGAAAAGTGCCACAAGTATAAAGAGTTACAGTGAGTTCAGAACTCAGAAATATGGGCATTGTGATAGAGAACTTCATCAAGATGCAAGAACAAAAATTGCAATGCAGGACTGGATGGAGTTAGAGGAAAGTTAATAAGAACTCCAAATCCACCTCGTAGTCATGCTGATGTTATGTGATTAAGATAAAACAAAATGAACTTGGAAAAAGACATGAGAACACAAGTTCATTTGGTTTCAGAAGGCCTCTTCAGTGTGTTATGTGTCAAAGAACCATCCCAATAGCTTAAACTTTTAAGTGAGGTCTCAAAATAGAATTTATATTATTCTCTAACATTATGCCTTTCTACTTGATTGTTTGCATTTTACTGATAGCATCCAAAATATAACATAAGAAGCAACAGTTTTAAATTTATATTTCAACTATTCTTCTGAGCAAGGAAATATTAAGGATTGGCATAGGTTGGATGTACAGCCAAACTGCCTCAATCTTGTATCTTAACATACCTCGTCTGCCCTGTGTTTCAAGGGCATAGCTGGATAGACCTTGGACTGCCATGTTTCCTGAACAATGTCCTTCACGGAGTTCACCTCTTTTTTAAGTTTAGTTGTAATAGATTCAATATCACGCATTTGCTTCTGTGAAATGAAATGGCAGTCTCTGAACAACTTTGGACAGAGGGCTCCCAGTGGCAAAACACGGTATAGTTCGAGAAGGATGAGGAACCTTAAGAATGTCTTTATAATGGAAACCATATTCCTCACTTTTCAGTTTCCTGATGATCCGCTCAGGGCTAATAGTGAGATCAAATATCCGGTTCTGATAGGCTCTTCCAAGCCTACCGATCTTATTTTCATTCAAATTCCTGTAGCATAATTTCCTAGCATACTCTGCAATCATCAACAACCCAACAAAATTAATTTAAATTTGGAGGAGTTTGGGTGAGCGGGGCTCACCCAAATGAAAACTGAAACTAAATATTTTTTTTTATCAGCTCCAGGAAAAGAAAATGCATAGTCCATAAATCTGAACATGATATTCACTCACTGTAATAATCTTCATCACCTAAGTCACTAGACTCCATAGCCTTGCACAGTTTTTTCTGAGATGCTGGAGAAATTGCCTGAAAATGTAAGCACTGCCTGATTAAATTCAGGGTAATATAAGAGAAAAATAAACAGATGTACGTGCTATGGATGATGCACACCTTCCAGTTTGAAAGGAGCCTTTCAGGAAGATGTTGTAGCTTTGAATGATGACATCCCTGAACATTCCAGGTTTCCTTTTCTTTGCTTCGCATCTCTCCTTAATTTGCTTCAGTGTCATACTACCAAAGTTAACATCATCCAATTCACCTGAAATTGTTCTTTCCTCACTGCTATCCTAGAGCCTAGAATGCAAAGCCCTATAGCAAGACAAACTTTTCATATTAAGAAAGCATGCTAGCATAAGCAATGCATTGATACACCACAAATAAAATACTGTCATCTTGCAATTTGCAGGCACAAACTTGGAATTCAGAGGATATCTTGTAAGAAAAAAAAGAGAGAGACAGGAATGAAGTTACAGAATTTCTATTAGAGAAGAAGAATGCTTGGATCCATCAATTAAGGTATAAGATGCATGAATAAGCATGAGATTCGAACACGGATTCAGTCTAGTCGTCGACTGATCGGTCGTAGCTCTAGCTCGGCAACCTGAGCTACAGAAATCGTAGATCTAGCTCAACTGAAAATTCAGGTCTAGCCTTACTTCACTGCTTAATCAAGATTATTGTACAGTAAACATGGAGCAGAAAAGGAATTTACCTGAGATTCAAGAGTTTGGGGGATCTGCACTCAGGGTAAGAGTTAGGTACCGTGCGATTGATAGATAGGGAGAGGGGAGAGGAAGAAATGGGGCGCCCGCCCAATATGTTTTTGGCGCCAACTAGATTGCTGTATTTGATTTATCCTTGTGTGTAATTTATTTTTATAAATTTATTGTTTTTTTTAGGGTATTTTAAGGGTTATT
>Ga0307509_10012338_pt1 | contig 10232 bp, 10 predicted proteins | sample 10_EM_MG_FD_202245 | JGI IMG/M metagenome (GOLD analysis project Ga0307509, IMG submission 202245) | Populus trichocarpa ectomycorrhiza microbial communities from riparian zone in the Pacific Northwest, United States - 10_EM | ecosystem: Host-associated > Plants > Roots > Unclassified | place...
GGAAGTATTTTCCATTTTTGGTCCAGGATAAGGGTGGGCAACCATGAACCTCTCCTTTCCAAACAATCCCTCTCCTGGTTCCTCTATATTCGACTTCCCAGCTCACAGGGAAACAGCACACACAGCACCAACACCCCGTGGCCACGACCAGGCTTTATCCTCACTCGTGCCTCGCCCTGCTGACCCTGGCTCATATATTATCATCTCTGGAGGCACAGGATGCAATCCGATCTGCTCTGCTTTCGGCCCTGACGCCTGCTATGTGCTGCCTATATCTGACGACGGCGGCTCCTCCAGCGAGATCATCCGAGTCCTCGGTGGTCCCTCGATCGGTGTGTCCAGTTCTCAAAACGATACGATTACTTTGATTCATCTATCACCCAAGGTGACATAAGGTCGCGTCTCATACGGCTCATCCCAACCGTAGAGAATGGCTCTCCCCTAAGCGCAATTCGCACCCTCCTCGCCCACAGACTCTCTTCTGGCCCATCGGAGAAAGAAGTCCGAGAGGAATGGAGAGATATTGTGGAGGGACGCAGCCATCTTTGGATGGGAATCCCTGGCGACCGCAAAGAGATGATACGAGGTCAGCCCGCCTACGGATTTTGAGGTGCGTACTTCACCGACTCCTTCGTCACCAGGATTCCTTGTGTACTTTGAGAGCGAGCTGCTCAAACGTGCTCACAAGAATTTCTCATTCATGCATGCAGATAATTTGGGACTCACGCAACAATACTTTCGCCTTTAGGGAGTGAGACTTTGCGATGCCTTTGGCGACTCCCCGTAAGCCAAGCCAAGGCATTATACTATGACGCTTTTAAGTCCGCAGAACTTTGAAGTCGTTCCACCATCACCGACCTCGTCCACAGGGACCCACAAGAGTACACCAAGACTTCCCTCGAGGAGAGACTTGTGAGGAAATCAGGATTGGGATATGGGTGTATCTCATTCCCGTAGGCGTTAATGTAGTAGATCCCTGAGTGTTGATATATAAGAAACAGCACGACGCGAAAAATGAAGGGCTTGCTGGAAATAGGGGATGGTAGAGCTTCGACTGCCCGTTTCCCATCCGCTTCGAAAAGTACATTCTTCTTCTGCATTAATAGTTGGCCCATGGAATCCGGGTCTTCTTGGTATGGTCCTTCGTCAACAACGGCCACCGCAGGAGTCACTTGGACCGGGTGGGATATTTCGCACTGGCCGACAATTCTCATCTCATTCACCTGACACGATGATCAAAATAAGGAGCTGCGTATTTCACGGGGCACATACCAGTTCTGCGGCGATGGTGACGGTATGGTTGGTGACTATTACGGGCAAGATATTTGCCTGTTGAATGTAAGTCACTGCCGAGCGAGAAGAAATCTGGATCGACCTGGCTGTGCGTTATCGAAGAGAACAAGAAGATCGCAGAGGGCAGCGAACGAAAGAACCCTTGTGCCGCGGCCAAAAAGTAGTTCCCAATACTGAATGGTCTGGTATATCATTTGGGTATCTCAGGTTGGTTTTGACGGCGTTTACCTCCCGTTCTCCTGACTCCCCTTGTTGATATACCGGACAGTAAATTCCAAAAATGATCGTGAGACGGAAGGTTACACGGCGGTGGACTTTATCAAGTACGATTATGAGTTTATCGGGCGATTAGGCTTCGCGTTGACCACTTGCCAGTGCAATCGTCCGCACGCTCAACTCCGCCCACGGTACGGATGGAATATCGATATCATATCCAATATCTGCATTTATCACCCACCTTGTGTACTTGCACGACACGGAGGTCGCGGTGGATATACAAAAGATAACGGTATGTGATGACTATAGTCGGGCCCGGTGTTCGAATCACACTGATTTGAAAACAGAGTATGGGGGTGAAGTCTGTTGGGGTGAGCGGGTCGCAGGAGAAGCGGTTTGATTGTGGGTGCGTGCAGGATGCATTGAAGAGTATCTTCGCAGAAGTGGTGTACAGGAAGTGATTCGGATCAAATGGAAAGACCATCCGGGTGTTTGTATGTACATCGTACAAACCAAGCTAGCTCTAGATCTCCTGGCACGGTGTCCGCCTCCCCTCTATACGCTCTTTCTTCCTTTCCATTTCCACCAGAGACAGAGGTGTAACCTCCGTCTGCGGTTACGCTCCCCTCAGTCTTATTCGGCATGCGCACACCCGAGGGCTACTCGGTTACGCGTAGCGAAACTATGCCCCTAGATTCGGATACCCCGCAGAAGCGGGATCAACATCGACCTAGGGCTAACCCCGATCTCACACCCACACCCCCGACGGCAGTCATCTCAACCCCTGTGCCCAGAACCGGCGACCAGGACGGTGAGTGGAAGAACCGGTTTGCAGCCATTGTGATGAGTCGTGACGATCGCCGTTGCTCCCATTCAAGCGTACTTCCTCGATACCCCAGGAGCGGAAACGGACTCATCCGTTCTCGCCTCGCTTGACATCAACCTCGAGGGAGGGGACCCCCACGACCTCTCCTCATGTAGCGTATCCGACGCTGACGGCCCATCTTCGTCCCCCGGCTTACGTCCTCATCCAAGAAAGAGACGAAGACGAAACCGACTACGACGACTACTCTCACCCGACAACGTCCAATTCCTGTATGACGACACGACCGACGTGAGCGGGATGCCCAGTGAAGATCACTTGGTGGAATACCCGCACGCGACCCACCGTCAAAAACCATCCCTAGAGGTGCCAATTATCGCCTCACGAGAGCGGAATATCACTCAAGAAGGGTCATCGCCGTCTACGATACTGCCTGGTAATGCCCTTCAACTGCACCTGGCGGAGGGCGGGCCGGATGGTGTTTTTGGCTCCACCCCCACAGCTACCTCTTTCTCCTCGAACTATTCCTCCAATAACCCGACCGCCACATTCAATCAGCCCCCGCCTCCACCCATCTCCCTTGATGATGACCAAACGCCCGCAGTGGCGACCCGACATACGGTACCCAGAGTTCATTTTCGGTCGCGCGTTCGCATAACTTCGGGACTACATTCAAGCAGCCGGCCCAGGAACTGCGACAGTACGGGTCGTAACTCTACACCCGATGATGGGATCGGGACGGCAAACACTTCTGCTTCTGGATCACCTTCGTCGTCAATTTCCGCACCACTCAGGTACCAAGCGGATGAGAACAACGTCCTGGGACCGTTGGGGAAGCGAATCAACTCTCTCGCTCAGATGAGGAACAAGAGGAACGGGCAGCTGCGACGAGTGGGCATTGGCTCTTCTGTGAGCGAGCGAACGCCTTTCCTTCGTGCATCCGAGTACGGACCAGCACCCGATTACACGCATCAACGGCGGGAGAGAAGCAGAATAGGTGGTGAGAGTGAGGATGAGGACCTCGCAAGTGGGTTAAAGCGCGAAGAAGATATCGTGTTTGGACAATGGCCGTGGAGGATATTTAACCGTCACGCAAGTACAATCGCTCAAGTATCGGGTCGGGGTTCTGACTCTTTTTGTTCAGTGGTGGGCGTACCAGTGTGGGCCTGTATTATGTTGCTGTCCCGATGATGGGTTTGGGGACGATGAATGACCAACACTGTTCCAGGCCGGCCGCCAGCCTTTCCCGCTCCCAGATTCACTTGATACCAACCAAATCTGGTTTCCACGGGCTCCGTGGATAATTCCTACAGCTCTCGCTCTCTGTCCCACTTTCTAACTTCCTTCGTCCATCACTGTCGATTCGAACGGTTTGGATTGGGAGGAAAAACCCAGAAGGGGTACAGGATACGGGTGTCGTGTTACAGCAGGTCACTTGGGTGATCCTTGCATTTAATCTAGTTACAGACCTACGGGTGATCCACTTGTTTTGTATAATTCTAACACAAGGGGCCATGGCGAGTTGGTAAGAGATCTACTGAGCCTTGTCGGGCATGACCATAGTCGGGGGCAAGGTGGTGACCGGAGGGAGCAAGCTAGCTGCGGTCTTGCGCGAGTTCTGGATGAGAAGTTGGTCAATGACGACCAACGCGGCCATGGCCTCGACGATGGGGACAGCGCGGGGGACGACGCAGGGGTCGTGCCTTCCTCGGGCGGCGAGGATCCCAGGGGTTCCGTCGTACTGGGCGGTCTCCTGTGGTTGAGAGATGGTTGCTGGGGATTTGAAACCGATCCTGAAGTAGATGTCCTCTCCGTTGGTGATACCGCCCTGGACACCTCCGCTCCAGTTTGTGTCGGTAGCGAGCGTCCCGTCCTCTCCCTTGACAAACCTGTCGTTGTGTTTGCTGCCCGGGACTTCGGTTCCACGGAAACCCGAGCCGATCTCAAACGCTTTGGTGGCGGGTATCGACAACATGGCATGCCCCAATTTGGCTTCAAACTTGTCAAAACAGGGTTCACCGAGACCAGAGGGTACGTTCCGGATGACGCAAGTGACGGTTCCGCCAATTGAGTCCTGTCTCTCTTTTGCACGGATAATTCTCTGATGAATGCGCCGTGTCAGGAAAAACCAAGCCCGAGATCCGATTTGGAAGTAAATTACCTGTGTCATCTTCTCAGAGGTCTCTGGGTGGGGACACCGCGTCGTATACTTGTCGACCTCTTCTCGCGTAATCGTCGCCAGCAATTTCCTAAACTCGGGTGACAGTGCGTCCTCCGCCTCATCTTCATCTTCGCCTCCTTTCAAGGTGGTCAGAGACGGAGGGGCGAGCGAGTCGGGCAGATGTATCTTTCCGACGGACGACACGAAGGCGATGATTTCAATCCCGTAAGCCTGTTTGAGGTAGTGTTCGGCGATCGCACCAGCAGCCACTCGACCTGGGAAACCATAAATCATGGTGATCGGCGACAGTGGAAGAGCATATACAGACCGATTGTCTCGCGGGCAGAGCTCCTTCCACCGCCGCTGCTCGCCTTCAGCCCGTACTTTTCCAAGTAGGTGAAGTCGGCGTGGGATGGACGTGGGTAGAGATCCGTCTCGGAATAATCGTGGGGACGCTGGTCTTCGTTCTTGACGAGCAACCCAATGGGTGTTCCGAGGGTCACGCCAAGCTCCAAGCCAGACTGGAGCTGAACGAGGTCCTTTTCCGATCTCTGTAAGAAAGGGCGTTGAACACTGGTGATATTTTTTTGCGGTCAACGATTGGAAAGGTACCGGGGTGGTGAGATTAGATTGGCCGGGCCTTCTGCGAGTCAACTGGACTTGAACGTCCTTCGCGTCCAACACCAAACCCTAAGTCGGGTATCGTCAGCGACCCATGGTTTTTGCCAGAAACGAGAGATGGATTACGGGAGGACAGCCGTCGATGATTGCTCCGACTGAAGCGCAGTGGCTTTCGCCGTAGGTCGTGACTCGGAAGAGAGTGCCAAAGGAGGACATCTGGGAGAGGGAAAGAGAGAGGTGGTGGTGGAAATGAAGAGAGAGGGAGGAAAACCCGTTCTGGTTCTTATACCAACATGTTTCCTTGACCCGGCGTATATACGAAGAGAAACCAGTGTCAGGACCCGGGAGTCGATCACATACTGGAAGAGAGTTCGTCCAAATGCCTCCACAATCATCTGTGGGTATTTACACCCCCTCCTCCTCGTCGTTATCTCCGCTCACATTGCAAAATACGCTGCAGACCTCGAGGAGAAAGCCCAAAGATGACGATGCCGCTTACATCGGCGCTTCCGGTTCCAAACGTCCAAGAGATTCAGTTGACAAGACGGTCGTCCCGGACGGCAGGAGGGCGAAAAGGAAGAAAGTCCAATCTGTGTACGACCCCACCGTCTCCCCTTTGAGTCGCAGATCTCACGAACAGCGCGTAGAACCCAACAGTTGGCAACGCTACCTCCTTCTCTCGTACGTTTGACCGCGTCGACACCACCCACCCAGACGCGACTGTAACCACGCATGCACCCACAGGTCGACTTTACCGCCCTTCCTAGAGAGGCCGTCCACCAATACCTCGTCCAGTTCGACATAACGCCCATCTTACACCCGTCCCCGATCTCGGCCTTGAGTCCGCCACCCCCCGAAGCTCTCCTCGATCCCCAACACGGTCAGCCAATAAAGTTCCCCAGCCCTGCAGCCACAGGCCCGACGCCAGGAGACCGCGACGCTCACCACCAACTGATGAATACCAAAAGACCGACGCCGCAACAACCACATGATCACTCTATATTTGGCACAAGGCACTGTCGTTCCGTTGACGACGATGAGGATTCTGCCGGTCTTTCTTCATCACATAGAACGGCAACCCTCGCCGACATTGCCGACTTGGATATGGTCCTCGCTAGATTAGCGGAGCGACACTTCCGCGACGAATCAGTGCACGAGTTGGATACTTTGGCGACCTTCCTCGCCTTGGTAAAGAACTCGGCCAATGGTGAGAGGCGTTTCATCTCCAATCTGATACCCTAACCTCCGGTAAACACAGCGAAGAGAGTTTAGACCAATCGCGTGAGAGATCGTATTGATGATTTGATTGTTTTTTTCACGACCGCGTTGTCTCTGCCGACCGTCGCCATGGATGCACATCCAAGGCCCACCCCGTTATAAACAGTCCCGACCCCGATCAACCTCGCTACCTCTTTCCCCCCTCTCTCTTCTCTCCGGCTCTTCACTTTCTTTTTCTTCCCCTCTTCTCTTCAAGCCTTTTTCGGCCAGGGTCAGCTAAGCCTCGCAGCAGCGCTGCTCACCATTTTCTTCGTAAGCTTGAACCGTCTCCCCCCACTCTCAACCTCCCCACTAACGAGTCCCCTCCTCTCCATATCTGTCACCAGAACCCTCTCGAGGACTAAACCTTTCGTTTTTTTTAAAACCTTTTCGACAAAGAAGCTTGCTTCGAACCCACACCGTCATTTCTCCCCGACCAAAACCTCTTTAACTTTCCCTCGCTTCCATCTGGACGAGAGCGATGAAGTGTTTCAAGCTCTCTTTCGTTTCCCTCGTTGTTGCCCAGCTCTCCGTCGCCCTCTTCGTCCCAGAGTCGAATGGCCTTGTAGCCCGTCAAGTGAGTCTGCGCCAATCCATCCCACTGTCCCATTGCTGATTCTCCTTGTTCACTCAGAACAATAGGTTTGGCGGCGGCGGTCGCGGCGGTCGGAATGGTGGTAACAATGGCGGTAATAACGGTGGTAACAATGGCGGCAATAACGGTGGTAACAACGGCGGTAACAACACCCAAACTCCTCCGAACACCGGCGGAAACAACACCCAAACTCCTCCGAACAACGGCGGCAATGGAGGGGGCGACCCTCAGACCTCCCTCAGTGAGTCGCTTCCTCCCTACGTCCGCACTCCATGTACTGACATAGTCGTTTAGCCTTGGACCCTTCCGTTATTCAGAAGATCAATGGTCAGGGTCAGGCAGCCGGTGAAGCCAACTCCCTGGTCAGCACGTAAGCTCGATGTGGTCTTTTGACAAGAACATCGGTTGACCTCGCTTTAGCAACAACTTCATCGGTTTCTGTGTCGGCAAGACCATCACAAACGGCAAGCAGACTGAGACTGGCTCGTGCAACCCCACCCCAATGGGTGATATTCCCAGTATCAACAACATGCCTTCCGTGAAGTTTCAGTTTCCCCCCAACGGTGGCAACGTTCAACCTGACACCCCATTCACCATCGTCATGGTTTGTGTCCCACTTGCATTCACTACATCACCCTTTCTCACCTGCTCGTTAGAACATTCAGGGAATGCAAACCGGTGCCTTCACCAACGCTGCCGCCACTTACTATGCTGCGCCTCAGCAACTGAACAATGCTGGCCAGATCATCGGACACAATCACGTCGTCGTTGAATCGATCGCAACCCTTGACTCTACACAGACCACCAACCCACGTGTCTTTGCGTTCTTCAAAGGTCTCAACGCTGCCGCTGCCGGCGGTAAGCTCAGTGCCGATGTCACCAAGGGTCTCCCTGCCGGTATATACAGGATGTCTTCCATTACCTCCGCTGCGAACCATCAATCTGTCGTCATGCCAATTGCCCAGCGTGGATCCATAGATGACGCTGTTTACGTGGGTGTTTCGTCCCTACTTCGCACGCTGCCTTTTTTTTTTTGACATCCAGCTGTCCCTCCAGTTCACCGTCGGTGCCAAAGTCAACAACATCGAGGATCCCAATGTCGGCATCAAGGATCCTAATGTCGAGGATCCCAACGTCGGTATCAAGGATCCTAATGTCGAGGATCCCAACGTCGGTATCAAGGATCCTAATGTCGAGGATCCCAACGTCGGTATCAAGGATCCTAATGTCGAGGATCCCAACGTCGGCATCAAGGATTCTAACGTCGAGAATGGTGCTGGTAATGGTGGTGGCGGTCAGGATGGTGGAAACAACCGTCGGCGTTATGAGAGGCGCTTCTTCAAATGGCACTGAGCACCTGGACGTAAAAGTCTGGGCAGTCGCGCGCCCCTTGTCATTTCTTGCCGAGTTTATAGATTCCTCGTCGTTTGACTGATACCGTGTTGCCTGGCAGCACCCCCCTTTAACCCCCGCTTTCCGAGCTTTCCCGCACCCATTTGCATCCGCCAGTTTGTTGACGGTGTAAGATACCGTTTTTGTCAAGCAGCTTTCTTTGACTTTCCGCTCTTTACTCATTCATGTGCTGCATTTAGCTGAAATAGTGTAGGAGTCGTGATAAACAGAGATGTGTCCCACCGAGAGGGGGCTTTTCTAACTTTTCCTGAGACGGGATTCCGCGGAAGTTGATCCACACGCACCAAACAGGTGATTGCCGAGCTGTCCATTTTCCCCGCTCGGCGGCGCACAGGTTGACGAATCAGATGGTCATATATATATTCTGACGGAACCGTTTGCGTTATCTGTCCTGGATCTCCTTCTCTCCCCTCCCACCGACCCCAAGCATGAGACGAATCTCCCTCTTCTCCCTCTTCGCCTCTCTCGCCCTTGCCGCCGACGTTCAGCCTTTCTGGACCATCCCGCTCTCCTCTGATGCCAGACAACGATACACGATCAACGGGCAGATGGCGAGTATTCATAACCCGTGTTCGCTCCACCCCTGACCTTACCTCCTCCAGTCCAACTTGACCACCAGGCAAGACTTCAATTTTGTGCTTACCACCAGCACTTCGTTTGTGACAGTCGCTGCCTCGGGCTGTAACACTTGTGGCGGTGTGCCTGCGTACGCCGCTCCCAACTGATGACACCGCCGATCCCAACACCCCTTCTAATTCTCAGGTACAACCAACAAGGCTCGGTGACCGCCCAGACCCTCCCCAACTCCGACAGTGTCAATCTCGTAGGCGCTTCAACCTCTGGTCCACTCATCAAGGAGCTTTGCGCCCTCCACGCGAAGAATGCCAGTTGGTATTACCCCAATCAGACCAGTGCGTGAATTCAAACCTTGAGCACCCCAGTGATTATGGATGGGTCTGACCAATTACGTTTTCCCAGTCCTTGCGTCCAATCAGTCGTCTCAGCTATACGGCGACAAGGTCTCAGGCTTGTTTGGCTTGGCTTCGGGTCGTTCCGACGTGAGCGTCGTCGGCGGGGTTTTCAATCGTACCGCTAGGGAATCCGTCACCTTTGGTCTTGCTCTCCGCCCTCCTGGTTCCAAGGATTCCGACAATGCTGGCGCCCTCCACTGGCTCGGATACGACGCAAGCGCCTACGATGGTGACATTACCTGGAAGGTTACCACCGCCAACCCCAACTCTGATATTTCGACCTTCGAGATCGACGGGTGGCAGTTTAGGACGGGAAGCACCACTGTGACCAACAGTAATCAAGACCTCATTTCCTATGCTGATCCATTATATGTCAACATGTTTTTCCCATCTCAGGAAGCCCAGCTAATTCGTGAGTGAACACATGATCGTTCCCTCTCCACACGTTCATCATCCATCCATCTTCGAACAGACGCCGCCGTCAAAGGGTCGTCCTCCAGACCAAGCAACGGTGGCCAGTCCACCGTCTACGATGTTCCGTGCAACGCCAAGTTTTCTCTCTCCACCATCATCGGAGGACAAAATTGGCAGGTAGACCAGGCGCTCCTCGTTCAAAAACTCGACAACGGTACCTGTGTGAGCAACATCCAAGGTTGGGCTGATCCCGATAACAAGCGATATCTGTTCGGAAGCGCCTTTTTGAGTTCACTCTATGTGTGAGTTCCACATGGTCTGTTCGCATGCTCTGATTCCAACGATCATTCTCAGCATCATTCAAATTGGGAGACCCGGCGGTTCCCAGTCTGATAATATCGGCTTTGCCCGACGCTCCAACCCACCGTCCATCGTCGGTCCCGTCGTCGGTGGTGTTGTTGGAGGCGT
>Ga0307509_10012339_pt1 | contig 10232 bp, 10 predicted proteins | sample 10_EM_MG_FD_202245 | JGI IMG/M metagenome (GOLD analysis project Ga0307509, IMG submission 202245) | Populus trichocarpa ectomycorrhiza microbial communities from riparian zone in the Pacific Northwest, United States - 10_EM | ecosystem: Host-associated > Plants > Roots > Unclassified | place...
GTTGGACATCTCTCCAAGACATGCCTTTAGCTGGGGTTTGGAAAGATACCTTGCAGAGGCCAGTCAAGATATCCCAGGTCTTCACCACTCTAGCCGAATCACTTGAAATAGCAACCCCATCCCTTACTTGCAGACTGACAGAATTAATTGTAGCTGGGTTTGTAGATGGGGCACCAATTTGCCAGAACTTGATCGTCTTGTCATAGGATGCTGAGATGAGGGAGGAGGAAAATACAAGGGAGGTGATGGTTTTAATGTGTCCATTGAGGGTCTCAATGAGCTGAGGGTCTGATCCTGTGACGTCCCAGATATAGGAGGCGCACCAAGCACTGCCAGCCACAAATTTGCCATTGGGGGAGAAACAGCAGCACTGAAAGTTACCACTGGGGGTCTGGAGCTCAGCAACAACTACTCTGGAGTCAGAGTTTTGAAATGTGGCAACTTGTTTCCCCCATGAAACAAAATGGGTCCCATCTGGGGAGAAAGCAACACCTGTGCCCTCATAGGTGGGTCCAATTTGGCAACCATTGGTGCCCCACTGCTGAACAGTATTGTCATAAGATACAGACATTAAGAGTTGGGGGTTTGTGGGAGAGAAGCTGACAGACAAGACCAACTCATTAAACTTATCTATGACACAAAAGCAGTCCCCTGCTTGAACATGCCACAAACAGATTATCTTATCCCAAGACCCTGAGGCAATTGCAGTACAGTCTGGTGAAATTGAAACAGAGTGAATAGATTTAGTATGGCCACAGAAAGTCTGAACAACCCCCCCAGTCTGGACATCCCAGAGTTTGACAGTATCACAATCACCTCCAGACACAAGGAATATCCCATCCAATGAGAAGGTGAGAGATCTCACATCACCATGGTGTCTAGGGAGAGCTGCCACATGGTTGCCTGTGATTGCAGCCAGGATAGTGATTCTACCAGATGAGAAACCAACTGCAAAAACACCTTTCTGGTATGCAAGGGACAATGGGATACTCTCAAGGGAAATTGTGCAGGAGCATGCCCCCCATTTAGCCAGGACCCCCTTGGCTACTCTGACCTTTTGTGAGAGCTCTGCACCATAGTACTCACAAAGCCAAGATGAGGAAGGGCAAAGTTGGAGGGCAAAATGGTAGATAGAGAGGGGAGAGTCATGGATCATGTCAAAGTGTTCCAAGAGAAAACACTGGCTGTCATTTGTCCACTTGCAGGAAGTTCCTGCCTAAATGAGCATAAACACAGGCTGCCTGAGTAGACTCTCCACACACAACTCACCTTTATATACCATTGCTCTATGTCATTGAGAGCATAAACACCAACATCAAGGTTTCCCATCAGGCTGAGGGCCTCCATCCAAAACAGTAAATGGGTTGTGAAGAATTCATCAATCTCCTTCTGCACTTCTTCAACACCAAGGCTGCTGCTAGCAGTCCTTGCCAGGTGAGTTGTCCAGAAGCAGCATGCATACCCCAATGCATCTCCAATGTGGGCTGCTCTGCATGCAGGGAGATCTTCAACCTCACTGAGTGGGGTAGAACCTGCCAGATTACAAACATTCTTCTTCAGCCCTTTCTTCATAACATTCAGACACAAACTGAAGGTCTCTCTGTGATGGGCTGGAGGGTCTACAAAGAATCTAGTGTCTGTACATTGTCCTGAGTCCATGAGGAAGTCAGGAAATGATTTATGGAAGATCCTGACTGGATCTTCTATATTGTCTGGAATAAGGAGGACAGAATGGAGGGCACACAGGGTATTGTATATCTTAGATTGTGTACTGCAGTTCCTGAGTAGGCCTGAGAGTGCTTCTATTGAAAGTGGGTTGATGATGAGTAGCACCACCCCCACTATCAATCTGAAATGCAAGTAATAGCCTTGATCCATGTTGTGGAAAGCTTGCTCTATGACCTGGGTGTAGAGGAGATCAATACCTCCCTTCCCTTCATGAGAAGTGTCTTGGGGAAGTGAGATGATGAGAGCAAGCCTCTCATCTGGAGGGTGGTATTGGGATCCAACAAATTTGACAACTGTTGAGGCATAGATGAAAAACCCAGCTGCCTTTTTGCAAAGAACATCAATATCTTGTGGGCTTGGCCAATCCTCCACAAAATTGCAGGTGCTTTGGTTTTTGGTGATGTCTGTTAACTGAGCCATCAAGAAGAGCTTGATATCACTGTCCACCACATCAGGTTTGATATCATGGAGTTTAAAGATCTCAGTGTGAGGCCGGAGTGATGCTAGATGGAATCCAGAACGGACCCAGGGTTCAGGCCTGCCAGTGGTGAAGAACTTAATATGTGGGATCTTGTCTACATAGCGAGAGAGTACAGAGAGGAGCGCAGATGCTGGTTCCTTGTCACTACACTCATCAAGGGCATCAATTATGATGAGGGTTGCAATCTGTGTTTCCTGGAATGGGCCAACAATGAGCATCTCCATCTGGGAACAAAGAGACCCATGCCCAATTCCAGGGTTGGCCCTCAACACTTGGAGCAACCGTCCTCGGTATGGGGGGTACTAATATGCAAGCTGGAATGCAAGTGTTGGGAGGATTACTTGAAGGTTACTTCTATCCTCAAAATCCTGTGAGCAGAAGAAACTTGCACCAAGTTTCCCCTCTGCAAAGGTGATCTCAGCAAAGCTCTGGGCAATGGTTGACTTCCCAGTCCCTGCAAGGCCATTGAGCCAGAACGCATTTTGACCTTGTTCACCTCCAACCACTCTCCAAGTTGGTGGAGGAGATCCACCCTGGTTCCCCCCATGCACCCCTGCCTGTTCCCAGAGGAGTGCTCAGCCCCAGCAGTGTGACACATACTGTTCAGTAGGATCCGGTTTACATCTCCCTGTTTTTAGGTTACTACACACAATCAGACAGTAAGGGAGAAAGGCTCACAATGAGTTGGCAACTCTTGTCATACAAATCCTGTTGTAATGAAGTCTGAAAAATATGTCCAAGTCAGGCACAGGTGTAATAAGTTTATTCTGATCACAAACCTGATAGGCCATCACACCATCATGGATATCTCCAACAAGACCACTGAGTTTATCTGCATTCTTGGGATTGTTAAAGAAACCCTCAACATTCTCCTGCTTTGCCAATGGTTTGAGTTCCTGGAGAATACTTTCTAGTTTCCTAATGGGACCCCCTTGTGAGGTTTGAATCTCAACCTTTGAAGGTGAGAGCTTACTGTCTCAACTCCTTCCTCCTCCTTCCTTCCTTGCCATCTCCTTCAGGAACAGGTTTACAGAGTGAAGCAGAGAGGGCCTTGACCCTGGGTACCAATGACCCTATTGCTTGCTTGTTTGCCATTGCTCGCTGAGGGTATCTGTGAGTGTCATGGATAGTATATACTGAAGGAGTATCATACCTCACAATTGTCCAGAATAAAACAGAGACCCCCAACAACAGATTTGAGTGGGGGGAACACATCTGCAGATTCCTTCACCCCACGGAGGAGCAATTTGGCTGTGGCAGATTCAGTGGGCCCCCACTGCTCAAATTTGTTCTCATCTGTAGTGTTTGACTTGCTCTGGTTGGGGCTGAGAGCATCTTGGATTTGATTGGGAACAGTAGAGTTGTCCACACTGTCTGGAGAGACCTATCAGAGGGTGGAATTGAAAATAACATTGTTCACATACTGTCAGGTTCCCTGATGTGTGAGACCAAAGGCGCGGATGTGGGGGGATTGATATCGACCAGTGGGCAGCTTTCTTCCCATCGGTGTTGCTCCCTTCTTGACTGGCTCCACTCATTGCACCCTCAGCATCAAGCTCCGAGCTCAGATATTGGTTCCTCTGGCCAACTCCACCTCCTTTGATGTCGACCTCTCTCCCTTTTCTGTTATCTTCACTCCCAGATCTGCTTCCTCGCTTGCGACTACTACCTGGGAGCTTATCCTTCAACTTCTTGAACAATTTCGACAAGGATTTTCGAAAATCCATGTTGGTGCTGAGTCAGTGGAGATCGTTGCGAGTGTGGTGGGAGGATCAGCTCGTGTGTGTGTGTGTGTTTCTATTATCCACCCACCCGAAGACCCGTACATGCGTACATACAGGAAATCTAGCTACTCAGCGATTAACCAGGGGTGCTGGGGGTTGCTGGCCTCATGACACGTTCTGACCGGGAGAGCCTATCTAGTCGTCAACTATCCTCCGCGAGCTCCACACGAAGCCCACATAAGCAATAACAAGGAGCAAAAAGGGGCACAGCCTCAAAAAACTACCCAGACGCCGAAGCGCAAAAGGAGAGAAATATGGTAAAAGGGTGTGAGGGAAATTTTTTAAAGGGGGGGATGGAAAAGGAAAGGGGATACCAAAAGGAGACAAAGTCCGTGCGCGAAAGATAAGAGATAAGGGGTAAAACAAACGCCGGCTAAAGTGTCTGTTGCCTACAGGGGGGAAGTCAGTAAGCGGGGTACGCATGAAGCGGAAGCCCAGGCTGGATCCCCAACAGCCCGGTGGTAGTGACTTGACTCTCTCCGCTTGAACCACACTCCAGGAGGAATAATCAGTTGCAACGTCCGGGTCGTATGGAATTGGGGCCAGCGCAGCAGTCGTTTTTAACCGCCGCAAGGGTCTTACGGGTAAACCGCACCCCGAAAGGTTCTGTGCGAAGCAGAGGCCATCCCCAGCCACCCCTTCCCATCGTGGAGCAGAGCCACCCACGTTCACCCTAGTCAGTCGCAAACCCCGGATTAGCAGAGACAACACCCCGTACGTGGGCAGGTCCCGATGCCTAAAGGCCGTTTTCCTCCACCACTTGCCGAGGAACCAACCCCCCCAAAAACCGCGACAATCGAAGAGCTCACCAATGCCAGAGCCACTACAAGCGCAGTCGCCAGGAAGGATCGGGAGGAAGCAAAGCAGGGAAAACAGTGTCAGGACCTTGCAGGACGTTGAATGGGAGGTAGAGGTTCCTCCCCTTCGCCCACTGGTCCATAACCACCATCCCCAGATACCAGTGGCATTGCTGGGACTCCCCTCCTCCTCAGCCCCCGTAGCCCCCCCTTCGCTCGGCTTCGCCATTACAGCATACCGGTCGGACAGGCACCGCGACAGGAGGGAGTTAGCAGGTCGGCCGCTACAGCCAGGCAAGCATCGAACGATCGAAGCGTCAGCACCCTACGGAAAGACGTGAAGGAGGGCGCAATGCCACTCAGACCCTTCGCCAAACCGAATTCGGAAGCACGATGGTGACCGATGGTGCTAGATCTGCCAGGACGGAATCCCAGTCGCTGGACGGTGTCCCACTCGGGTGGGCGGCAACCGTGGGAAAAACCCCAGATGATGGAAGTAGAAGAGAGAGAAGGGATGGAGGATCAGCTCGTGGTTTCGATTCAAGATCGGCCAGCGTCGAGCGCGCAAAAAGCACTTTCCATGACACGAGGGCGATACATCATTTTCCGATGGCCACCCGCTCTCGTTCATGAGCGGTCACCCGTCATGCACCATGACCGGCCTACCCTATACCAACGTTCACTTTTGTACCTACCCATTCGGAGTACTTATCTATCACCACATCCAATGCCCAAGATTTTCGCCGGACTCCCTGCTGGCCTTACCGGTCCTGATGTTTTCGTGGGCGAGGAGGACCACCAGAACCTCGCAGAACCCAATACCGACTCAACACAGAACCACGTGCGTCATCCGCGAACGCGTTGTCGGGCGAGTGCGTTATACTCCTCAACAGTACGTACGCCGCAGGCATTCCGCTCAATGTACCGGGATCACTCTTGTCCCTCTTACAGATCTCACAGGTTGTGACCGCTGCGTCAATTATTTCCAGCGCAGAGGATACAATTGGCCTCCTACCATAAACCCCATCCCCATCCAAGAGTTATTCTCCCATAACGTGCCTGGCATCCCTTGTTCAAGGCACTCTCACCCCTTGACCTCACTCTCTGGCGCATGGTGTGATCTCACGATCCTTCAACCCGGGTGTGGCCGTATCAACCGTTTCACAGCCAGCTGTCGCTTGCGAGGATGATTGCGATCAGTTTAGATGAGGCGGAACGGTCGATCGTACATCGTAGCGGTTAGGGAGAGTGGCGAGGTATCCTGCAACAGGCTGGAGTGAAGGGAAGACGTCCGAGGGTCCTTTACATCGATTACCGCCTTCGTAGAGGCGCATGCGGTAGATTTCCAACTTGGCCCGGGCTCGTTCTCGTTCGCGACGCTTCGACCGAGGATGTAATTTCAGAATTCCAAACGCTCCGACGACCGAAGAGTGATCAGAGGCGATAAGGTTACCTGCGAATTGCGAGAGAGATTGTCAGAAACGTTGCGTAGATTGAATATATTGACATGCTCCTGTCTGAAGGAGTGGATTTTGGAAGGCAGAGGGTCTGACTTCAAGATATGATTACGCCAGGGGCGAACAGTCGACCTACGTCCTCCACCGAGAACAGTTGCCTTTAGTGGCAACTTCACACGAAAGGGTGTTATTTTACTCAGAGAAAGAACTCGAAGTCCAAGTAGAACAGTGAGCAGCGAATCATTCCTCCCATTCCCGCGAAGGGTTGTGGGGGTCTTAGGCCCACTCCCATCCGACTTCTTTGTCGGGGAACTGGGGACAACCTCCAAACCAGCAATCTGTTTCATCCACGGTTAGACTCAGTAGACACGACTGCCTTATATTGTTTCGTTGTGGATGACAGCAAGTTGGAGGTGGAGGAATCAGAAATCACGGATGGCGGTCTCTTGGGTGACAACGGGATTCTGGGTTACATAGCCTCGAGATTCGGTGATGGCGTGGCGGGGATTGGAGGCATGGCGGAGGGCCGGGGCGCGGTGACGGCTCGTCAGTAGGATCGGTTTGTTGCGGCGGCGGCATCGAGAAGGGTTGACACGAAAGTTCTTACTTGAGGTCGTTGAGCCTGGGGAGGTCGAATCGGACCTCCTGGCGTGCAAGTGAGGCCACGCATACCGCTTTTGCATTTCTGTTACGAGCACGTAAGTCGGAAGGACCAGCGCCATTCGGAAAGAGAGCTTCGATCGATGTCATCCGCGATCCGACCGAGATCCTTACTCTAGCTGCGAAAAATGATTACCATCTCTGAACTGGGTGCTGCAAAGACGATATTACCTTTGTCTGCGGTGACCCCGCAAGGGTGTTACTACTAGAGGTAACCACAGGGGTTAAATCTGGGCGTCACACCATTCGAAGCATTCCCTTTTTGGTAGATGGGTGTTCGAACACGTCGGTGAACTCCGCGATGACGGCCAGGGGGACTTTTTGGCTGCGTGTAAGCCACTCGGGACGAGGCTCGTGTTCCTTGGCTTCATGCATAACGTGGACCGCATCCCGGGATAGTATGGAAGCGCTTGGTATGTTCCTCGGAACCCTCACCAACGGCAAGATCAGCAGAGGACCCCCACGAGAATCCCTGGGGAAGCTGGTGTGCCGGATTGCCTTCCCTCAAGAGGTTCGGTAGCGCCCTGTCGCGGTCTCCAACGCCTCGTACAATTTTAGAACCCACGGCCGGTGGGTTAGAAGTTGTACTTTGCAGGAGCGGCAGGCGCGAACTCACAACAATCATATCTCCCAGGCGATGCCCTTGGTTGCACATTTTGGTTCGGTTGACGGTTCAAATGTTCACTGAACAACTGGCGGTCTGCCGACCTGTCTCGGAGGATCTTCTTGCCTGTTGATGTCATCGCCTCCTTAATCTCCGCCAACATGGGGGGGAGACATTAATTCTACGCATCACGGTGGGCCTTCAAAGGAAGATGGGAGCGCCGGCGCGATGGGCGCTGCGCTTCCCACTATCAGTCACAGCGGCGAGTCGCCTTCCGGATCTCAGCCCTAATAAAGAGTCAGGTCAACCAACGTCAGCTTGAGTCCATAATTATTGACACCGGGTGGGTGACGGTGAAGTACACACAAGAACGCTCTATGACGTTCAGGCGAGGGACCAAATTATCCGGACAAGAAATTCTGTATGCCCGCTGCTTCGTAATGCTTCTCCCACTCAACGCGAAGTTCCTGACCCAACCCGTCCTCGCCCTCCGCCAAAAGTGGTTCCACCGCCACGAGCGGGTTCCCATCCTGCATGCGCACCTTCAAATCGGCAGCGAGAAATCGGAGAGCCCTCTTGCAGTCGGCCCAATTAATCACAACCCGAAATACCTTCAGCCCTGGAAAGACTCCGGGTATGGGGAGGACGTTGAAGAAGACGTTCTCGACGGAAGCAATCGCTCCATCAAATTCGAGCACTTGAACTGTATCAAGGGACAGGAAAAATTCGTACAGTGCCGGCCCCTCGTCAAGCCGCTCGAGGGTGATTTTTCGGTCCAAGCGCAGGGTGGTGATGTCCGCTCCGAGATATCGCAATGGGTGGAAGTTGTTCTCGCTGTCGATGCGTTGGCGGAACTTGAAAGTGTGACCGGAGCCATCGGTGGCTACCGTTTGAATGGTGGAGTCAGAGATGGATAATTGGACGGTGTCGAGGTTCTTGAATTGTGGGACATGGAGGCAGTTCACAATTTCTTCAAAGTCCCTGTCCCAACAGTGAATATCGAGGTATTTGAGGTTTGTCATGAGAGCGGGTGTGGGTACCCAGGGGTTATCGCTGTAAAAGAACTCGCAATCGGTGATTGTCAGTGACTTGAGAGTTTTGTTGTTGTTGAAAAACGTCTGAAGCTCCTCTTGGGCTACCACAGCGGGCCCAGCAGAATCTGTCCAGGCGCCAAATTCGCACGAAACCAGGTTCCCTGCCGTCCCCAATAGGCCACCATTCGCCCCGAGGTACTTGAGCTCCTTGAGACAAGGCAGGTCCCCCGCGAATAAAAGGTTCGGGATGGGGATGGTGAATCTGCTTTGTTCGATGTGGGTGGCACGGAAATCCAGGCGCTGCAGGTTTGGAAGAGATTTCTCGAAAAAGTGGTGATATAGAAGTGGCGGTTCGCCGCCCTCCCATTCTGGATCGGATAAACGAATCAAGATGTTAAGGTTGCAGATTCGGGAGCGATGGGGGAGTAGTTGGTCGAGGGAAAGTACGGCTTCGTGACGGGGGCAAACCTCAAGGTCGTGAGCGTCGGCGAGAGTTGCGGTGGGTGAGTCCTTGTAGCGGCATGGAGAGTGTTCGTACGCGTCGCTGAACTCCGCGATGACGGTCAGGGGAACTTTTTGACTGCGCACAAGCCACTCGGAGATGAGGCTTGGGTTCCCTGGCTTCATGCATAATGTGGACCACATCCAGGGATAGGACAGGAGAAGCGTTCTCCAATACCGGCAGACGTGTGTGAGTGGGATGACTTGCTCGGTGTGTCCTTCGGAACCGTGGTCAACGGCAAGGTAGAGGATCCTCGTCAAAATCTCTGGGGGGAGCTGGTGTGTCGGGGTGCCCTGGTTCAGAAAGTTTGCTACGCGCCCTGCCGCGGCCTTCAAGACTCCGTACAGTTCTCGAACCTGGGGTGGGTGGGTTAAGGGGCGGACCCAGCAAATGAGGGGTACCACAAACTCACGACAGCTGCATCCCCCAGACGATCCGCTTCGCTGTATATTGTGGTCAGTGGTCAGTTCACCGAGCACTCAGCAGCGGGCTGACCTGAGTCGGAGGATCTTCTCACATGTTGATGTCATTGCCTCCTTGATCCCCGTCATCATGGCGGGGGGAACATCGATTCCAGGCATCACGATGGGTTTTGAAGGAGAGGGGAAGGGCAGGACTTGTCGCGACGGTTCCGATCATCAGCGTCACGTATCCGTCCAACTTCAGACGGTGACCATGATCCCGAGCCCAGGCGGGGTTTTTTTCCTCCTCCCACCCAGTCAGTTGGAGACCCACAGCGCGTGAACTTCTATAAAGTAACACATTCTACGGATACATTTAACCCCTTCTTATGGTGGTTCCTGATCGCAGCAAGGGCACCGACGAAAGCCAATCGTCGTGGTTCCGTCCTCAACTGGTCTTCGAGCTTCAAACTTCGGGCTCACGATTCACGACATATTTACAATCACCCGGGGAGGGTATATCGGACCCAATTTTAGTCAACGTTGTTCACCGCGGTCGTAGAATTCTTGATCGCCAGGGACATTCGAAGGTGGCAGTGGGCCGATCGGGGTAAATCGCATGGGGGTCAGGAAAATCCAGACAGAAAGCGCAGCCGGATGCGTCTATTCAGGCCCTCCATTCCCAGATCACTCATTGGGCGCTGGGCTGGGGCGTGCATACAATTGTTGTATTCTTGGATATCCCTACTCATATAAGACGTGTAACATCCGTACTCTTCCATAG
>Ga0307509_10012340_pt1 | contig 10231 bp, 10 predicted proteins | sample 10_EM_MG_FD_202245 | JGI IMG/M metagenome (GOLD analysis project Ga0307509, IMG submission 202245) | Populus trichocarpa ectomycorrhiza microbial communities from riparian zone in the Pacific Northwest, United States - 10_EM | ecosystem: Host-associated > Plants > Roots > Unclassified | place...
ATTATAGCTCGCCTTCTTGACCCCGGTCGCCTAACTGAATCGCAAGTTGACTCAATTGTTTCGTTTGCTCGCAGCCTTTCGCCAGTCAAGGAGCGTATTGAGCTCATCAAAAGCCAGCACCACCCGCATGATGTTGGAGAGTTCATCCGTCATCTGAAAATCCTGGTCAAAGATTTGGCCAAGAAACAGCAGACATCGAATGAGCGCCAAAAAGCTGGGCTGAATCTTCGTGGCAACGTTGCGGAAACTCCATGGAAGTATTACCAATACTTATTCTGTTAGCCCTTGACTGACAGCAGATCCCAGTGCCTTACTCGGATTGGCACTCCCCATTTTCCCCGCGTGCTTTGAGAATGCAAATTATTCGAAGGACTGGTACGCTGCCTACCGTGCATCTGTTTTCGGCCACCTATGGTTTGTAAATGACTCCGACAGGGCAATCGCCTGGGGGGTTCTGATGACATTCCTGCGTGGTTCCTCGCTAACAAAGGCCACGATCCCCTGGACCTAATGGTTCTCGAGTCATGTCCCGAAGATGGAGAGGACCTGGACGAAACCCCCGAGCCTCCCAATGGGAGGTATCTATTTTTTGACCACGAAGTCTGGGATGAGTCGGAGGGAGGAGAAGACTCTGTGAGGGAAATGCGGGATGAAGAGTCTGTTGACCACGAGGAATGGCTAGAGGCCGAGCCAGAGGGGGAAACTCGGGCGCATCATGGCGCTGGGGTGATCTATGTGGACGACGGCGATGTAAGTATCTAATCCGCTGCATCATTCATATATCTTTATCCTTGACATTAAAATGGAATAGGTAATTACAGAACGATCTCCAGGGACTTGGAGATCTGGGCCACTCAACACGCCGGCGGAATATTCCATCGCAAATCGAAGGACCGGCAAGCTCTAATTCCATTGCGACGGCGTCGTGGTTGCACTCTTCAGACCCTTCTGGGCCTTCTGAGTTGCAGAAACTTCGAGCGCTTCGCAAAATGCCGAAGGAGTACCCGTGGATGCTTGATAGGCTGGCAAACCCAGGAGCTGTATCTGTGAGGCATCAAGGACACGATGGCACCGACGACACACCTCCTGCCAGTCTATCTATGATTTGCGACCCACTTCCACTCTCGCCTCCCGCAGCTCCACATGCTGGGCTCGATCTCACGACTCCGGAGAGACCAATAGAACATTCCTCTCCCCCACCTGAACACCCGCCAGCCACAATCAATGAGTCCCCGACCCAGCCACCAGCTCCAGTGACACACCCGGCACGCGGATCTCAAAACCATAGTTCTCCACTAGCCCCAAACAACACCCTATCTACCCCTCAGGTGCGCCGTTCAGCAAGACACAGCACGGGCAGCAAATAAAACGAGATTCACTACTTTTTTGAGTGATTCTTCCTTCATTTTTACCCAAACAACCTTACCGTTTACAAGATGTTGTTTTCCCTTTCGTGTTATTGAATTTCTTTTCTGCTTCTTGTTCGTAGCTAGTATCAGATAGAACACAATTAATGATACCTGTGCGTGCCCTTGCATGAGCTTCTTGACCTTACTTCCCCTTGAGCTAACGTCTAATATGTTTTTCCCGATTGAGCACGCCTCGCAGAGTCTGTCCTTAACGCGGCAAGCGATGGCCACTAGAACTAGACAATTAGCGAGGATGCATCAGGTGAAAACAGATATCTCGAAGTTCAATTGTGTTGAATCAACGTCCGGAGATTAAGATCGATAAATCTAAACTGCTTTTAGCGTGGCATGTGTCTTGCTAGAATTGGTGTCGCTAAGCGATACTCGTTGTGGCTAGTTTTTCCTTAGGCTCTGACATCGACGACACCTCGTACATTAGCAACGTCCGCATTCCGTCGAACTGCTTCATACCAGAGTCTAGACCAACATCATACATGAGCTCGTCCAGAGTATTAACTTAATGATCAACAAGCCGAAAAACCCCTTTTTGCAGCCAAATAGTCTTTTTCATTAATGAGTGATCGTATGTCATGCTCAACCCCCCCCACCCTCCCCCTAAGTCCTAGCGTATAAGACCAGACGTGTCCTACTCAAGGAACAACACACTAATCATCTTTACCACACAATATATCGCTTTTTCATACGTCCTAATTCCTATCCTATACCTTTTCAAACATGCATAAACAACTACAAGGCAATTCACGCAGCCAACCCACCTCACGGGTAGCCAATCAGAACCAACGTAGGGGCGACGTCGTACCAGTCGATAAGGCAGCCAGATCAGGAACCCAGCCGACCGGATCAGGCACCACTCACAGTGCACATTCGGCGGCTCGGAAATCTTACCCACCACGGATCGAAAGACATCTTCTGGCACGACCAGCCAAGCGCCCCCGAAGGGACACTTTACATACAGTGGCGTATAATGATCACCAGGCCGATCAGGATGAGGATGGAGAACAAATAACATAAATCTTTGATCTCAGCGATGATAGCAGCGATGAGTACCAAAACTCCCACATATCTGATCAAACCGAATTGGACACAAAGCCAGACACAGATGAGAATGATAATGCAGATGACACTAGATCAATAACACGTCATCGATCACGAGCCGGGGAGAAACGAACCAACAAGAAGGTATCGACAGTCGGAATTTCGACCACCTCCGGATCGCAGGAAGCCGCAATCGTCAGGCCTACGCCTGCTGTACGAGGACGTATAATACGAAGTAGTGCATACACTCCACCAATGATCTCAATATCCGGTGTATCGCGTTATCCATCAATCGCTACATACAGAGCGACAACGTCAGCAGTCCGGCGCTCAAGTCCTGGGGGCGAACAAGGCATGCCAGGCCATGAGCACATATAGCCTGAGACTAACTCACGGCGGAATACAGCTATGGGAGCAGAGGGAGCCATCGTAGCGCGGGCCAAGTGACTTATTCTCCTATATACCCTTTTTGATGAACCACTCCCAGGACCAGTTGCATTGACCACTCAGGTGCACCGGGTTTGGCTTCTGGCGCTCAATCAGATATCCGAGGCAGGGAATATAGAAGCATCTGAGGAAAGCGTAAAAGTGGTAAGTAGACATCAACCAATTTTAGAAGAATATTTTAGACGTCTGGACTAGTACTAACCTTTCCAGATACGCCAAAAACACACGGGGGTAAGATCCCAGTTTGTCAACCACGTAAAGCATGAGATCGTAAAATTGTACGATCTGCCGGAAGACCCAACGGCAATTGCGTGCCGGGTGGACTACCTGCTGGAAAAGGATAGATTTATGTGCTCCCCGAGAGGATATGCGGTGTGTTTTTGCTCTTATTAACGATGCGACCTATCCTCTGGCAACTAATCAGAGTGAACTTGACGCAGAAAATAACAAATCGATTCCTGGCGCCCCAGATCCCCAAGGCCCTATGGGGAAAGTACTTCGAGGGTAGGAGAATGCGTGAGATTATTGATGCGGCATTTCTTGGGCGCATTAATGGTACCATGATTTGCTTAACGTGTGCCATAATCTGCCATGCACTGCGAGCATGGCTGACAGGAGTATATAAGGATCAGGGTGATTTCAAGCCTGAAGCCGCCGGAGGAAAGCCAGAACCCTGACCTTTCTGTTTCCCGAGAAGACTAACCTAACGGCAACCATTTAAGATCTTTTTGCGCGCCAAAGGCCAACCTGGGCATCATGGCCCGACTGGGTTCAAACTCTGATTCTGGACAAAATTTGTGGGACGATCCGTAGAAAGATGGAGCGAGAGCATGGAGTCCAACAAGATCGCCGGGAAGACTTCACGGACGATTGGGCTGCTGTCGCAGCAGAACTACAGCGTCAAAGTTCTAGCAACCTTCCGCGATGGACAGCACCACGGAGTCAAACTCCGAATAATGTGCATCTTGGGCCTCTGCCTGAGAGCAAAAACAGTTCCGGAACGGTGTAACAATCCTACACAGGGGTAGTTAGTTATGCAACAGGTAACGAATTACTTATCCGATTCGTATAGAACTATCTTATAGTTGTCTTCTCTTCTTGATCGTGAGAGTGTTCCTCTTTCCGAGATTAACTTATAATCTCTTCTTTGTCTTAGACTAACTTATATTCTTCGTATCTCACTCCAATAGCTTATTGGGGAGAGATGGCGAGGGAACTTCTTCGTAACATGATTGCTCTGACGCTAAGAGCTAAAGTGCTTGCATACAAGCGAGAGATAAATGTAAAGGTAAAGGTAATGGTATATTGTAGAAAAGTACTTAGATGGTCGCGTGAAGAGCTCTAACTACTGTGACCGAGTCTCCTACTTATAGACTCTTCACGCCAACAACCCTAACCCTGGTGACTCATAACTCGAGTCACGCGGTCCTATGACTCATAGTGAGTCATGCCGGAAATCCATCAGATGACTCCTATGAGTCACTGCGCAACATGCCGTAAACCAATCATAAAACATAAAACATATCAGGTGCGCAAAGCGCGTCACCTGCGTGGAACTCGTGACTCATAATGTGAGTCACGCGCAAAAGTCATTACATCATTATGACTCACAATCGTGAGTCATGGAAACATCAACCAATCATAACATAACAATGACACGCAAGTGCGAGTCATGTGAGAACTATGAGTCAACTGACTGCATAGCGTAAAACACAATTATGACTCACAATCGTGAGTCATAGAAACATACCTTATGACTAATAACTATTAGTCATGTGAAATCTGCCTTGCTTAGTCACGATTTGTGACAGAGGGCAGAAGCGTCTTTCGATTTCGGCGCTGCGTCAGCAGCGGGCCTTCTCATATATCTAGATTCGGTTCCTCTGAGTCTGGACTCTTCACCAGAGCAGACCATGGGGCTAACCTTGGACGCCGCAGTGAGCCCAACTCCGTCTTGTCCGCTATCTCTGAGTCTTGAGATCTTGGAACCAGGATTCGAGGAAACAGTTCATAGTAACCCGGGAACGGAGGAGGAGGGAAATGGGGCAAGCGTATGAGAGGGTACATAGGAAATGGTGTGTTTGTAGAGTAAGATATTGTAATAATTATTTTGTATTCCTAAGAAGACAGAACCAAAAGGGGAAATAGTAGAGCTCATCGCCAGAGCGTGAGGTGCGAAAGAAAATACATTCAGAGAGACGTTGCGATATCGTCAGAAGCAGTTTATCGGGCACCAGAACACCATACCCATACCAGAGTCAGCATATCACAGCGCAGAGAGTCTGAACATGTCATGTGTAAGAATCAGGGGACGCACCGTATTTGGAGTAAAATCCGGAAGAAGTCATCACGCATCTGGACATGATGGATCAGGATCGTGAGATCCTGACGCAGGACCACATAGCAGAGATATCTGGACGGGACGTGGCTAGATGAAAGAAGCCCTGACTACGGGGGAGAGAGATCTGGTGTCAGGACGCAAGAGGACAGTATCAGACGACCTGGGAATTACGTAGGGGTGATCATGGGTCGCCAGAACGACAGCTCTGAGCACCGGACCCTGTCAGGATGCAGCGGCAGGGCACCAGACGCTGTCACGACGTAGCGGCAGGGTACCAGATGCTGTCAGGACGCACAGGGCGAAGAGGTCTGTGCCCGGGTGGCGTCAGGATTCAGGGTAGAAACAAAGGCAAATCAGGATGCAACGTCGGATCGACGTGGCATCCTAATTCGCGATTGACGTTCTGTGTGTCAGGTGTGTCAGACGCACAGGACGCACAGGACGCAAGCTAGTTTTTTTGTTAATGTGCAGATAGGCGTTATCATAACATTGCAAGTAGCACACAATATCTTATTTTGTATGGCAGTTGGATTCGTACATTACCTTCATTTGTTATGCGGTGGCCATATCTCCCCCCCCATATGTAGGTAAGTTGATTGTAAGTCTCATGCATAGTCCGGTTTTCGAAAATATACCAATACCAAAGAACCTCTTTGGGGCCCTCCATGGAATCAGATGTAGCTTAGAGGAAAGAACCAATGTGTTGTTAAAAAGGGAATATTGTATCAAAGTTAGGCTGTCAAGTTAATCAAAGTTTCTGCTAAATATTAATTCCTTCTTCCTTTGTATGGGTCTTTCCATCTACTTATAGATGCGCTGAATCCTACAATTTTATTCTTAAAGTAGCGATATCCCTGTTTCTACCATCCTACTTCGTCCTCGCCTAGTCAATCTTTCCTCTTACATTTTCTACCCTGTAGCTTTCAATCTTACATTTACTATAGAGATCCAGTTGTCCGAGCACCCAGATGATACTGTGGTAGGATGAACCTCTCTTGATGCAAGAACGGAGGCCCAGCATAGTCCACTTGCCACAACACGTAAGGAATGCCCAGCACGATATATGACAAACCACCGGCATCTGGATGGAAGACCACTATGTATCTTCTGTGAGTGTTGGAATCGGGCTCCATTTCCCAATAGTAGCTTGCCAATCAAGCCCGCACAATCTTCAGAGACGATGATAGTACCGCTTAATTTGCCTTGCACTCAGACTTCTCATTCTCAATTACATATTCGCCCATCACCAGCCAAGTCCTCTATCTCGTATGAGGGCTATAATCTCCCTCCTCCACCAAAGCCCATTAGCAATCAAAGTTCCGCTCTTCAGGTTATTTCTCTGGCTGTTCTGACCAATTCCACCCTAATAGATAGTGCTTTCCTAACTAGTACTTGAGTAGTTATCAATTCCATATGCTTCCTCTGGATCCTCTCGCTTTCCAGTTCATTTTCCCAGTCTCAAAGTCAATTTATCAATTGTTGAACAAAGTCGATTGCCAATTAAACCACGCTTGGCTGCCCGCCTCCCTCCTACCATGACGAAAATCACTGCCACCTCTTCCAAGGTCACTCCTCAGCCCTTTCATTCTCAGGTATCAAAATCTCCTGATACACAGCGTAATCAAACACCACAGTGGCAGCTGCAAATTGTCTGTGGGCCAGGGCATGACCACAACAACTTTGATTCCCAAACACCAGGAACCAGGTTCAAAGCATTTGAGGCAATTGGTGAACAGATTTGGCGCCCTAGTAATCAGCTGCTTGAAGAATAAGTATAAGATATGAGCTGCAATACTAGTCTAGATTGGCATGACTTCCTTCGCTTCCTCGTATTAGAAGAAACAACACCATCAGAACACTGGCACACCCTTTATTCAAAAGAACACAATGGACGAAATCCACTGATGCGTGATTGTTACCTAACCCATGGATGGAATAAGCAGTCCAAAACTCCAATCTGGCTTCCTCAGGAAGTTAAAAATTTTGGAACACTAGGCAAAATCTTGGAGAAATGGTTTCCCTCAGCAAAAGATAAGGTTACGATAGTTTTTGAATATATAAACAAAGATCATACTCAAATTCCTATGACAGCACCTGTTAGTTTTAAAGACCGGAACTCAAGGACTCAGGACTTTGATCAGGGACTGGAAGAAAATGATTCCGCTAATCCTCCTTCCCCATCGCTTCACTCACTATCATCTACTTCATATTCCTTTCACTCTTCGCCACCCTTTCTTTCCTCTAGCTCTCAGGACATAGCCAATCATCAACTGCAAACGAAAGACACAAGCAACTATGATGAGCATAATACTAATCATGAAAGCAATCACTCAGCCTTAATGCTAATTTCTAGCTCAAGCTCAGAACTACCTACTATTGCGGAGCTTTTAGCAACCACATTACCTAACAAAGAAATCAATAAACCTTTGAGCCAGTCGCACTCTCCCCAATCACCTTCATCAGAGAGTTTTTCTTTCCCCCTCTCTACCATCCCTGATTCGCCCGACTGGCATCCACTCCCTCCCATTCTAGCTCCTTTAGTTAGTACCGCACAGGAACCATCTCATCGTTCAACCTCTAATGTTGTACTTTTTCTACTTTTACTTCATGTCCTCTTCTCAAATTTATTCATACTAATCTAGCATGATAATAGCGTAATCGGATTCATGTTGCAAGTTCCTACCCGCCACAGCCACTTGTGCCCAGCCCAGAGATAGCTCAACCAGAGGTTGGGAGTGCTCGGATTTTACGTTCACGAGCCGGGCGTGAGCAGGCACCAAAGCGTGTTCGCTCTGGCACTGGGTTAAACAAAACTTTATCTAACTTTTGATTCTTGTCTTGTTCTCTCTCACATTTGGTTTCTATTTCCCTATTTTTATTTGAGCTCTTTGGTTATAATTTCGTTTATACAACCTTTCGGTTTTAATTTTTATCCTCTTTCTTTTTTTACTTTGTTTCTCTTTGTCCCTTTGTAACCGGGCCTTTATCTGTACCCTATGATACCAATGATGAAAATTACAATTATTACTTATAAAACTCCGATGGTTGAGGGACTTTTTAAGTTTTACGATATTTAAGATTGAAGATTTGGTTGTGGTGGCGGTTGTGGTCGCCATAGTCCGCCGTAGACACCCCTGGGTCATCACCTTTAGAAGACTCTAAAATTAGTCGCCTAAGCTAGGTAGAATGCTCGCGGTGGTCCTACCTTGCAAGGAAGCTTTAAACTTTAGATGCGGTACATTTCTTAGGAGCGGCTTCATATGGGAGGGGTAGCCTTTAAAGTATTCTACCTCTGCTATCTCTCCATCTACAAGTACTTTCAGGAGGAGGATTGAACCACATCGGGCATATTTTTTCTACAATCTTTGGAGGAACCTTTCTCGGTTCCATCAATTTAATCTGGCACTCAACCGCATCCCGCCATCATGTTGTACCTGTCTCGATCTTTAAGGCAGGGTTCGGGCCGCCTTGCCATGGGGGATATCTGCCTTACCCAAGGTGCTTAAGCACACCTGGCATGCACTGTAGTATCGCATCTGAAGAGAGGGGAGCACGGCATGTAAATAAAGGCAATCTACCAATATCCTAGACATTAAGTTTGTTAATTTGTGAACTAAAAAAAAAGTAATTATTTGGAATACTATTCACCAGATTAATTTGATTTATTTTTAAATTCAACCCCCCAAAAACTTTCGCCAATATGAACCTCACATATTCCTGCAATTATGATACTTTGTCAATTTACTCGTTATAGTTGGATCGCTTAGGACTAGATCGTCTGGCCTTTTGTCTCAAATTTTGTATAGAGTGTACTCGAGTATGGGTGGCTCTGTCCTATTCCCCGATTTTAATCTAGCTAAACGCCGCAGGGCCAGCCTTACTGGGCTCAGCTCGCCGGTTTCATAAAGGCATTTGAAATACCCCAAACGGGTCGCAACGGCATCTGGCACTGGCCCCTGGCCATCACTCACATGCTTCTTCATGGACAAAATAACCGTGCGCCTAACTGGAAAATTTCGGCAATGAACCGCATCCCCCCACTAACCAACCCCTAATCATGTCAACAAAAAAGAGGCAATCTAAAAATGTAAATACATATCGTGAGATCTCGTATTATGCATTGTATCCCTAGCAAGGGTTAATCTCCGGTCTACCCACTATAGGTTTAGTTTTTCAGGTTACCAGAATTACCGATATCAGTTAATGAGCTTCAACCTACCGGGAAAACGAGGATTTACAGTGTTAAGAGAGCACTAATCGCTGTTCGATATTTTTTTCTTTGAGTACAGAGATTAACCCCTGCTTCGCAGATGATGGATTATAAGAGATTTACGGGTAGTAGAATACATATGTATAGTAGAAATTGATCCAGGGAAATATTTTCAAGTGGTCTTGGGAGTGCACGGTGATGAGGAGGGCTACATTGCCCTAGATCCTTGATGCACGGTTAATTTTGTCCACGGACTATATCGAGCTAAACAATCCTTTTGTATACTGGTACACGTGATGGGGGCAGGAGCCAAAACGGTTGGCTATGATCGGCCAAGAGTATCTTGGGGTTCTTATTCTTTCTATCCCGCTAGAGGTGTCCCATATACACACAAACTAGACTTTACAGAGGGGCTCTTCATCCAGAACATCGCCCCTTGTCTCTGCACTTTTCGTTCCACCACTCCATTCCCACAGCTCCTTCGAACCTTTCCTGAAATTGATACCCTTTTATTTCGCTTCCCCGGTTTCAGCCTTTTACACAGCTTCCCTCATGATCCATGATCCACTACTATTCTGATACAGTCCTAATCGTCAGGGTGTAATCCCGTTGCGTTCCAGCTCCTAGCAGACCTTAATCTCTATGATAGCTGGAATCCCATAGTTGTTAGGGTATGATAGTTAGTTTGGGGTACGACCGGTTTAGGGTCGTGACTGCCACTTGGGGGTTTTTCCCGTTGTGTGGGTTTTTCCTGTTTTGTGTGTTTGT
>Ga0307509_10012341_pt1 | contig 10231 bp, 9 predicted proteins | sample 10_EM_MG_FD_202245 | JGI IMG/M metagenome (GOLD analysis project Ga0307509, IMG submission 202245) | Populus trichocarpa ectomycorrhiza microbial communities from riparian zone in the Pacific Northwest, United States - 10_EM | ecosystem: Host-associated > Plants > Roots > Unclassified | place...
CAGCCGCATCGATCTTTGCTGGAGAACCGGTTGCTCAATTGCACCACCGAAGGAGAGGGTAGTGACAACAAAGGCCAGACCGGCTTGGTGTGCATGGAGAGACAAGGACACGTTTCCCCAAGGGACTTGGATTTCACATCTCGGAATTATTTCCTATGGGCACCCAAGGAAGGTGCCCTGAAACCACGCGGATGGCGGCGGTGACTCTACAACAAACCGATCGGACAAAAACATACTAATTCTCGTCAAATACCACAGCTGACGCCCATTACACCCCCTGAATACCGCGGATAGGCTGGGAACCCCCGAAGTTGTGTCGTACCATCGCTCCTGGCGACGGGAAAGTTGTGCAAAGGGCTGTTCATCGGAATGGAGCCATCCAAGTCAGTCGTTCTCGTCCTGCGTTTGGGGTTGCATCAGAAGGAGTGACGCTTCCTGGGTCCTTGATCCCTGACAATAACGTCACAGCGCCTGGCATCAAATGAACCTTAGTGGGGGTGGGGCTTCAGGATTTCATATACCGCGCTGTAGCTTTCAGAATATCACGTCCGCCGCCGGTGGCATTCCAGAAGTGATCAAGTCAAGACAAATACAAGACAGCATTGATAGATAGCCGGATATCCATGTTCAGCATGATACCTGAACTGACGTGTGACATTCACAGACTCTACCCGTATTAGGATTTGGGCGGAAAGTACGGGGGAGCACCATCTTATGTGAGCTGACGTTGGTCGACTCCACCGCGGGCCCAGGTGCCCAGATTCAGATCACGAAGCGCTGAGTGGGGGAGGCGGCGCATTGACAAGGCAGAGTAATGGGGCAAAGTCTTGTGGTTCAGAAGTAGTACTTCACTGTAATGAGCATGCAAGTGACGAGGAGTGTAGACATGCAATGGGTTGGGTTTGTATAACGAGCCGGCCTCTAGCCTGAAAATATAATTTCAAATCAAAGACTGCAAGGCGGTTCGAGCTGAAAGATCTGGGCCGTGCTCTAACGGAAGATCCGAACTCTCCGGCTCAGGAGCTCATGCAAACTTATGATGCATGATGCACGATCAATACAGCACAGACCATCGAGTTGGCTCAGATGGGGCGATGATGGGTCACGTACTGATAAGATGACATGATAATAAATATATATCCTTACCTTAGACGCCCGTCCGATTACATCTCACTGGGCAACAACGACGACAACAACGGGCCACACCGGGCCACCGTGACTCTCGAGTCGCCGCTCATGAAAAATTTATCGTTTCCATTTCTAAGGGCTCTCCTTTCCAACGTAACTTGTACCCCATCATTGGGGTCACTTATCCGATCCGCAACCGTGCTTCCAAGTGTTCCGGTTCCAATTGTTGTCTCCTTTTTCATTTCCTTTTCCTTTCGGGTTCTTCCCTCACAACCCCTTCCACCCCCCTTCCGCGCACATGAGCCAATCGGGCCGTGAATTTCAAGGCGCCTCGCGCGCGCCATGTTACTGTAACCTACTAGCACCAGCCTCCTTATGTTATAGAAGGTTTTGCCCACGACCCGCATCCATTCGGAGTTCCCTGACAGTGGCACTGGCACTCGTGCTGACCGCGGGGCACAGGGGGACCTCCAAGAGACACATGCTTGTGAATCGATTTCTGTGAGATCGCTACAGGCCCTCTTGTACCAAATCCTCTTAGGCCGCCATGGGTGGTATTCCCTCGAATCGTATCGCAACCAGTTGGACTTATTGGCCAAGAAATCCGCGACTCGATGGAGGTGTGTCATTCGTGGGTGGAGGTCCTGACTGACTCGTGACAGCATAGTTCATCAACCCCAGCACTGAAATCCACGGGTATTCACCCAGATTCTAATGGACAGTTATGCTACCCCAGTGACCGCTTCCGCGTGCCTTCCAGGGCATTAAGGACCTTTGGACACCTTGTAAAGGAGCAACGGTTCGATCCTCAGATTCTTGGATCAGGGCTGTTCTGAGCTATACGCACCTCGTGATGCTGCCACTCCGAAGGATCGGATATCTTGAGTCTGCCAAGCTTTCCCGCGCGATGCCTTGCGACATGTAACCAGTTTGCTGGAAGCTGAGACTTGTATCTTTCGTCGTTGTTTTCACCCGAGCGCGTGTAATAGGCATGTCATTCACCACAGCCCGGGACAACGATGTTCGCTTATAATTTCCAACTGAAATTTGATTCTTTCCAAGTGGACGGGATCTTGGCGTGCGTGATCTTTGTTGACCGTGTACAGGGAAAGACTCCCACCAAGGTTTTCAACGACACAGCATGGACGTAGAGTATAAATCCTCGCACCCCCCTGCAACTGATGACTGGCATTCTATCGAACCCCATGCAGTCAGCATATATACACACACAAGATCCGGGACAGTACCAGTCGGCCATCAGCTCGCAAATTTCTCGCGGTGCATCCCTCCCCAGAGCTGTGAGCGTCCGTTCTTCTCCGTCACAGTCAATACCCGAATACTAATTGCATGTTGACTCTTTGTTAGCCGGACTGGGACCCCCGCTTTTCCCAGGGCGCGATGCCATACCACCCACAACCTTACGCAGTATGTGTTTGAGGTCCCTCCGATAACACACACCATCTCATTTCTTGAAAAAAAAAAAAGCAGAGCACCTACAGAGACCCAACCCCAGTGCAGACTTGGTCTGGATATGTCAATAACGCTGAGGTGGGAGGCTTTGAGCCGATTCTGGGCTATGACTTCAATTACGCTGGGGCCGAGTCATGGGGACCCTCAGCCGCCCAATCCCAGACCGATGTTGGATACACGATGGTTAGGATGGCTCACATCATGTCACAGGACCACTGGCTGATTGTGTTATGTATGAAGTCGAATGTTCAATACACTAGTCACGGTGCCGGACGAATGGAAGCCAATTATGCTGGATACCACCCCGCAACCAACCAAGTACCTCAAAACACGATGAACTTTTCGACTCTCCCATCCGGGGTACACACTGCACCCAACACTCAAGGGGCTTCTCCAATTTGGAAGTTGCGCGATTGTTGGGTTAGCTATGCGGAGCAAGACGAGCTTCATCTCACTATAGCACTCAAGAGAAATCCCTCCGCCTGATTCTTTTTCTAGAATACTATTATCGTGTTGTACTCGAGTCCTGTACTATGGATGTTTAAATCTGACTCTGTTCCCACTGTATCGTTTGATTGATGGCTGTCCATCGACGCCTCTTCAATGCGGCGTTTGGTTTTATAATCTACCCATTGTCTTTGTGTGCGATAAGTTTACACTCCTCTTTCGACACTGCCGTATTACATTACCGCCCAACTTACAGTCATTTCCCTCTACCTGGATGACCACTGGCCCAGTATGATGGAACGCCATTCCTCTACTAATTAGCTACTCTCAGCAACCGTCAAGCAGTGCCGCATTGTCAGGCTGACTGAGGCTGTTTTCGCCGAACACGCCAAACGCGTTGGGCAGCTTTCCCCATCCTGTCTACCCTCTGGATCACCAGGTAACTGAGTGTCAGGGTAGTAATATTTGAAATGATAGACCCTGGACTCGGTCTCGGTCTGGCGCACACCCTCGTGATAACGATAACAATCCGGTACACCACAACGTAATTGTGCGCAAGTATGTATTCCGAGTCGACGGAGTCGTACCGACATTAACGGAAAACGCAGTAGTGGTCTACAAACTGGCCATAGAATTGACCATCGTATCATCTCAATTGCTTACCACTCTCCCATTATTTTGAATTTGAGTTTGAAGCAAGGTGTTATCTCCTTACTTCGGTAACAATACACATTTCGAAGGTAGGAGATTGAGTCTAGACAACTGCAATATCCAAAGACAAGCAGTGTAATATTCCCTCGCACGTAGACCGGTCCTATCCTGGATTCCCGTAGTTTAATGGGGCCGCCATTTTCCTTCTTATCTCCTCGGCCAAACCTGCATACGTGCAGTGGGGTGCACACACGAAATAACGCGGTTTGGGACCTCGTTCCTTGTACCGTGTCATGTGGGAAGATGCAAACCTTATAAACAGTTGGCTGTGCAACCCCAACGATAAGGACTCCGTCGAGAGCTCCACAGGGCTGACAACGTCAACAATGGCCATACTAGACCATTTTTCGCGATTCCCCCAGGGCAGCGAGTAGGGCATCGCTGGTAACGGTACAATTTTTAGCTCTGTTTCCCATGGCGCGGAGATACTTACAATACATACCGCATGATGATAGTGGGTCTGTACGCTCTCAGCTAATGTACGGGCTTCATGAGGTGGGGGGAAGAATGGCTCGAAGCATCGAACATACCTCGGAGGCCATAAAGAATCAGTTCATCAACACATCAGCACATAATCAATTGAATAATACGGCCAAGGAGCATCCGAGCATCCCGGGATGTTTGCAAACACGTTTAAGGGTGCGGGGATTAGACAGCCGAATTTCACCTCCGCCGTGTCATTTGATCATTCGGGCCGGAATTGCCAGTACTTCTCCGAAAGATCTGGGCGCATCGAGGTTATGCGGCAGCACGGCAACGGCAACGTACTCAAAACCCCTGTCTGTCGGCGAAATTTGATTTGCGACGATGAGCGTGGCGCGCAGACACAGTTCATTCCATTACAATACAGACGTCCAGGGCCAATTTATGGCAATTTCATTGGCGTCGCGAAGGTGAGGAATTTGTCGAGGTCTGGCCATTTATCGGTTGCCCGAAACCCAGTGGAAGAGGACATACAGACGGTCTCTTGTATCACCAGGTCCTCCATCTTGATCCGCCCACATCGGCAGCGCGCACCTGCAAGGCTCATTTCACGAGCTACCTCATGCTCCATGGTGCACGGAAAAGAGTTCACACGTGCTCCAGGCGAGCTCTGTAAGGCGTCAAGAGCATAGCTGGAAGTGAGGCATAGCCTATGAAGCTGGTCGACATCGAGGTTTTACCGCTGCCAGTAAGCCCACGATTGCCTCAACTGTCAACACTGTCGATTGAAGCGCCCTCTAATGGGTCCCAGCCACATGCAAGCCCAGGGTTACCAAGGTCATTCATCTACTGACCATCGGCAATACAAGACCAGGTCGATGCAAATCGACGATGTGAGCGTTCTATGTCACGCAGGGTTGCAAGGTGGGGCAGCGTTTGCCCTATGTCAATTTGCGCAAGTGCCGCCCGTAATCATCGCGTGGCGGACGCGGTTGGTTGTCGGAATTACTCGAGAAAGAGCATCGATCGGCAGAGATCCGTGCCGTTCCTGGTTAGTAGATGGTATCCTTAGCGAATTTCGAGTTCGGATCCTCCCCCTTGGGATCCGAAGATCATCACTCATGGCAATGTAGACAATCAATTGTTGATTTGTCCCTTGTGCGTTCATCATTAATTCTTGCTGTGGAGTTCCACAGCACCAATAGGCGTTTTTGGTACTATGGCATTTGTTCGTAGTCAAAGAAGTCTATGGAATGCTACGGAAAGAGTGCGTATCTCGTATCTGTTATCCACGCTCCTCTCAGGTACGGGGAAAGTCATTGCCGACGGATTTTGTGCTGACGATGTGGATGGTGGTCGAAAGATCTGCCCCCGGCGTATCAGGTTTCGGTTTTATACATGAACTACACGTCAGTATGCATACACTCGTGATGAAATGACCTCACCCTCCGGAGCACCGTTCGGGAACCGGGGACCAACTTGGACGGTGTGATTATACATGCCTCCAACGTTCGATAACAGGCCGCAGATGATTGGATTCCTACCCTAGAAAGACGTCCAATGCTACCATATTCCGCCCAGTGTCTCCCAGGCCAGTCTGAAGTACGCCCTTTGGACGATAAGATCTGCCAGGACGTAGGTGAGGACGAATAGGTCGTGACTCTCGGAAAGTGGTGCGCTCGCTGGTGAAATTGTCTTGCCAGAGAGGAAGCGTGGCTGGATGTGGTGGCGTACTACAATATGACGTTGTCATTCGATTTCTTTGATTAATATTTACAGAGAAATGGGTTCTCGCGAGTTAAACGTGGAAGGGACGTGAAGATGCTTTCATTACCTTCCCCGGCACAGTGGGCTTTATGCCTGAGGCCTGAGGACGTGAACGAGGGAGAAAAAGCCGAAACGCCCATGCCGAAATGAAAGCTGAGGTAATGTTGAGCCTTGTTTGTGTCTATTTATTTGGTAGCCGGGAGCCCGTGGCATGTATGCGGCCATGCCCATGCAGTGATGTAGATGTCTTTGCTCGTCGCCAAATCGCCCATTTGGGACTCGGAATTTGTCCCACGGATCCGCATACCAATTGAATTTGCCTCGCTTTTCGTGTGTCTCCTTCGGGAACGTGAGATGCGAGCCGTCCGCTACGGAACTGGTTGCAAAGTGTGGCTAACAAGTAACAAGCCAGAGTAGTGTTAGTAAGTCTTCCGGCAGTTCGATGGACGCCTTAACTTACCCTTGCGTTCTCAACAATACGAACCTTGGATTCCCCCACACTAGGTCGGTCGGAATCATAATTGCGGACTCCTTGCAGACTTCATGGGAGGCACATCTGACCCTTCTCCTTCCATTTGGCCGGGGCGACTTCAGTTGGCAAACCCCCCTCTCGCCGTACGAGCAGTGCGTTATTGTGCGTTGTCAGGACATTCATCCTTACTGCCTGTTCTGGCCCTGCCTTTGACGACCTCCACCGACAGGCAAGCCTACTTCAGCGCGGGAGTAAACAACAAACTGATCCTCGTAATTTATTTTTTTCAACTTTCTGTCGATCCACCGCTAAGGTGTCATACTATAGTGACGCAATGGACTTTGCGAGTAGAATATTCCCCGTTTGAAGCTACGTCCCCCACCATCGTCCTCTGTCTGTGTCTTAGTCGTTCTCACTCGAACCCCCCTCCTGTCTCCTCCCCCAGCGCTGAAGGCTCTTTACCAGTCTTCTGCCGGCGACGACTGCCGCCCTATCATTCGACATCATCCCTCAACGAGGGTCTTGACAGTGCAATCGGTATTTATCAAACAGATCAAGAACGGTATCTCAACTGCTATGGTGTTAGAGAGTCGTATGTACTATGGCCTGATCTGATTGCTAGTGTCTCACTGGATTGATGGCTGTCCGTCAAATTTTCTTCAGAAACCAGCAATTGCCCTCATAATAATCCCAGGCCTTGGCCTGAACTTGAGCGTTGACTTGACTGTGCATCTACGGGTTGTGTACAAGGCAGGATTTACTTCACCATGCGCGGGATATTTCGACACGACCACGCCACAACATATCCCTTTCCCGAACACGGCAATAATCTGATTCCAGCGACTCCTTCCCCGAATTGCAACCTGTCCTCCACGGCGCATCGCACCATCATATACTGCCCTGAATAAAATATACGTCAAATGGAGAAAGAAAAAAGATGGCTTGAATCCTCATTGCGAAGCTCGTTGGGGACAGTGCGCCTGTGAACTACTAAATGGGGCTGGCAAGCGCTTTCCCTTCTGGACGTCCGAGCAGGACCTTCCAAATTCCGCACATGGAATGGTTGAAATGTGGCCTCTTCACATCGCCTGTTGGAGTTGTATTCGAAATTCTTGTGATCCTGGTGAGATATTACCTATTTTGTCACGGCCGACAACCCTAGGCCCCACAACACACGTCTCACAATTTCCAGGTCGTGCACCCCCAAAACTTTCAACTAGTAACAAACCTCGCGGCGTCCACGTCCTCATGCTTCGCAGGGTGTTTTCAGTTTACGTGTGACACTGTTGGAAGTAATGGACTCGGATTAGACCCGCTCCGGTGTCAAGATCAATCGATACTCCAAAAGAGGGCAAAAATTCACTCATCCCTGTCCGCCTTGACAAGAGGAGGCGGTGGTCTGCGGACTGGTGCAAGTGAGTCTTACCGTATTGTCGCTGCCGTATTAATCCCAATACATACAACATAGCTTTCAAAATCGATCTTCTCTTGAACCGAGGCCGCGTTGTTTTATTTGATTTTCGTTCCGATATTAAATTTTGAAGCAACAATTTGGTCTCCTTCGATCTTTCCCCGACTGTGTATCTGTCACAGGTGCTGCCTTGGGGTTTTCGTGTTCATGAGACTATGTATGCGTGGAAGCCCGAACTTCAGCGATCACATTAGTTTGATCCTTCAGATTGGGACCCTAAATATGTAGCCGGTGGCTTGTTGGTGTATTAGTAGTTATCTTATTCACTTACAAGCGAGCTCGTCGACGGCAGTCCGCGATGGGCCAACAAGTGTGCCAAAGCCAACAAGACTGACATGATTGCAATTTAGGCGCCCTTTTTGCGATTTTTTTATTTCTCACAAGCTCTGGCCAGAATGTGCGGACCTTTTTTGACAACAGGTGACGCCAATACGCGCCCAACACGCCCACACGAATTGTTAGGCTCACGGGCTACCCGGACGTGCGTCGAGGTACCAGCGCCAGTGACCCGTACCAGTCTCTTCCTCTTCTATCCCCATGCCTTCCATCGGCTTACGTCCCTCTGTGAGGCTTGCCTCAATTTTACCGATGGACGCTCAAGTTTTCCAACATCAACCCATCAGACAAAGGATGGGGGCAGTGGCCTTCGATCGCACAGGTCATCCGCGCACAAGGTTTACGCAGCGCCGCACTCTGCGCTTTCCCATACCCATGTGTGATCTCAGTCCAAGATCACCCACATTGGACACAATTGGTAGTCGGAACTACTTGCTGAAAGTCGACTGATCAGCGGAGATCTGTATCTTCATGGTTATGGCCGGTGTGTGGCTTCTTTCTTTCTCCCAATTTTGACTTTGACCCCCCCTCCCTCATATGATCCGAAGACTATCAACTCTGAGAACCTCAAGAGAGACCGTGGGTGGAAAGGACAAATATATACAGTGATTCTGTCAATTTCCATGGCCCTTGTGTGTCCGTCACCTGAAACTATCTCTCTTGTGAGCTCATGAGACGATCGGCGTTTTCAGTGGCCTACTTTTTGTTCTTAGACAAAACGGTTGTCACTGGAGCACCACAGGAAACAAATTGCGCAGAAAATAACGGTGCAGTCCTGGCTCCGGGGATCTGTTTTGCCTTGGGGGGTCCACTCATGTCTCTAACGGTGAGGCAGGTGGGGTCCCAATGAATACCTACCACACACCCACCTGCCGCTAAGAACGTCTACTGTGTTGAGGTTAGTATACAAACCACTGTTCGCATGGCTCATCACTCTTTTGCAGACACGCTCAATCCCCCCTTTCCTCCGTCCCTGTAGGAAGCGTTGCATTTCCTGCACATCTGGCATTATGTCACCACGTAGATCATGGCGTATCCTCTCATGAACGTTTATGCATGATCGATCCTGATCATGGGGTTCTACACTGGTGGTCTCACAATTCGGTGAGTCCGGGTGTCCGCAGCCATTCGCTGCAGTAAATCCCTTGATCACCACATCGAGGTACGGGCGATTGAACGAGCAGGCAAGGCAATCAGCAGCGACGAAATGGGCACTTATCACAAGGTCGCATCTCCGACACGCCGTGTACTGCTCTACGATGGATACCCTCTGTCTCCAAGTCTCAGGATCTTCCTTGCGCCGTTATATGCAGACGGTATGATAATTGTGTACGACAAGGACCGCGAGGACTGCATGTCCATCCCTGAAGCCCCACTATGCCCCTAACATTTCCTCCCGCCTCAAAGCAACGGTCTTCCCCCCCTCCCATGTTCCGTGAAGGGACTTCACCAGCCGGGGAGGGAAATTCACTGATAACCATCTTTGTTACGGCCTCACCGTGTCATCCCGTGAATGTCGTTCTTGCGGGTCCAAAACGGGGAGTGGAGAGGCGACAGGAAAGCCACGGAGAATCCCTGGAAGGTGTCGAAACGGAACGTCGTCGGTACGTACTCATGGTCCGAGTCGATGGTTGAGAGGACAACTTGAAGTGTTGGCTTCCATAGACTTCGTTTCCTCACCATATGACAATTGATATCGCGGGAATCTTTGAGGGGGTTGAGGACGAGTGATAACGCATTTGCCCACTTGCCCAACATCCCCTTTAGGTCCCGATCTCGGAGATAAGCTGTCAGACCATCAGGCAAGTAGACGCTATGCTATTTTTTTTGCTCTCTGAAATGCGCTGTATGGTCAGTGGTCACCGAATAACTAATTCACAATCGTGCGCCCCAGTCAAATTCTGTGGGAAACATTATGCCTAATTACCCTTTATTTCCAAGATGAGCGGCCGGGGTGACCAAGTGACCATCTCCCCGCAGTTGGAGCAGTGCGTTATCGCACGTTG
>Ga0307509_10012342_pt1 | contig 10231 bp, 8 predicted proteins | sample 10_EM_MG_FD_202245 | JGI IMG/M metagenome (GOLD analysis project Ga0307509, IMG submission 202245) | Populus trichocarpa ectomycorrhiza microbial communities from riparian zone in the Pacific Northwest, United States - 10_EM | ecosystem: Host-associated > Plants > Roots > Unclassified | place...
GCGGTGTCAGCATGGCCCAGATCGCCCTGGCCTGGGTTCTGCGTAACCCGTTGGTGTCGGCGCCCATCGTCGGGGCGACCAAACCTCAACACCTCACCCAAGCCGTCGCCGCGCTCGACATCCATCTCGACGATGATGAAGCCGCCGCTCTGGAAAAGTCGTACGTCGAGTACGGCCCCTCCTGGTATTGATGCCGACTACCACGTTCCGGCGCACCTCAGGAGCGTTCGGCCAGGCGCTCCTCGTGGTCGAGTTCTCGTTCCAGGACCCGCAGCCCCTCGTCGGTGAGGTTGCCGGCGTCGCGCCAGCGGAGCAGTTCCTCGCGTTGCGCCTCGATGACCTCGCGGCGCACCGCAAGGGCCGCCTCGTACTGGGGCGACACCGGGACCTCGTCCGAGTCGGACTTCTCGATCAGGGCGAGCCGTTTTCGGTAGCGCTCCAGCCGTACGGTCAATTGCTTGCGCATGGTTTCGATCGCGCGGTCTTCGATGTGGTCGTGCTTTTCCTGATGGATCTCGTCCAGGCGCTCCAGCGCCGCCTTCGCCGCCGCCGAGCGGGCCTCGTTGCGCTCGCGGGCCAGGTCGGCCTTGTTTGCCCGCAGGCCCAGCCGGCGCACCAGCGGCGCGAAGGTCAGGCCCTGGCCGAGCAGGGTGACCAGCACGACCACGAAGGCGCAGAACTGCAGCAGGTCGCGGTCGGGCACGTTGTCCTGGAGGGTGAAGATCGCGGCGAGGGTGATGACGCCGCGGGTGCCGGCCCAGCTGAGGGCCACCACCTCCTTGCTGTTGAGTGCCTTCTCCTCGGGGCGCTCGTCGACCAGGCCGCCCAGTCTCGAGTGCGTCCAGCGGGGCAGCAGTTGGGTGAGCACCAGCCACAGCGGGCGCAGCAGCAGGACCACGCCGACCGAGACTCCGACCGCTATCCAGATCGTGCTGGTCGCGTACTCGTGCAGGCGGTCGACGACGTCCGGCAGTTGCTGGCCGATGAGCAGGAAGACGAAGCCCTCCAGGACGAAGTCGATCAGGCGCCAGACGGCGCCGGTCTGCAGGCGGCTCGCGCCGGAGGAGTAACGCGGTGCGTCGTGGCCGATGATCAGGCCGGCCACCACGACGGCCAGCACGCCGGAGACGCCCACGCTCTCCCCGAGCAGGTACGCGGCGAACGGCGTGACCAGCGAGACCGCGTTCGCGTTGATCGGGTCGTCGCGCAGGTGGCGCAGCAGGCGCACGAGGTAGGCGACGATCACCCCGGCCACCACGCCGCCGGCCGCCGAGATGACGAACTGGCCGACCGCGGTGGCGAACGAGAAACCCTTGCCGTCCACCGAGGCGACCGCCACGCTCAGGATGGTCAGCGCGGTCGCGTCGTTGAGCAGGCCCTCGCCCTGGATCAGGGTGATCATGTTGCCGGGCAGGCCGGCTCGGCGGCCGACGGCGAGCGCGGCGACCGGGTCGGGCGGGGCGATCGCGGCGCCCAGGGCCACGCCGGCGGCCAGGGTGGCGCCCGCGACCCACAGGTGGAAGCCGACGCCGACCAGGAGTGCCGTGGCCAGCACGAGCAGCACCGAGAGGCTGATCACGGTGCGCATGTTGTGCCTGATGTCGAGCAGCGAGGAGCCCAGCGCCGCGTTGTACAGCAGCGGCGGGATCACGAAGGTGAGGATCAGATCCGGGTTCAGGTGGACGTTCGGCCCGGGCAGCAGCGCGTAGACGATGCCGATGATGGTGAGCAGCGCCGCCGAGGGCAGTCCGGTGCGCCGGGCCAGCCAGCGGGTGGCCACGATGATCGCGGCGGCGGCCAGGATGAAAAGCAGGATCTCCTCGGCGTGATGCACGAGATCCATTTTCGCTGAAAAGGGCCGCGCCGAGCGGCGCGGCCCTCAACCTCAATTCTCAGTAGCGGTAGTGGTCGGGCTTGTACGGCCCGTCCACGTCCACGCCCAGGTACTCGGCCTGCTTCTTGGTGAGCGTGGTCAGCCGTACGCCGAGCGCGTCCAGGTGCAGCCGCGCGACCTTCTCGTCGAGGTGCTTGGGCAGCACGTAGACCTGCTTCTCGTACTCGCCCGGCTTGGTCCACAGTTCGATCTGGGCCATCACCTGGTTGGTGAACGAGTTGGACATCACGAAGCTGGGGTGCCCGGTGGCGTTGCCCAGGTTCATCAGCCGGCCCTCGGAGAGCACGATCACCGAGTGGCCGTCGGCGAAGCGCCACTCGTGCACCTGCGGCTTGATCTCGACCTTCTCGATGCCCGGGACCTTGGCGAGCCCGGCCATGTCGATCTCGTCGTCGAAGTGGCCGACGTTGCCGACGATCGCGTTGTGCTTCATCGCCGACAGGTGCTCGACCCGGATGATGTCGGTGCCGCCGGTCGTGGTGATGAAGATGTCCGCCTCGCCGACGACGTCCTCGAGCCGGGCCACCTGCATGCCGTCCATCGAGGCCTGCAGCGCGCAGATCGGGTCGATCTCGGTGACGACGACGCGGGCGCCCTGGCCGCGCAGTGTCTCGGCCGCGCCCTTGCCGACGTCGCCGTAGCCGCAGACGACGGCGAGTTTGCCGCCGAGCATCACGTCGGTGGCCCGGTTGAGGCCGTCGACCAGCGAGTGCCGGATGCCGTACTTGTTGTCGAACTTGCTCTTGGTCACCGCGTCGTTCACGTTGATCGCCGGGAAGAGCAGCGTGCCTTCCTTGGCCAGGCGGTAGAGCCGGGCCACACCGGTGGTGGTCTCCTCGGTGACGCCGCGGATGTCGGCCCCGACCGTGGTGAACTTCCGCGGGTCGGCGGCGAGCGACGCGCGCAGCGCCTCCAGGATGATCCGGTACTCGTGGTTGTCGTCCTCGGTGGCCTGCGGGACCGCGCCGGCCGCCTCGAACTCGACGCCCTTGTGCACGAGCAGGGTGGCGTCGCCGCCATCGTCCAGAATCATGTTCGGGCCGAGGCCGTCGCCGAAGTCGAACAGCCGCATGGTCGCCCACCAGTACTCCTCGAGGGTCTCGCCCTTCCAGGCGAAGACCGGGACGCCCGCCGGGGCGTCGAGGGTGCCGGTCGGGCCGACCACGGCCGCGGCGGCCGCGTCGTCCTGGGTCGAGAAGATGTTGCAGGAGACCCAGCGGACCTCGGCGCCCAGAGCGACCAGCGTCTCGATCAGCACGGCGGTCTGCACGGTCATGTGCAGCGAGCCGGCGATCCGGGCGCCACGCAGCGGCTGGGACTCGCCGAATTCCTTGCGCAGCGACATCAGGCCGGGCATTTCGTGCTCGGCGAGGCGCAGCTGGTGCCGACCGGCCTCCGCCAGCGAGAGGTCCGCCACGGCGAACTCAAGACCGTTGACGACCTGCAGTTTTTCAGACACGAAGAGGGCTCCTCCCTCATCAGGAGGCGCCCTTGCCATAAGCAAGCCAGCGGCCGAGCGTGGCGGATCTCGCACTGAGTCAGCGGAGATCCGTTGCAGCGCCTCTCGGCCGGGCCTTTACAGGGTACCAAGAGACTGGGATTCTTAGCCGCCCCATGTGATTCGACTGGCAGGGTAGGGACGTGCCAGAGGCGCTACCTCGGGTTTTTCGGCCCAGAACCGTTCGCGTACAGCTCACGCTCGCCATCACGGCGGTAGTCGCCCTCGTCGTGGCGCTCGCCGGGCTGGCCATCGTGCTGTACGCCGACCACCGTGACCGCGACGACGTCGATCGGGCGCTCGCCACCCGAGCGGCCCAGGTGCGCACGACGGCGACCAAGACCGGCAAGCTGCCGACCGACGGTTCCTATGCCGTACGCCTGGTGCAGGGCACCGATGTGCGCGCCGAGGCCGGCTCCGCGGCGAAATTCTCGATACCGGTAAAGGACGGCTATACCACCGTCACCGCCGAGGACGGATCACACTGGCGTTCGCGGGCCGAGACGCTCAAGACCGGCGTACAGATGCAGGTCCTGATCAACCTCAAGGACGTCGAGAGCCGACATGACGGAAATGTCCGGATGATTGACCTCATCGTGGTGCTGGCCGCGCTCGTCGCCGCGGCCGGAACGTGGCTGGTCGGCGGCCTGGTGCTGCGACCGCTGCTCAAGCTCGCCGAGAACGCCCGCGAGATCGACCCCGCCGAGCCCACCCCGCAGCACCCCGAGACGGACGAGGTGGCCGACCTCGGCGACGCGATCGACGAGTTGCACGAGCGGGTCGACACTCTCGCTCAGGCCGAGACCGTCGTGGTCGACGACCGGCTCGCCGCCGATCTGGCCAAGACTCTCGCCGACCTGCGGTTCCCGCTCGACGAGCTCGGCGAGGGCCTCGACCAACTGCTGGACAGCCCGGAGATGCCGGCCACCCAGCGCCACCTCTACCTGGCCGCGATCCAGACCGAGTACCGCCGGATCGTCACCCTCGTGGACGATCTCGAGGCCAGCGCGGCGTCACGCTAACGCGCGAACAAACATCAAAGTCCTTCCATAAAACCTCAAAAACCCCTCATCCTGTACGCGTGAAGCACCCGTACCGAATTCGGGAGATCGCCCGTCAGGCCGGCCTCAGCGAGGCCACCGTGGATCGCGTACTGCATCATCGCGGCGGGGTGCGGGAGAGCACCGCCCGCGAGGTCCATCAGGCCATCGCCGCCCTCGACCGGGAGCGGGCCCAGGCCCGGCTGGCCGGTCCGGTGTACCCGATCGACGTGGTCGCCCCGGGACCGCCGCGCTTCACCGCCGCCGTCCGGCACGCCCTCGAGGCGGAGTTGCCGGACCTGCGCCCGGCGGTACTCAAGCCGCGGTTTCATTTCGGCGACGCCGACCCGGTCGCGGTGCTGGACCGGATCGGCCGCTCGCACTCGCAGGGCGTGATCCTCAATGCCGCCGACACCCCCGAGGTGGTCGAGGCGGTGGGCCGGCTGACCATGCCGGTGGTCACGCTCGGCGCCGACCTTCCGGCGAGCAAGCGGGTGGCGTACGTCGGAATCGACCACGCCGACGCCGGGGCCACCGCCGCCTACCTGGTCGAGCAATGGCTGGCCGACCGAGCCGGCGACGTGTTGCTGGTCCGGGGGACGGCCCCCGATCTTGGCGAGGCCGAGCGCGCGGCCGGCTTCCGCGCCGAGATGACGGCCCGCGCCGCCAACCGCCGGCTCCTCGAGGGAAACGCCCGCGGGATCCTGGCCGACAACCCGTCGGTACGCGCCGTCTACGCCCCCGCGACCGGCGGCACCACCGCGGTCGTCGACGCGTTCGCCGCCGAGCACCGGAATTACGACGTCTTCGTGGCACATGACCTCGACGCCGAGAACCTCGGACTGCTCCGCGCCCACCGGCTCTCCGCCGTGCTGCACCACGACCTGCGCGCCGATCTGCGGCATGCTTGCCTCACCATCCTGCGGGCGCAGGGCGCACTGACCGGGCCGATCCGCTCGCACCCGTCGTCGCTTCAGGTGATCACGCCGTTCAACGCGCCGGAGGCTTGAGGATTTTCAGCGCGGCGGTCCGGATCGGGTCCGGTCGTTCGTCACCCTGGTGAAGACCGAGCACAGGGAGATCACGATGAAGTACATGATGTTCGTCTGCACCGACACCGAGCCCGAGACCGACGAGTCGCGGGTGCCGGACATCGAGGTGTGGGTGGCCGGGAACGACGCCGCCGGCCGCCGGGTCACCGGGAACGTGCTGGCCCCGCCGTCGGTCGCCACCACGGTCCGGGTGCGCGGCGGTGAGGTGCTGCTCACCGACGGGCCGTTCGCCGAGACCAAGGAGGTGATCGTGGGCTTCGACATCCTCGAGTGCGCCGATCTGGACGAGGCGATCGCGGTGGCGGCGGCCCATCCCATGGCGCACCACGGTCGCCTCGAGCTGCGGCCCTACGCGGACCGGTGACCGACGTCGGCGAGGCCGTCCATGCCGGCTGGGAGTCGTACGCAAGGATCGTCGCCTCTTTGATTCGAGTGACCGGCGACTGGACCCTTGCCGAGGACTGCGCCCAGGAGGCGATGGCGGCCGCGCTCGAACGCTGGCCGCGCGACGGCGTGCCCGGCAACCCGGGCGGCTGGCTGCGGACGGTCGCCCGGAACCGGGCCATCGACGTGCTCCGGCGCGCCGCCGTGGAGAAGACGAAGCTGCAGGAGGTCGCCATGCTCTGGGATCCGTCGCAGCCGCCGGCCCGGGAGATCGACGACGACCGGCTGCGGCTGATCTTCACCTGCTGTCATCCGGCGCTGTCGCTGGAGGCCCGGGTCGCGCTGACCCTGCGCACGATCGCCGGCGTGCCGACCGCCGACATCGCCCGCGCCTTCCTGACTACCGAGCCGACGATGACCCGGCGCATCACCCGCGCCAAGTCGAAGATAGCGGCGGCCCGGATCCCCTATCGCGTCCCGACGGGGGAGGCGCTCGCCGAGCGCCTGCCGGGGGTCCTGGCCGTCCTCTACCTACTCTTCACCCGGGGGTACGACGCGGACGGCGAGCCCGCGTTCGCGTCGGAGGCGATCCGGCTGGCCCGCCTGCTGGCGGCCCTGATGCCGGGTGAACCGGAGGCGCCGTCGCTGCTGGCGCTGTTCCTGTTGCAGCATTCCCGGCGCGACGCCCGCCGGGACCCGGCCGGCGACCTGGTGACGCTGGACCGGCAGGACCGTTCGCTCTGGGACCGAGCCGCGATCGCCGAGGGCCTGGAGATCCTGCTGGCGACGCCGGTCGAGGGCCCGTACGGCATCCAGGCGCGGATCGCCGCCTGCCACGCGGTCGCTGGCACCGACTGGCCCTCGATAGCCGGCTGGTACGACCAGTTGGTCCGGCTCCAGCCGTCGCCGGTGGTGGCGTTGAATCGCGCCGTGGCGCACGGCTACGCCTTCGGGTCCGCCGCCGGCCTGTCCCTCCTGGCGGAGGCCCGCGCCGGCGGCGCCCTGGACAACTACCCGACCGCGATCGCGGTGGAGGCCGATCTCGTCGGCCGCGCCGGCGACCGGCCACGGGCGGCCGAGCTGTTCCGCGCGGCCGCGGCCGCGGTTCCCTCCGCGGTGGAGCGCCGGGCCCTGCTGGCCCGCGCCGCCGAAATGGGCGACTAGTACTTGACCGAGGCGTTGATGCCGAAGGCGCTGACGATGCTGGTGATCACGAGCGCGATGGCCACCGCCGAGCCGATCAGGGCGGCGCCGACCAGGATGAGCTGCACCGTGGTCTTGCTGATGCCGCCGAGGCCTTCGGCGACCACCTTGCCCAGGCTGGGGTGGTCCCAGGTGATCGGCGGGTGGGCGCGGGCGCGGGCCGGCGCGGCCGTGGGCTCCGGGACGACGGCCCGATGCTGGTGGGGACGGCTCTCGGCCGGCTCGTGACGGGCCGGGTTCTGCCGCTGGGCGGACGGGCTGCCTTGCAACAACATGACGGGCCCCCTTCGGCTCCAACATGTTCTGGTACCCCCATGATCGGCCGCCGGGAACGCCCGGGTAAGTAGCCATGTGGTCACACCAATTGCCCGTTTATATGGGTATTCCGCCAGCTCGATCGACCAACGGGGTTGCCCGCCAAGCGCACGCCGCGCAGCGCGGCGTCGCGGCGTGGCGCGACGTCGGCTTGGGTGGCGGCGGGTCAGCCCTGCGGTGCCGCTCCGTTCGGCGAATCCGGTGGCGGCGCGACGCCGGTTCCGTCCGGCGCTGCGCCGTTGCTGTGTGGCGCCGGCCCGGGTGCGGGGGCCGCGGCCGGCGACTCCGGGCGGCGCCAGATCTCCCTGTCGTCACTGGCCGGGTCGGCCTGGAGGATGATCGGGTTCAGCGGCTGGCGGGACGGCAGCGTCATCCCCAGCCCGGCATTGTTGCGGTGGGCGATCAACGCCGCGCGGTGATACGCCTCGATCTCGGTGAGGAACTGGTCGTCGGCGTACACCGAGCCGTCGATCAGCGGCCCCGGCCGGCCGGTGAGTACCGCGACCACGTCCTCGCCGGTCAGCGTCTTGTGCGTCTCCAGCGCGTGGGCCAGGGCCAGCACCTGACGACGGTTCTCCTTGAGGATCTTCTCGGTGCGCTGCAGCATCTCGCCGAGGCTGTCCTCGATCCGGTCGGCCAGCGCGCGCCGGGCGCTGATGTCGTTCTTCTCCCCCTTGGGTGGCGCCCCGGGCGTGCCGACACCGAGGCGACTGGAGGTCGAGTACGAGGAAACGGTGGAACCCATGCCCCACACGCCCTCCATGTTGGTGGCGACCGCGGTCGCCGACTCGAGGTCGCCGGAGACGCCGGAGGAGCTGTCGCCGTCGAAGAACATCCGCTCGCCGGCCAGCGACGCCAGCGAGACGTAGATGTCCGACTCGTAGTGGCTGCGCCAGGTGGTGAACTGGTCCTCCGGCGGAATGCTGGCCACCATGCCGAGGTAGCCGCTGCCCTTCTCGATCGTGGCGATGTCGATCTCCATGTGGTGGCGGGTCCGGTACGCCACCACCGCGTGGCACGCCTCGTGCACCGCGACCGCGTGCCGTTCCCGCTCGATGTACTCGACGTTCTCGGCCGGGCCCAGTTCCTTGAGCTGCTTGGCGCGGATGATGTCGCGCCAGGTGATGGTGTCCCGGTCGTCGCGGGTCGCGGTGATCAGCGCCTCGTTGACCATGTCCTTGATGGTCGCGCCGGTCGCGTACGGCGTGATCGTCGCCAGCTTGTCGACCTGCTCCTCGGTCAGCTCGTGCTTCACCTTGTCCAGATAGCCCTGGTAGGTGCGCACCCGGCCGGCCTTGCTCGGGTAGCCGACCTTGTAGATGCGGTCGATCCGGCCCGGCCGCAGCAGCGCCTCGTCGAGCGCCTCCGGCAGGTTGGTCGCCATCATCACCAGGATCCGGTACTTCGGCGGCGGCTTCGGGCGCATGCCGAGGGTTCGGCGGACGTGCCGGTTGATGAAGCCGCGCGGCTTCTTGAGGCCGGAGAGCTCGGTGAGCAGGGCCTCGAGCGTGCCCATGCCGCCACCGCCACCACCCATGCCGCCGCCCATGACCACCCGGTCCTGGTGCAGGGCCTGCTGGGTGAGCGTCCAGCGCGAGTCCTCGGACAGGTACGAGAAGCCGTGGCACCCGCCGGTCTGGAACGGCGCGGGTGTCATGCCGCGGGGGAAGCCGCCTTGACCGCCCTGGGAGAGCGCGCCGCGGTTGCCGAGCGAGTCCGCCTCGTCGAAGAACACGATCACCCCGCCGTAGCGCAGGGCGAGCTTGCGCAGCTTGCGGAACAGCGACTTGACCTTGAGGACGCCGACGCCGAAGAACATGTTGATGAACGCGCCGGGGTCGACGAAGACGTACGGTTTGCCGGTCTCGCCGGCCACCGCCTCGGCCATCAGTGTCTTGCCGGTGCCGGGCGGGCCCCAGAGCAGGATGCCGCCGGGCACGTAGCCGCCGCGGGACTCGATCGCCTCCGGGTTCTCCAGATAGACGATGTTCTCCTTGACCCGCTCCAGCACGTGGTCCTGGCCCCACACATCGGTGAACCGGGTCTTCACGTCGTCCGGGAAGTAGACGTCGACGCCGCCCCGGGACAGAAACCAGAAGATCGCCGCGAACTGCCCGACCCCGATGAACAGGATGAAGACGACCTGGAAGAACATCGGCATGGCCGACCAGAGCAGCGCCGGGACCTGGAACAGCGCCATGGCCGGCGAGGTGTGCAGCACCGAGCCGAGGACCAGCGCCAGCAGCCCGATCACCAGCAGCCACTTGAAGACCCGCAGCAGCCGGAAGCGGGTCCAGTCGGAGAACATCCGGTGGGTGGCGCGCTCGACGCCGCCGAAGATCCCGTCCGTCCACAGCCGGTGGTACCACGGCCAGTGCTCGCTGACCAGGAAGTGGATCTGGCGGAGCAGCTCGATGCCGAAGAGCACCATGATCGTGATGCCCTTGCCGCTGCGCAGCATCAGGCGCATCGCGTCCGGGAACGGCAGGATCGGGTCGTCCGCCATCGAGCTCCACACCAGGGCGAACCACGCCAGCGCGAACAGCAGCAGGAACTTCACCCGGTCCCAGAGCGGGAGCCGCTTGCGGGTCGTGCGCTGGTGCGCCCGCGGCATCTCGCCCGGCTCGGGCAGCCCTTCCAGGGAGTCAGGGGGTACGGGTGCGGGTGCGGGGCCGGTCATCACTGGCTCCTTACCGTGAAGGACGTGGCGATGGTGTCGAGCTCGTCGTGCCGCGCCTTGTAGCAGGCCGTGGAGCAACGGATTATCAGCAGGTAGAGCTTGCTGTTGTCGTTGTTCACCAGCGCGGTCTCATCGAAGGTGTGCATTACGCCGCTGCCGAGCGCA
>Ga0307509_10012343_pt1 | contig 10230 bp, 9 predicted proteins | sample 10_EM_MG_FD_202245 | JGI IMG/M metagenome (GOLD analysis project Ga0307509, IMG submission 202245) | Populus trichocarpa ectomycorrhiza microbial communities from riparian zone in the Pacific Northwest, United States - 10_EM | ecosystem: Host-associated > Plants > Roots > Unclassified | place...
CTGGGGGGCCGCGGGGGCGGGCGGGGGCCCGGGGCGCGCCGCCGGGGGGGCGGGGGGGCGCCCCCCCCCCCCCCCACTGCTTGGGCCCCGTCATTCCGTCTTTGAGCTCAGGTATAAATTTATAGTCGCTTTATAGGGAAGCTACTGGTAGGGTATGTATCAGTCTCACCCGTGATATCATACGGCGAACTATCCTATCCCTTCCTCCCGTAGTTATCAAGCACCTGAACTAATAGCATACGTATCCTATGGAGGGTTTGTAGGATAAGTCGGGGGTGTACTAGGCGGGGTAAACTCTACAAGTAGTTGTGTCCAAAAATGGGGCATGAGACTACTGAACTTGTGAAGAGACTGAGGGCTTGTGGGAGGTGATGGGTGGCGGGGTTATGAAGCTTGGCTTGTACCATGCAGCAGCATACCATAGCACATATACTGCTTTTGCAATTCTATGACACCTGCGAACACGGCTACAATTGCTTACCACCAAAATCCTGAGGCTCCGGCGGGTTCTCTGTCCGTACACGGTAGCATCTGTGTTCGCAAACGCCAGAAATCTATGGGCAGTGTGGTAATTTGTTTTTCTAAGCTCGTATGACTCGAATTAGGTAATCCAAGCAAGTGCTCATCTAACAAAACGGAGGGGGTAAATGCGGTCATATTATGAAGTAATTAGGCAGCTAGTTGATCCTTTTTGGGTATTATACTGTAATAATTTATTTACGAACTTATGCTATTCCGGGTAGTGCGCGGTGGGCATGCGCACATTTTTTTCATTCACAAGCGGTCACGCACTTTGGCATTCGTATTCCATTGTAGGGTGAGACTTCTTAGGTCCCCTTGCGCAAAAGGACTTAGTGGGGGGAGGGAGGTGCAATCTTAGTTGGGATTGAAGCAATTACTCGACTGCAGAAGTGTAGATCAGCGAGTGAAAGAGGATAAATACTCCAAGTGTATCGCTCGATATCAACGTTTCCCCCACCACGCCCCCGGGTATCCGGGTTTCCTACTGTACTACGATCTTGGCGACAAAATTCGTGGCCCCCCCCCACGTTTTACACCAAAAATGGCAGATTTCGGACTCTCATAACTCATCCTAAAACTGTATAGATTTAATAAAACAAAGATATAGTGCAGGCAATTGTTCAAACTTTCTAGGTAAAAATTATGAGAATTTTTCCATTCTCCTGTGAGAGTTGAGAGCTGAGGATTGACATTGGATACGGTTGCAATGTACCTTTTGTATGGGACTCTCATACAAAATCAGAGGTATCTTTTGCCCACCAGCATTATTTCTAGTATTGCACCATGGGCATTAACCAAAAGAGCTTGTCACATATAAATGATAATATCTAGATCAGTCTAAAGACTATGAGAAATTTTACAATTTTTTTGCAAGGCAATTGGCTGTGATTTTATGAGGTGAAAATGGCCATTTTTGGTGTAAAACGTGGGGGGGGGGCCACGAATTTTGTCACCAATCTCGTACTACCACCGCCACAACCACCGAGCCTCTTCCTCGCTTTTATATATTCACCTTTTTCCAAACATCTTCGCCTCCGGCCGGTCGTGGAGTTTACTCCCATCGGGCCGTCTCTATCTTCTCAACACTAGCCTCCGGTTTTGCACTGCCAGACCCATCCTGTCGGGGAACGGCCATCATGCCCTCAGCCGGGGTCGTGGCTGAGGAAGACTTCATGCGCCCGACCAACACCGTCGAGGTTTCTAGTAAGAACGGGGCTCACAACGTCAAGACCCTTCTCAGATCTGTTGTCCCCGTCTGTACGGGAACACTCTCCACAGCTTCCCCAATGCCATCGCCGCTACCAGTAGTCACAAGCCGCGACTCATTGGGGGATACCTGAAACCTCCAGACCTTACAACAATCTTCACAAGGGCACATTTCTGGTGACGAGTACTGGTGCGGGCCCGACGACTATGGTGGAGAACATTGGGTTGACGTTCCCGCCCCCGGCGGCTACCGCTAAGCGAGGGTGTCGGTTGGGAAGATGACTATGTTGGGATGCTGCAGCTGCGGGACATGAGTCTTGGTTACCGCGGAATAGTGAGACACGTTTGTGTACTAGTACCCAATGGGTATTTAGCAAAAGTGGTAGGATATTGCAATGGCGGAAAAAGAGAAGAATTAAATACGAATATTATTTTGGGAGTAAGGAATTTTTTTTTTTTTGTTAATTCCGTGGTATGATTTTAGGTACATGACTAGCACTTCCTAGGGTCCAACCGCTGCATTCGGGAAATATCCCATGGCAAATAAAAACCCAAATCAAAACAAAAACAAAAGAAATAAAACAAAAACTATTCACTAATACCTAAGTATAAAATCAACGTGAATATTTCCCAACCTATGAGATTCTTCCAATTCCGTCTTGAAACAAACTTCAAGACTGCACCTGTGTTGCCCGCGTAAATGCAAAAACATTCTTATCATCAGGAAAATTTAACTTATTCAAGGAAATAAACGAAATCAAAAGCTTCATCATATCCCATCCTTTCTTGTTCTCTTTCCATACCACTGAATCTGGGGAAATATCAATTTTGGGAGTAAGGAAACAAGAACACATTTAGTACTCTGCATGAGATTTTGCGATGTGGGGGGGTCGTACCGTACCGCTCTCGCTTCGGCCATTGATGACTAAGCTTTCACTAAGACTAATATCTTGTAGCCGCAAGGGAGGAGCCATCATCCCTTGCGGCTCAGGGTCTCCTCCGCCGAAGCGAAGTATCAGGACGGAAATAAGAGACTGAAGAGTTGTTCCTATTAAGGATCCCCCATTTTTCTTCTTCCATTCTCATTCAAAATCTTTGGGTATTCCCCCCCCCTTCCTTTCTCCTCCGCCTGGCTACGGTCTTTAGCTTAGTATTCTCGCACCCCTACAAACCCCTTGGGCATCGCAGTAAATATTTATGCTTGGAGGGCTTATTTAATAATATCAATAGACATTCCTATATATACTCGCAATATGTTTCGTCAAATCTCCCATCAAGTGAATGTCTAGTATTCACGACAGTCTAAGGGATAGGCGTATAGCGATACTACACATTTTAGGGTCTCGCTAGATTTTAAAGGCCTTGGATGGTAAGCCGCTCTAGTGTATGCGAATACTTCACACCTGTCCCTTGTGTTTGCAGCCGTAGTCACTTACTTTGGAGAATAGGGGAGCCTATTATCATAGTATTAGGGAAGATGTAGGCTTAGCGCCGATCATTTCCTCTTGTTGCTCGGATACAGCCACTTTAGATGGTGTGGCTAGTGGCAGGGCTGGTGTTGGTCCCACTCATCCTAGGAAGGACAAACTGATCCCTCGGTAGTGTAGTTTTCAAGCGCCTAGAGTTGCAGCATTGCTGACCTGTGCGGGGTCTATGAGGATACCCGGGGTGTGTGCTAGGTGGGGCACACACTATGTACCTGTGTCTGAACCCGGGGCATGGGGTCTGCAGAATTTATAGAGAGACTGGGGGTGGGTGGAAGGTGCAAGGTGGTAAGGCTGAGAAGCTTGGTTGGTGCCATGTACCGGCCTGGTACCTCATTAACTTGGGTATAGTAAAAACTGGGATAATTGGACCTCATACTAGGAGACTATTGTTGCCTCTCCTAGTAAGGTCCGTCTTTTTTCTTTTTATTTGTCTCACCTGGGGGCTGAAAGGCAACATTTTCGCTGTGTTTCCCCCCCTCCAACCCAAAGCTCGAGATTCTGGACGTCTTGGGGTGAGGTCTAATTATTCTATGGTCCCGGACGTCCTAACCGTGCGCCAAATGACTTGGAACGGGGGACGCCTTCGCATGAAAAAATATGCAGATACAGTATGTTCAATTCCGGCCAAGTTTAGAGTTTTTCCGATGATCGTCGAGCGCGAAACGTGTCAAAAATAACTCAATGGCGTTGGGAGCTGAATTTAGTTACGCTTTTTGAATTGGTGGCCGAATGCCAAGGCGAAGCCCGTTCCAAATTATTTGGTGCACGGTTAAGACGTCCGGAACCATAGATTTTACCGTAAGAGAGTTATGTCTTGGGGCCCCAAAGTTTCCCTTGCAAGACAGGCGTTGTTTCGGTGTGCTGGTATTTCTCCGGCCCTTCAATATAGGCGAGTCGGATGCCCGGGGAGATTTTTCTCTTATCATGCTGTACTGTTCTCATAATTTTCTAGGACTTGCGAACACTACTACCATTGGATACCGCCAAAAACCTCAGGTTCCGGCTGACTTTCTGCTCTCACGCGATAGCAGCTGCTTGCCCAGGGGTCTAGGGATTGCGGGTTCACTACGACAGTTTATTTTTTGAGCTCGTATAACTCGAGTTGGGTTATCAATGGATGTGCCAATCTAATAGAGGTAAGCGCTGAGTGCAGTCCAATGATTGGGGAGTTAGGCGATGGCTTTTTTCTTCTGAATAATGTAATGATTTTATTCACCGGCTCATGTTATTCCAGGCAGCAGGTGTTGGGCATACCCACTCACACTCATACGCCATTCTAGAGTGAAAACTTTGAGGCCGGTTGTGCAAAGGTATCTTGCGAAGTGAAGGCCGGATCCAATTTTAAGTCAGACTGATGCAATGACACGACTGTGAAAACGCAAAGTTAATCAAGGAAGGGAGGGAAGTTAAATACCATCGGTGTATCTCCCTGTATCATTTCCTTCACCATATTCCGGATACCCAAGATCTCTAGCTGCTGCTACTGCGACTGTCCCTGAGCCTCCTCCCCACTTTTATACATCTACCACTTTCCGAGCAAAAAAAACGCATTTGCCTCTTGCCAACCATGAGGTTTGCTCTCATTGCTGCCGTCTCCATCCTCTCCACCTTGGCTTTAGGTTTGGCACTACCAGACCTAACTCCCCGTGCGACGGTCATCCGCCCGGAAATCGCCGTCGTGATCAAAGAAGACTTCCCAAACACTCCCTTCCCAACCAACATCGCCGAGGTCTCCCGTACGAATGGGGCTCACAGTGTCAAGACTCTTCTCGGATTCGTTGTCCTCCCCTGCACCGGAACTTGCACTATCAGCTTCTCAGATGCCTTCACTCCTAGTGGCAGTCGCCGAATGCAACTGTTCACTACTGGCAGGTACCCCGCTAGCTCGGATACTTGGAATTGGAAGCCTTACACTGATCGTTATCTTGGAACCCTCCTGGTCTCGCCTACCGGTGCGGGCCCGGCCGTTGTAGTGGACGGGGGCGATTTTGGGTTTACGTTCGGTTGCCCGGCAATTAGTGTAAACCTGGGGTATGAGCTTGATCCGGTTTGGGATGATGTTTTTGTTTCTTGGGATATTACTAAGGGAGGGCTCATCATTACGTGTGGCTAAGGGCCCCTTCTGTCAAAGGGGGAAGCATTAGGAAGGAAATGAGAGGCTGAATAGCCGGGTTTTCATTCTGGGGTTCTTCATTCATTCTCCTTCCGTCTTCTCACCGACAATTCTCGGTAAAATTTCAAGATTTTTTTGCTTCTCCTGTTTTGCTACGATCCTTAGCTCATATTATTTCATTCATTTAAGAACTTTTGACATCACGGTAGACATATGCCTAGAGGACTTATCTGATGACCTCTAATGGCATTACTACAGACTTGAAATATGCCAAATTCCCCACTGGTGATTGTCCCGCAATCAATATTTGCAGCGGTAGTTGCACAATTATCGCCCCAAGGAAAGGAGTCCATTATCGTGAGATTAGAGAAGATGTTTGTTTATAGGCGATCGGTTCCCGTTTTGGTTCAGGTCTATAGGCGCTTTATATGGGGAAGCTAGTGGCAAGGCGTGCGTCAGTCTCGCTTATTCTATTTATTCTATTAATCGAGAGCAAGCCTATCTGTTACAATAGATGTGCGTAGAACATGTACCGGGTGGTGGTAGTGCTGCGTACGCTTTTCCGCAGTTGGATGATTTCCTAGCGGTGGCCTTTCCTTGTTGTTTTGACGCCTTCTTTCTTTTCGCTTGCTTTCTCTCTCCCTCTTAGCAATACAAGTTTATCGCCTTCAGGGATACAATTCGCAACACTATCCCTTCCTACGGTAGTTTTTAAGCGCCCGAACTAATAGCTTTGCAACCTGTGCAGAGTTTGTGCGATGCGCAAGGTATCTCCCGGGTGAGGACATGCTACAAGGAGTTGCGTCCAAATCTGCGGCATGCGATCTGTTGGATTCGTGGAGAGACTGAGGGTTTGTGTGGAAGCTGAGGGATGGAGGGGATGGAGGGTTTGGTTGGCACTGTGAAATATATTGGATTTAGCTGGTTCGGCGCATTGGATACAGGCCAAGGAACGATAGGCAAAGGGTTTAGTGAGGATAACCGAAGACTTTTCCTTCTCCCGTGGGTGGGTATATACCAGCATGGACGATTCCTTGTCTTTGAATAGTTCTCAGAACACAAGAGATAATTCTATAACAAATATCTAAAATAGAATATAAAGCCAAAAACCTAGGCTATTTATTGAGTAGAGTTGGTAGAAAGACATGTGGTTTTTATGCTGTGAGAAGGGGAAGGGAGAAGATGAAAGGTTTTGTTGGGAGACTAAGGGTTTGTTTACCTATAGACGGCCGTGGAGACGGCACCGAGCGTCAAGGAGGGCTCGACAGTTGGAGGTGTGCAGAAAGCAGATGGTGTTTATTATACTATACCTGCCATAGCGTGCCGTCTAGGGTCTGGCGGAATTTTCAAACTCACCTCCGGGGTTACTACACGTTTTGACCGTCTAGGAACAAGAATTTAGGACAGTAGGAAAATAGAGGGATTTCACAGCAAGGAAATTGGATTAATTCTGGCTTGCTGCAACGGCGACGGGTCACAGGATAGGTCTCACGTCTCACTTAAGAGATGGCGTGCGGTACACTTAAAGTTCGGTTAGCTGGTTAGGCTACAGTACGGCAGGAGATCCCGAATTTTCTTGGTGGGGCGAATAATCGCAGCATGCCCTAACCCACGTTGCAACAAGCAGGCATCACATCCAATGCTTCCCGAATTTTCGAAACACTTATTTTTCAGGTTCGCTTGTTCAAGTCTTTTGATGCTCGATCGCACCAGCATGAGTGAAATAAAATTTATCGGTCATAATCCAAATGACGCAAGTGAACTATGGTTGCTAAATCTCTGGAGGGCGCTAGGTCACCATTCCACATTTGTTACCCTAGCAGCCCTTTTTCCAAACCCACTAAATCCACCTATCAGCTTGATTCAGTATTATATACGGTAAAAATAGGAATACTAGGAATTGGGATTCACACTCAGACATTGGCGTTGCCCTCTCCAAGTTAGGTCGGGGCTTTTTCTTTTTTTCTGCCCTATGTGGGGGCTGAAAGGCAAGATCTCGGCTGTGTTTTTCTCCCCCGGATCCAGAGGGGAGATCCCGGACGTCTCCGAGATCAAGTTTTTACAGTGGGGGAGATATGTCTCAGGGCGTCGGAGTTCCCCTTTAAGTAAGGTGCTGTTTTGTTTTGCTGGTATCATATTTTTCCGGCTACCGGCAGTTGGAATAGGAAACTCAGACATTCTGAGAGATATTTCCCCCATCCAAGCGGATACGACACAGCTCTCGTGACTTCCTGAGACCTGGGAACATTCCTATTATTGCATACCACCAAGACCGTGAGGCTCCGGCTAAATTTCTGCCCATATGCAATAGCAGCTTTGTTCACAAAGATCAAATTACAAGTTCGGTATGATTAGTTATTTTTCTGAGCTCGTATAACTCGGATCGGGCTACCAATGCGTGTACCCATTTAGCAAAAGTGAGGGCTAAGGGTAGTAATCCGGGAGTAATTACGTAGTTAAGTGATCTTTTTTGGATACTGCGATAATTTTACTTATGGACTCATGCTATTCTGGGTAGTGCATGGTGAGTACGCTCGCTCTTACATCCCATCGTGAGGCGAGACTTTTCAGGCCGGTTGTGGAAAGGCATCTCGTTGGGTAATGCGGGGTACAATCTTAATTCAAGTTGAAACAATGGCTGGATTGTGGAAGCTTAGAGCTAATAGAGGAGAGGGGAGGAGATAATCCCCCTAGGTGTATCCCTCGGTGTTAGCGCTTCCTCTACTATCCTCCCGGGCATCCGAAGTAACCAACTTCTATTATTGCCTCTGGCACTAAGCCTCGTGCTCACTTGGATATCTCCACCGCTTTCCAAAAGGAAAAAGCACCCTCATCTCATACCAACTATGAAGTTTACTCTCATCACTTCTATCTCTATCCTCTCCATCCGGGCATCCGGCTTGGCGCTACCGGACACATGTCCCCGCTAGACGGCCATCCGCCCCGCAACAGCGATAGCGATCGAGGAAGACTTTCCAACACCCCCTCCCCCCCAATAAACATCCCGAGATCTAGCTTAAGAACAGAGCTCACACAATTGAGACCCTTCTCTCGTTAACTCTCTCCGCCTGCACCGGAACGTGTACCATCAGCTTCTCCGATGCCATTGCAGCTACCGGGGGTCGCAAAACGCGACTGCTCAGTACCCCACTAACGAGAATACCTGGGCTTCCAGGCTATACGGGGATAGGTATTAAGCTACATTTCTGGTTTCGGGTATAGTGCAAAGTGACACAAACCGGGTCCTCAAAATATGCCAAACGCGATCTTGAACTAGTTAATCTCAACAAGGAATTTTTTCAAAAAAACAAAACACTGAGACGAAGCTATTGGAGGGGAGAAGGGGCATGTGGTTTTTTTTTAAAAAAAAAGTTAAGTGCTTCCTGTAAGCGTAGTTCAAGATCAAAAAGTGAAAATTTTGGCGAGAGTGAAACAAGTGATAGAATCTATGATATTGTCCGTTAGCAAAAATAATGGCGCACCAGAGATCACTAGAGACGCAGCCCCCCTTCACCCTCGACCCATCTAAAGAAATTTCTCTGGATCATATCAATTTCTTGTATCTATTCTACTACGTATTTAATTATTTTATTTTATTATTGCCACGATAGTGGGTTTGGTGGGAAAGTGCTATTATGGCCGAACTTTTTCTTGATCGCTGGTCCGCGGTTAATTTTGTTAACTTACTATACTTAGTGGCAGGCGGAAAAATACTGCTGAGTGTGGATGACTAAGACATGGTGATAATGGACAAAAATGAGATCCTGAGCACAAGACTTAAGGACATTATTATAGCACTTGAATTAGATAATTATAATGAGTTCTGCTTCAACTGCGATGCTGCTTGTTGTCTAGAGGTGTATCATTTCACTTTACTCAAGGTGTCCCGGTAATTATTAGCTCAACTCGGGTTCGAGTTGGGGTTTATTCGGGAAAGATGATTACGCTACTATTTAGGATATTATTAAGGGAGGGCTTATCATTACTGGTGGCTAGGGGTATCTTCTATTGAAGGTGGGAGCAACGGAGGGAAAGGAGAGATTTAGGGGGTGGGATTTCGTTTGCCGATCTTTCATTTTATTATTTCGGTTTCGCATACCAGCTTTTTGGGTATTATCTTTCCTTATTTCATTATCTTCTGGTTTCGCTACGGTCTTTCGCTTAATCTTACATTCCTTCAGTCGCATTTGGCATTACGGTATATATATATCCTTGGAAGGCTTATTTGATCGCATTTAATGATGTTCCTATACGCTGGCGATGTGCTTCCTTAATTCTCTCCTGCAGTGATTGTTTCGTGGTAAGCATTGCAGCCTTGGTAGCACAATTGTGCCTCTGGGGAAGAGGGGGGTCCGGTACCGGTATCCGGCGGTTAGGAAGATTTCTCTTTAGAGCCGATCATTTCTGCTTTTTGCTCGGGAATATAACCACCGCATATCAGGTAGCTAGCGGTAACAGATGTGTCGGTCTCGCTCACCTTAGGGAGGACTAGCTTAAAAGTTCCCCCCGTAAAGTCTTTACGCACTTGAACCAACACCGTTGCCCATTTTTGCTGGATCAGCGAGATACGTAGGGTGTGTACTGGGCTCGGCACACGCTACAAGCAGTTGGGTCCGGGGTAGGTGCATGAGATCTGGTTAATTTGTAGAGGCTAGGGCGATTCAAGCTGCGGGGTGGGGGGGTTGAGGAGCCTTGTTGGTGCCATCGAACGGTACGGTACTATACTCGTAATTTTCTGACGTTTGTAAAAACAACTGGGTCCGCATATGGTTGCATATGGTAGATGGCCCAATAATATCAGCGGTAACAACGCATAAAATTGAAAAACCTGACCCAAATTTAAGTACCTGCGAGTTCCCTTTCCTGAGGGTTTCTCACCAAAACAATACCTCAAAAGTACTT
>Ga0307509_10012344_pt1 | contig 10229 bp, 20 predicted proteins | sample 10_EM_MG_FD_202245 | JGI IMG/M metagenome (GOLD analysis project Ga0307509, IMG submission 202245) | Populus trichocarpa ectomycorrhiza microbial communities from riparian zone in the Pacific Northwest, United States - 10_EM | ecosystem: Host-associated > Plants > Roots > Unclassified | place...
GACGACCTTCTCCATCACCGGCAGGTACAGTAGTGAGTAGCAGCAGCCAATTTGGGCGACAAGAGTAGTGGCGCTAGCATCGCCTGCAGCACAGCAGCACTGAAGAATTTGCTAGCCACCTTATCGGACTCGGGATTGTCCAGCCTGCGGGCCACTCGCCGAAGAGAGCCACTAGCACCCGTTTTGGTAACAAATGGAGAGGGACATATCACCCCGGTGCCCAGCAACGGCATGGTGTTAAAGTCAGGGAGAGCAAGCCGCGTAGGATCCCAGCAATACCAGGTTGGCCCCATTCTATGGCACTGTCAAAGTTGCTTGGATCTAGGGCGAAGAATTTAGAGGTGAGGGCGAGAGCGTCTGCTGCTGCTGGTGGCAAAAGAACACCGCAAACGGGAAGGTGAGCTTCTTCCCCCGTCTCCCCAAGATCGTGCCGCTGCTGTGACTCACTGACCAATGTCTGGTAGATGGCAAAAATTCTCCCTCTCCTGAGGAAGAGGTCGATATCGCAGCTCACTTGGCCTGTTCGGGCTGGCATCCACTATCGAGCCGCTACCAAGACCACCTCTAAACCTGGTACGTCCCGAATCATCATGTACTGTGATTACTGTACAACAGTATTCTGAATGCTCCCACTTTCAAGTCCCGCTTCTTGTTGACTGACTTTTATGTGGCTTGTCGAGCCTCCACCTGACATAACAACGCATAGTGATCGCTGACCCAATCAACGCGACCCTCGGGTGTGGGCATCTGCAGCCCTATCGCCAATTTCCGAACGTTCTTGACCTCAAACGCGTCGTTGTCCGTGTACAAGATCTTGTCCAACCTACCAGGCGGGAACTCGCACGGCGGCTGATATCCCCACGTCGACCCGTCCTCGTCTTCGTCCTCTTCCTCCAGTAACCCCACCTGCCTGTCCCGCCTCCTCTGCTCCTCCCAAGCGTCCGACAACTCGTTTTGTTCGGGGAGCATCGCGTCGGACGGTGCGATCGCGTTCATATCCCCACACACGATCCCGCCCACGACCACCGACTCTGGCCCTCCCCACCTCAACAACTGCGTGACAAAACCAAGCTGCAGCGCGCGTCTCTGCGCGCCCGCGGGCAGCGACTCGAGGTGCGTGTTGATTATCCGCAGGACGCGCGCGTGCGGCTCCGCACCACCAAACAGCACGTCCGACACCAAGGCGTTCCTGCCCATCTCGCTCTCCCCGAAATGGACGCACACGGACGAGGCAAATATCATGCTCCGCGTGATGAGCGTGACCGTCCCGTACCCGTACCTCGCGCCTTGGGGCCAGCCCTCTTCCGGGCTGCCCGGCGCGATCATGAACCAGGCCTGGACCCACGGGTGCGCGAGCAGTGCGGGGAACGCATCCCGCCTGATCTCTTGCAGGAGGATCAGGCAAGGAGGGGGCTGGCCCCCATTGTACTCTGGGAAGGCGTGAAATTGGAGGTGGTCCAGCGCGGCTCTGAGGCGCTGATCGGCGTAGGGCTGTTGGGCGTCGACGTTCCATGTAATCAGAGTTAGCGAGGCAGGAAGGCTTCCGACTGCATATTGAACGTTGCGATCGAAACGTGTCTGTGGGGCGTGTACCCATTGGCCTGAAAACCATATGGGTGGGATCGGTACAACAGCATCAGCCATTCGACCGATTAGTGTGGCCGGCCTTAGTGGTAAAGGTAGTGAAGCTTGAAGGGCCAAAGGATTGGTTGACCATCGCTTTTATGGACTATGGGACTAGCGGTGAGTCATATGTGCGTTCGACGGGCTCTTTTCTTATACCCGTACAACCGTACTTATTGTATCCTATGAAGATAACGTCCAGCAGATGCCATGAATAGAAAACAGGCAACAAGCTCTTATATTACGGATAGGAGTGGGCTGTGTCCAGATAATCAGAGTCATTACACTACAGATCCTCAATCGCACGCTCAATTGTATCCCGTGCTTCTTCCACCTTCTCCGCAGCAAACGCTGCAAGGATGTTCGCCTTAGTCTTGATCTCATCAAGCTTTGCAGATGACAAGACCCGCTTTTGTAAGATGGATGCGAGGCTGTAAATGGTGTCCGTGACAAGTTCAGAATCGGATCGATTAACAATAGGAAGGGGATGCGCATACCGCTTCGATTCCTTCGTAAGATAATCTTCCGTTCCATTGATAACCTTCTCCATCACCCGGAGGTAGTGAGTGGCAGCAGGGCCGACTTGCGCAGCAAGGACAGACGCTTCCTTGTAGACAGCATCGCGCGCTGCGCCAGTGGCACTGAAGAACTTGCTAGCCAGCGCGTCAAACTCGGGATGTCGGCCAGCCTAACGGAACGGGTCACTTCGTGCTTGAAAAGTGAAAGAGTGTCATTAACACCCACCTGGTCGTTCAGGCCGCCGCCCACAGCACGGTGAGTGCCACATTTTTCGTTCAAGAACTTGATCAAGTCCGCCTCGCTGCGACCACCTTTATATTCGATGGGCTCGCCACCCTTGGGGAAGAACTTTATCGTGGGGAAAGACTTGATGTCATACTTCTCGGCAAGAGGGCGATTGCCTTCGGCGTCAGCGTCCACATTAGCAACAATACACTGAAGGTATATCATCAGCATAGGAAAAGTGCAGATCCGCAAATATGACGTACGTTGGTTTCTGGAAGGAAGTTCTGGGCGACTGCAGAAATGTGTAAACGACTTAAGGCCAGACAAAAAAATGAAGGGGTCAACCTTGCTCGTACGTGGGCTTCAGACTCTTGCAGTGGCCACACCAAGGAGCAGTGAACGCGACAATTGTATCGTGATCCTTGTTCTATTTTTAATAAAAATCGAATTGAATCGGGGACACACGAAGATGAATCAAGTGACTTACAAGAACAACTTCATCGAAGGTGTGAGTGTCGAGGATGAGTGCCGCGGGAGGGGGAGGAGGCTTGATGTTTGACTTGATACCTGACTGCTTTGTAATGCTGAAAAAAGGCATCATTATAGCGAATATAAGGAATCCATCCGCTAGTGAAGAGAGAGCGACGCACAAATTCGCCAAAGCGTCAAGATCCCGACCTCCGTCGTAATCTGACATAGACCCTTGAGCATCGAACCACTTCAGAGCTGTTGCTATTAGCCTTCCGAAGACGAGATACGAACGAGAGCAACGTACTGGGGAAGCCGGAAACGCCGTACTTCTGTCCGAGCGGTTTGCCAGCGCCATCAGCATCAACCTTTGCCACAATGACCTTGTCCTTCGCATGGCCGAATGCGTCTCCCAACTGCTCATAGACTGGGGCAAGGCTCTGTGCAACGTCCATGTGAGCGACCGGGACTGAAGCAATGTCAAGCATCATACCTTGCAGTGACCGCTGGTTTACAAACAAACGTTACGAATGTAGCTCGTGGCAAATGGGAAAGGACATACCACCAGGGTGCAAAGCTGGGAACATCAGTGACTGCACGATGCTAGGGTCAAAGAGAGAGACGCGTACAATTCAACAAGAGCGGGTTTGCCTTGTCCTATGACACTGTCAAAGTTACTTGGATCGAGGTCGAGGACATTAGAGGCGAGAGCGCCTGCTAGCAGTGATAGAGAAAATATTGACAGTGGAAACTTCATGACGGATATTCAGTAGGTTGGGGTGCAGCTGAAAGGAGAAAGGAAGATAAAGGGCAATGATGTATACGTGGAGTTTTAAGACCACGTCTGACCACGTGCGTAAGAAAGTGTCATTACATCAGCAGTGGCAGAGGTCAATTCGTACGCGCCCACTTGGTCAACCCCGAGGGACGCGTACGTGCTCTTAGTAAACACTGTGAACCTTGAACCGCATTGACCCACTCAGACCCGGAACATTCATGCGTTGCCAGAGCTGAAGGGTGAACATGATGTGGCATCCGCATCTCGATCCTGGAATCGCTTGATCGATGCGCTCACGTCAGCAAATCTGAAAGCATTACAGTACACTTCCCCCAGCGGTGCCCGCAAGGATGAGTGACTCGCCGCCTCACACTGATAACTCCATATTGTTGACTCAGCGCTGATACAACCTGCCGTATAAAAGCACCCCCTCCTTAGTCCCCATCCGCATAACTCGTATTAAACCACCCCCTCTCCACTCCACAACATGGCACCCGCCGACCAACCAACACACGAAGCAGAACAGGACGAGGTGGAGGAGTACGTGCAGCAAGAGGATATATATGCTGAGGTTGATCAAGGTGATGAGCCTATGGACGAGGACGGTGATGATGGTGGTGTAGGTGGGGTCGAAGGAGAAGTCGTCTGGGAAGATAACTCCATCAAGCATTTCTCTGGCCACGAAGGACCCGTCTATTCCATTGCCACCCACCCTACGGCATCCTTAGCGGTATCTGGCGGCGGAGATGATTCTGGTTACGTATGGGATATCACGGATGGCGAGATCGTGGCCAAGCTCACGGGCCATACTGATAGTGTGACGACGGTGGGCTTCAGTTCTGATGGTGAGATGGTCTCGACAGGCGGCATGGATGGTCGTGTCCGAGTGTGGAGAAGGGCCGGAAAGGAGAACTACAAAACTTGGGAGTTTCTAACCGAGTTACAAGGCCCAGACGAAGTGATGGTACGATCTCTTGCTGTATATGGGCTCGTCGATGGAAGACTAACTGCTGCGACCCCCCTCAGTGGTTGCGTTGGCACCCCAAAGGCCCAGTCTTACTCGCTGGATCAAACGACAGTACAGTCTGGTTATGGCAACGTAAGTGGATAACCCTCCCTCAACCTGCCGAAATGAAGATTCAGACCGCGCCGCAGTGCCCTCCGGTGATACCATGCAAGTTTTCGCAGGCCACACGGGGCCTGTCCAGTGCGGAGAGTTCACGCCGGATGGTGAGTGGGTTGTTCTCGACCACTGGAGTGAGACGCCAATTTGCACCCTCCAGGCAAACGTATCGTGACCGCATGCGGTGGCAATACCCTCATCTACTGGGACCCCCGATCTCCCACTCCACTCTTCAAGCTTACAGCGCAAGACGCGCGCTTCGACCTAAGCGGCATCACCTCGCTCGCCGTCAACCCCGCCTCGACGATCGTCGTGGTAGGCGGCACGGAAGGTGGCGTCCGCGTCGTCAACCTGAGCAAGGGTGAAGTTATCTCGGCCCTAGGCGGTCACGCGGAGGGAGAGAGCGTGGAAGCTATCGTCTTCGTCAACATCATCGGCGCCGTTGATGGCTCAAGTGCCCCCGTTGGGTCGTCGGGCGCTGGCACGGTCGTCACGGGAGCGACAGACGGCAAGGTGTGCATCTGGGACCTCAACACGAGCCGCTTGCGCACCACGCTGGAGCACAAAGTAAGCCGCTCTACTTGATCTCTCTGACTTGCGCTTGCTCGTTATTGTCGGTGCTGATTGGTCTGCAGGATGCCATTACGAGCCTATTGGTGCACCCGACAAAACCGCACCTCGTCATTTCGTCGTCTTCAGATCATACGCTTCGGACGTGGGATGCACGCGCCGGGGTTCTCGTCCGGGAACACAAAGGACACCAAGAACTTATTAATAATGCCGCGCTGGGACGTAGTGGGGAGGTCGTGGTCAGTGCAGGTGACGACAATGTGTGCCTGGTGTTCGGTACAGAATAGAGAGACGGCGAACTGCAGTGTTAAATGTATTCTTTTATCATTGGTCTGTGGTTGGAATTTCGTAACCTATCTTCACTGTGCCACAGCTTTGAAATTCGTGTAGAAAGCGTGAAAGCTAGATAGATTGAGTTCCAGGCATGCGTAGGGCCTCAGACCATGTGGGTTGACACGAGAACAGAGGGTACATGCCATCCCTCTGCCGTACCTGTGGTGTAAAATATGAATTTGGTTAAGGAACAGCTAGCGCGCGTACTATACAAGTGCCTCTAGTATGAGTGTAGTAGGTGATTAATACAGGTCAAAGGGAGGAGAAGAGTTCGATGGAATTGTGCGTAGCGAATTGTATCGTATTGGGGGAGAGCAAGGTCGAGGAAGCGGTGGGGAGTGTCGACACGGGACGCTTTGGAGGAACCAACTAAGGGCTATCGGCGGGTCGTGGCAGTCGGTGGCTTGTCGCGGCATGGGCAATGAAGCGTTTCATTCCGGGATGACGTCCGAGGCTTTCCGAGACGCCTCGGGCGAACTGTTCGGGGTGCAAGGGAACGCTCACCTTACACACTCATATTTTTCCTGCGCATATACCATCTATCACCATTTCACGCTTCGCATCGTCACTGGTGTGGATCAATTGCCACTATATAATAGCTGCACAATCTTCTCCGTGCGGCCGCCATCGTCTTCAGTACCACCAATCATGGCAGCAACGAGCATACCAGGTTCCGTCAAACCTGAGCGCAGAAGTCGCATCTCGTTGACTTCCGCCATCTGGACCAGCCTTCCAGTGTCGATGTTCCGTACTTCGATGTATCCGGGCGACAGTAGCAAGAGGTGTGGTCCGCGACGAGCGTACGCGGAGGCCCTACGCTCCCACTGAGTGTAATAACTTGTACGGGCGGGCTTCCCTGCGTGGTCCACAAAACAGCCAAAATCTGGGAAAGGGTCAAATGGCGATCACGCAAACGGAGAGATGCTGACCCTCATAGATTAAGAAAATGTCGTTGTCGTATGTCACCATTCCAAGGATATCCGCCTTGCCCATCAGTTCGAGAACTTTTGTGGTACCTCCCTTGGCTTTGGGCACGAACCGAAAGGTTTTCTTATCACGCCTTGAATTAGGGAGATCAGGTATCACCTTAAGGGAAGGATTGGTAGAACTTTGTGGATGATCAAACTCACGACTCTTGACGATTGAAGGACAAACTCACTTCAGTGGATCCACGACATAAATGGCTCTGGAAGCGCAAATCGCTAATTTGTTGAGAGAAAATACTGCGCTGTGGGGGTCTTCCGAGACAGGTATCTGCAGTTGCAAACGATTAGTGGCTACTAGTAGGCCCTTCAAAAGATCTGTGAGACGAACAGAACTCAGATGCTGGTATTTCGCTGGTGTCCACGGGTTCCTCCCCTCCTGAGCCAGCTCTAGTATGTGCGCTGACGTCTGTTTGGAAGTGCTCGCAGCATAAACAACTACCTGAGCGTGAGAAGCGAAAAGGTCAGGGGTAGAACTAATCACGTGCCCAAGGTGCGACCAGCAACACTGCCTGTTTTAAGGAACAAAACGGCTCCATGTGTTTCAGCCAACCTTTCCATCGAATTGTCGAGGTCCTCAAATGTAGCATCTCCTCGAAACACACGAACGATCATATCAAGAGGACATGAATACAGCGCCATTTCACAGTGAACGAGGAATTTGTTGAACACTGGAATAGCTGCCATTGACATCGGTTCATTGAATTCCAGGACTCTTCGAAATGCTGGCACTTGGTTTAGTGACCAATACAAGTGAGAGTCCCAAAGACTCGGACTTACAGTATTCAGTAGCATGTTTGCTAATGTAAATACCGCGGGCACAACCGACGGCGATGTAGCTCTCCCCCTGAAACGCTGAGGAACCCATGAGAAATGATCAATGGCACAAAGTCAAGACATCCTACTGAATCCCGCGGCACAGACCGCACGACCGGTGTAGTGAGCCCAACGAGTAAACTGGCCACGTGGGGGTATCCGGAAAAAGCGGTCATTGAGGATTCGAGTTGTGTACAACTGCGTTCGTATGTGAGATGCATTAAAAATAAAGATTGCGGCAAAGATACCATTTTCCTGTCTTGTTGAGACTTCCGTGTCGCAATCGCCAAATTAAACGCAGCGTACCACCCACTTCGTTCCGACGCCGACTGAGTGTAAAGTGTGTGCGGAGGAGTTATCTTGGCCGCGGCATGATATATAGTGAAAGGATACATGGCTTGCTTGGTTGAACTCGTGCTGATAGGGCCACCACTGTCTGCGCGCTCTTTTCGGACTTCTGGAGACTCATCGAAAGATGCCAACCGTAAACATTCCACTGGGATCGGCTGCACAGGAAGTTGCGTAAGCGGGAATCTGACAAAAACTAGGATATTAACACATTACTCTTATTACATGACTACGCTCGATCGCCCCGGATATCTTGGTCTCATCCTTGAGTAACAAGACTAACATATGTCAGTCATGTAACAGGGATGAAGGGGTAGCTGCGCACAATAATTGTCTAATAGCGCGCCGGACACGTGACTCCACGAATCCTGAGTGTCAGACTTTTGCCTTGCAAGCGGTCCAGAATGGATCAGAGTCCGGGAGTCATCATATAGATCTAGGTCCTGAAGGAGAATATGAGTTCAGCACCATATATCACCCTAAACTTACGGTGATGTCGCCTTGTGGATCAACCAAGCTCTCACGAAGTGCTCCGAATTTCACTTTCTCTTGTGAGGCCGCAATTCCAGGTTCTGATCTCTTGATGAAATCTCGCAGAAGCGCCAACACTATCGGGATCGTCTCAAGATCAGGGTGGTCCGCTCCCGTCACCTTCTGAATTCGTTCCAAAATTAATTGCAGCCTTGGCAGTCGCGTGACCGGTCGAGAAAGCAAAGTCTTGAAATCCCGCTTCCTCAGACGAGAATCTTCAGAACACCTTTGAATGAAGTCTTTGTAATTGGGGTTTTGGTCAAGTTCTTTCAGATGACATTCCACCGATAAAGGTGAATGCTTGATGTAAGATTCATACTCTGGTGTGAACAAGAGTGCGTCTAACGTTTAAAGGGTCAGAAAATGGTCCGCATCCCTAACAGATAACGCACTATCTAGAATGATGTCTGCCACGCTCTGAATGAGGGGGTGCTGATCGCGCTGACGGGAAAACAGAGCCCCCAGCATGAACTGGTGGTGGGCCAAAATCTCATTCAGATTCCAGAAGACCTCAGACACGAACTTCGTCCCCTTCTCTTTGGGCATTATCTCGTACGGGGCGCTTATTAACGGTGTAATGTAGACCTAGGGGTAGGACTCAGTCATCAAGATGCGAGCAATTACTGTGTGGCCCGTACATCTCTCGTGATCTGCAAGTCATTGACGTAGTCTAGCTCCGACTTGACGACCTCAAACAAGACAGACTGCCGTTCGACCTCGTTCTTACCCAAAGCCTCAAGTGTCTGAGGTGGGACGAACCGGCTCCACTCTTGTTCGGATTCGGGGAGCGTACCAGATTGAAATAATTCTAGTCCACTGAGGTCATGCTGTATGTGGAAACCCACTTGCTGGACGAGAAAGTATATGAGCGACGTGTTTCAACTCGGAGATGAAGTCGCCCAAATGCTACCTCTGCGCTATGGGTTTTGGGATCAAAGAAAGAATTGCGATGCGACAGGCCGGGTGTTATATGGAGAGACGCTCCTAAACGATGCCTTGAAATCCGACCTGGGGTAGAGGGTGGAGAAGAGTGAGCACCAACTGATGTCGCACGATAAAGCTGAGGTTCAGGAAACGCTACAGTTGGCGATTCCAACATGTACGACGTAGCAGCCCTCGGGCGTTGCCAACTTGGAGGGGAAATTGGACGGGTGCCAGTGATAGGGATATTCATGCTGCGGAAGTTGGGAAAGAAGGGTGGAAGGTCCGAGGGTTGACAGCTAAAGGGCTCTGGAGGAAATCAGGAGTAACAATAGTATGTGAGTGATTGTGTGAAGAGACAATATCAACATGAGGATGCCTCGAGCTTAGCTTGAGCCTCGAATGGTCGATGAGGGCCAATGCACGTAAAGACAGACAAGTCTCACAGCCACTGGCACTCTATCGAATCTAACGTGATTCTCGTGGTCCTCGGAATTCTCCCGGCATCGTCCACATGTTGGCGCACATGCCACTGCCACAGATGCCGCCTGCCGGACTTCTAATAACTTACAGTATTTGCTCTTGTCGGTCACACTAGTAGTACTTCATTCGAAAGGTATGTCAGAACATCCGTAAGCAAGCTATTAGATACCTGGCCGCCGTTGCCAATCACCATACGTTATGCACCTGTGGACGTCATCGAGGGGGAAGAGAACATAATCAGGCCACGTACAATTAGTATTCACGACATTCTCTTCTTTTTTGCACCACTGGCATCGATAGGTGGTCTGAGCGAGCAGAGGTTGAATGACTTGGAGGGGTTGCAGCAGCAGTTTGATTTATGACATTGTGAAGCTTGAAGCTTGATGAGTGATGAGTCCCAGCGGGAAATGCGTCTCACGAGGTCAAATGATATCAAATCATGTAGAATATTTTACCTGGTTTGATATGATTATAGAAATGAGAGTTTCCTTCTATAAAAATCAAATCA
>Ga0307509_10012345_pt1 | contig 10228 bp, 10 predicted proteins | sample 10_EM_MG_FD_202245 | JGI IMG/M metagenome (GOLD analysis project Ga0307509, IMG submission 202245) | Populus trichocarpa ectomycorrhiza microbial communities from riparian zone in the Pacific Northwest, United States - 10_EM | ecosystem: Host-associated > Plants > Roots > Unclassified | place...
CTCATCTATTTTTATGCCACGATGAATTTTGTTTTTAGACTTTTAAGTGCAAAATTAGGTATAATTATAAGAGGTGTGGGTTTTTTTTATGCAAAACTCCACTATTTATTCTTTTATATATTATTATAAATGGATTGTGTAAATTTTTTTATTTTTTTAATTTGGTTTTTAAATTTTTTTTTCCCCAACAATTTAGTCTTAATTAAAAACCAATTAATTTTAATTTCTTATGAAATGGTAGAATTAAAAAAAATGGACCAAAATAATAAAAAAAGGGTCAAATATTGGTGGCGTGCTATACGTTTCGCAAAAGATACACTTTGATCATTTAACTTTAAAAATCACACAAATTATATAATTTTAGTATTTCAATACTTTTCCAATTCAATTTTGGTACAAAAATTTATTTTTATTATTTTTTAGTTATTAGTTGAGAGAAGAGAGAGAGAGGTGACTGGATTCCGACAGTAGAAAGAGAAAAGTATCGTTGACACCGATTTAGGCAATTAAAACAGATAATATTTGTGTCAAATGATTCTATTTGATGAAGAAAGTTCATATTAAATGTTTTTTAGGTTTAAAGTTCATGAAAAAACAATTGTGAACTTAGATTGATTTTTTATTTCGGTTTGATTGTTTTTTACGGTGATTTTTTGAGGCCATAAATGAATTTATCACAGTCTCTACGATATTTTATAGATGTTTTTTTATCAAAATAGGTTGAAAAACTAAAAAACAGGTTTTGAAATAAAAAAAAAACTTAAGCTTTGATTTTTCAGCTATTATAATTGCCAGAATTTGAGAAAATCAGACGATGCATTATTTGAAATTTTACAATCATCCACCTTAGTTGCACACAAAAAACAGCTAACAACCTAGTCGCGTTTCGCGGTGGCCCAGATCAAACAGGCTGACCTAGCTTACTAGACTTAGCAGCACTTTGATCTTTTTTTCTATTTTTTCTAAAAAAATTTAAATTAATTATTTTTTTATAGTTTTTTCTCAAAAAAAAATTTAATTTATATTTAAATTAGCTTTTCTTTTCTCTTTTATTTTATTTGGAGAGACTCTTTTAAAAGACTATTTTTTTAGTTATGTATTTAAACTTGAAGAGTTTTTATGATTCATTTATATATATAAAAAATTATCTTTTGTATGGATAATTTTTGAAAAAAAAAATATAAAAATTTTACAGAATTCCATTACTATAGAAGCAAAATGTTAACTTTTGAGTTTTCAACTCATAATGTCCCAGGGAGTGATTGGTCCAGGCATGAGGTGCTGTCTTTAACCATCATATATTCATGATAAGGTTATGTGATTGCCTTTTCATGAGCTATAAACAAACATCAACTATTAGAAATTATCAGATGTTTCTTGCTCTTATCAGCCAGTACCATGTAGGCCTTAACAAGCTCCTCTTTGATCATGAAAAGAACAGAAGCTGCAAACACACTCTGAACTATCTTTGTGCTCATCCCCTTGTAAAAACCAGTCAATCCTTCATAACGGATCATTTTGACTATCGCATCAAGAGTTCCTGCATGTGTACCAGTAAAGAAGACAAAAACCAGTATTATAGCAGTGAGATGACAAACAAAACTGTAAATCTCCTAGAATTCAATTCTGAAATCACATAATTTGTTTTTCAACTATTGTATAAAATCTGAGCAAACTGTCATTTCTACCCCTGAAAGAGTTCGGGGAAATTCTTAAAGGATTTTTATTATGTTTGGGGTTATAAGATTTTAGGGACGTGATCTAGATGTGTGAAAAGCTTCTAGTTAACATCCTGGAGTAATTCCTGAACTTTTACCAGTGTGGAGCTAGTGAGATTTTGCCCTTTCCCCTTTAATTCCTCTGCAAATCAGATCCACAGCTAGAAGCATCTTGCACATCTACAAATGTCAATCCCTGGAGTCCATATGTCTGATTGCCCCAATACAAATTTTGTCGTGCATCACTAATAAATCTTCTATTCTCCTAAAGAGCAAACTGTGAATTAACCATGTCACTAGAGAGAAGCAAATCTAGTTGTTAGTTGTACCAGAACTGATTGGACAATCCAAAACTAACTAGTTAAATACATGTAAAAGTTATTATTTGCCTCAAACATTTATTTTTATCATAATTACTAGTTATCTTTCTCCAAATAGGATTAATTTGAGTTATTTCTAGCAGAGTCTTTAAATTGTCTAGTTTTATGAGATATTTTAAAGAGAATTTAAACTCGGATCAGATTTTTCTAGAAGGTCAAGAAGCCCCTCCTCTACCAATTCCACTGGTCATCTTCCTGTTAGTCAAGCACAACTTTCTTCTTGGAGAAAGCCACTTCCACTCTACTATAAATACCACCTTTTATTTCACTTCACAAAATTTGAGCTCACTGAGTATCGCATATCCTTCTCATTCAACTCCAAGGCATACCTTATCTAAAATCTTTGAAATGCTGCCTCTTTTGCAAGTCTTGCCACTTCATCAGTATGCATGCTAGCATGATAAAAAGTGTTCGTTCACACAAACTTACTGGAAAAAAGAAAAAATGTGAAAGTTTGGCGCAGCCAAAGACTGTAAGGAAAAGGTCCACGCAACTTGTTTTAACCTTCAAGGTTTCAACCTCGTGTTTATAGGGCAATCAATGTGTTGTAATGATTAATTCATAGAACAAATGCACATCAAACTGATTTTAGAAAAATACACTATTGTTATTATAAAAGAAACAAATGCAACAGTCCGGAGGATAGAGATGATAGTGATGAACTCTAGAAGTAAAATAGTTTATTCCCATTATGCCTTTGTGTGTCTGAAAGCAAACCTGAGTATCTTAAGAGGTTATTTCCACCAATCTCCTGTTTTGCTTGAAGCCTCGACTGCAAAGAGAACAGAAAGAGGAAAAGACTTCAAGTATAATTATACAGAACTTTGTGCATAATCACATGCATGTGAGCTTCTGTGTCCATGTTGTGCTAACATTATGAGAAAAGAACTTAGTGTGCTAAATCAGTTGCTTATATAACCCCAAGTGAGAAAACAATCTGTAGCTTCTTGTTGTGAAATCTAAAGCAGAAAAAGTTGCAAGGACGAGATCTTGAATCCATTTTATTTGAAAAGACCAACGCGGCAAGCAATCATCCAATATTACAAACAAGTCAATTAATAAGAGAACAGTTAATTCCATAGGGATGATCACCAATATTACAAAAGCCAGTGGAGAATTTACCTTTACAACCAATAGGGGATATGTTGAGACAGTTGCTCCCAATTTTGCCAAAGCTCCTAATAAAAAGACCTTTCCAAATGACAAGCGGATGTTCACTATATATGTGCCAAGGTTAAATATTTCACAAATGACTGACATAACCAAACTAGATTGTCTGAAGTAGTTCTATACCTCCAGAGCAGTCACATTTTTGTACCCCTGCTTGTTAGCAGAACGTTTAGCCCTTAGATGCTTCGATGAACTCTCATAAATCATGAACTGGATTGATGGATTGCACACCTGGAATTCATAAAATAGGACCAAATGAGGAGTGGAGATTAACTTTAAAAGTGCACCTGATAATGCACAAACAAATCGAGGCTAACCATAATGAGGGTAGGGATGATGCCTTTCCAAAATCCAGTGATTCCTGCTTCACTATAAACTTCACGTGCCTTGAACACACGTAACAGAAACCAGAATCGGTGTCAATAAAAAAATAAACCTAAAAGACTCCAGTGAATGCTCAAGTGATAATCCCAGTGGTAATGATCTTATTATCATTGATAACCACAACTATAGTGTTATCTTTTCTAGAATGACAACCTATAGCCAATTAAAATAAATAAATTTTCTCCCTTATTAAGATAACTATGATGCATTTGTTGCATGCAAACAATCACAATGGTCAAGGGTGGCAGAATAGGAAAAATTACAAACCCCACATGAATGGACTTGGTTTTGCACCATAACCATTCATGTCATAATTATGTAAACACAATTTTGAGACAAAACAACGCCAACATTTTGCAGGTTATCCAACAAATTCAAAAGTGGCAAATGATTAAAGTATTTAATTACAGGTCTTAGATTGGCACATTAGTAATCTGCGCTCATGTAATATAATATCAATTTTACCTCTTCCTATCTTTCATCAAGCCAACCATGATCCTAGAATAAGATCAAGTTTTAAATAGTTGATGATTGTGACCAAAGAAAAGTTAAAAAGACAGAAAGTAAGTAGATGAGTGGATGATTTACGAGTCTTAGACAAGGTTATATGTGATGCTTCATAAAACAAAGGATGTGAAGAAGCACTTGCAAGCATCAAGCATATGTTGTGATAAATATTAAACATAAAGATAGATTAAGAAATGAAAGGTGAGTGGAAACCTACCGCTTGTAAAGTTCCATATGGATGAGGTTTTATGGAATCAAGTTCAGCTAACTTCTCTTGCAAAGTTGAATCTATTGAGCTTCTTTCTGAAGCTTCCCTCAATAAAGCTTGTTTCTTTCCCTCAATAATTTTTCTTTCTGCTTGAGTTTGTGTCTAAAACCAAATACTTTTGTCAGAAAAATCTTCGATGGACATAATTAATGAATATATAGTTAAAGGTTATATCAGGAAATTCCCAGGATAGTTTACAAAACATTTAAAAGTTATAAACTCATGTTCATCTTTGTCTCATATGTTATGATTGCAACTATTGTTATTTAAAAAAAGGTGTGCAAAAGATATACCATCCCATGTATACAATGCCTGAAAACATACAACTTGAGCTAAGCAAGCTATATGTATGTTTCAAAAACTGACAGGGCTCAATCACCCAGTCCTCCTACATATCTTGCATATCACCTGTTTCCTTACTATGTGCATGTGCGAGTGTCTTTGTGCTCGAGAAAGTGGAAAAGTCTTATTTTGATGACTAATATTAAAGATGATATCCAAAGTGTGGGCAAAAAATAATAAAAAAATGGCATGTATGTACATATATATAAAGGCACCTGCATACGTGTTACAAGAACCCATATCGGGTTCGTCAGCAATACATTCAGGGACCTGCAAGATAAAAATAAATGTGTGGTAATGATGTTAATCATGAGTAAACATCTTCATCATAAGTGAGATGCAGGCATCACTGATCTCTTTGTTGCTAAAGAAGCCAGTTCAAAGAAAACAAATGTCTATTTATTCTCAATTGTTCCAACTCTGGGCATGATCTTCCTAACTCCTCAGGAAACGTGTTATTATGAAAATTTTAATTAAATGGATTAGTATTGTATAGTATTCACCCAGCAATGGCAGCCACAACAAGCCAAGAAAACATGCCAACAGTACCATCTCCCAGTCCCCTGGCTTTGCGTACAGCTGCAATGGACTCGGCCTTGTTTTTGAAGACTTGATAAAAGTAGTAGTAAATGCCCTGTCAACATGGAAAGAAGGATATTAGATCAGAACCGGCAACGTGAAAGGGAAAAAAATGATTAATCAATACTCTTTACTTGTGCTTATTGGGCATTTATTAATAAGAGTTGATGGTGCTGACACAAATGCCTGAGTATCTGCACCAATTCCGACCAATTGGCCTTTGTAATGTGATATTTAAAGTTATGACTGTGATTGTTGGGAGGTTGAAATTAATGATGCCAAAATTGATTAGTGAAGTTCAGCGTAGTTTTGTGCCAGGGAGACATGTCACAAATAATATAATTGTTACCCAAGGAGATAATTCACTCAATGCGCAGTATGAAAGGGCTGAGAGGGAAGAAGGGAGTGATGGTCATTAAAGTTGATCTTGAGAAGGCTTATGATAGGCTTAGTTGGAGTTTTATTAGAGAGACACTAATTGATGTTGGATTGCCGAATGAGATGATTGGTATTATTATGAAATGTATAGAATCAGCTTCCCTTAGTGTGATGTGCAATGGTAGTGCTACTCAAAAGTTTTTTCCAAGCCGTGGTATAAGGCAAGGAGATCCCTCATTGCCTTATATCTTTGTTCTATGCTTGGAAAAACTATCTCAGTTTATTAGCAGGGAGGTGGAGGATGGATTATGGAAACCTTCCACGGTTAGCAGGAATAGGTTGGGAATATCCCACTTGTGTTTTGTTGATGATATGATGTTGTTTGCGGAAGTAAATACAAAACAAATGGACATAATTTTAAAGTGTCTAAATGTTTTCTGTGAAGTATCAGGGCAAAGAATCAATGTGGCAAAGACCAAAATACTCTTTTCGAAGAATGTTTCAACCTCTTTGGCAAATTCTATTAGCAGGAACAATGGTTTCAAAGTTTCCAAGGATTTGGGCAAATACCTTGGGGTTCCATTGTTGCATCAGAGAGTGACTAAGCAAACTTACAGTTATTTGCTTGAAAGTTTGCAGAAGAAGTTAGCAGGGTGGAAGTTCAACAATCTCTCACTGGCAGACAGAATCACATTATGCAAATCTATTTTTTCTACAATGCCTCTCTATCCTATGCAAGCTGCCATGCTTCCGAAGCATACTTATAATAAGATAGAAAAAATCTGTAGGAGGTTTATTTGGGGCCATAAGAAGGGTAGGGATAAGATACATCTTGTCAATTGGGAAACGTTGTGCAAATCTAAAGAAGAGGGTGGGTTAGGTATTAGAAGCATGGAAACGATGAATAGGGCATTTATAATGAAGTTAGCATGGGGTGTGTTACAGGAGAATAGTTTGTGGGTGAAATTTTTAAAAGCTAAAATATAAAGTCTATTGTTGAGACAAATAATAGGAAAGCTATGAATAAAGATTCTGTGTTGTGGAAAGCAATTTGTCAGGTGTGGCCTCAAGTATCCCAAAGCTTGAGTTGAACTTTAAGGAATTGTAGGAAGGTATGGTTTTGGAAGGATGATTGGTTAGAGGGCTATGATCCTCTAATTAATTTATCTAATAGTGAAGTTCCAGTGGACATTGTTGGTTGCACAGTGGCTTATCTAATAATGAAGTTCTAGTGAACATTGTTAGTTGCACAGTGGCTGCTGATATGGTTGGAAATAGAAAGCAATGGAAGTGGGAAATTTTTACACATTTACTCCTATGCAAGTAGTGATGGTCATTGATGGGTAAATACCTCCTGATCAGAATATGGAAGTTGATTCAGTGGTTTGGAAACACTCCACTAATAGGAATGAATTTCACAATTAAATCAGCTTATGCTTTGTAGGAGGCGGGAGACGGAGTTATGATGGATCGGGATTCGGGATCCTTTATGGCGGATTATCTGAAAGTGTTTCTTTGGTTTGTGGCTCATTACGTTGTAATGACCAATGAAGTGAGGTGGAGAAGAAGAATTGCGTCAAATCCATATTGCAGTCATTGTTTAACAAAAGTAGAGACCTTGCTTCATGCTTTGCGTGATTGTCCTAAAGCACGTAAGGTTTGGTAATCTCTTGTCAAGGTTGAGGAGAGAGGGTATTTTTACAATCAGAATTGGTATGCTTGGTTGATTTCTAATCTTGCTTCGAGAAACAGAGGTTCTCATGATGCGGATTGGCTTTTAAAGTTTGGCAATGCACTGTGGTTTATTTGAAAGGATAGAGTTTTTGGTGTGAAGCAGGTTAATTGGTACGGTACTGTTTTGGCTATAAGAAGAATGGTGGTGGATGTTAAAATGGTTCAAACACACAGAAATGGGGAGAATACCGCTAACAGAGAGTTAAGGCAGATTGGCTGGATTTATCGCACAGAAGATTGGGTCAAGCTTAATATGGATGGTTGCAGTAAAGGTAAAGGGGTGGCAGGTGCAGGAGGAGCCATTCAAGATGGTATGGGGACCTGGTTGATGGGTTTTGCTAGGAATAATGGGGTTTGCTCTTCGGTAACTGCTGAATTGTGAGCGGTTTATATTGGGTTAGAGCTGGCATAGACAAAGGGTTTAAAAAGGTTATATTGGAGTCAGATTCTGTTGTTGTGATTAATCTTATAATCAAGAATAATGCTACTATGGATAGGAACTATAATTTTATCATGCAGATTAGGAGGTTGTTGGATAGAGATTGGGAGGTACAAACTACACATGTTTACAGGGAAGCAAACTCTGCAGCTGATTGGTTGGCTAATTATGGGTTAACCAGGGATACTTTAGATAGGAACTTCGATGTTTTAGAAGAGCCACCTTCAGAGCTCTATTCCATCTTGTATTATGACCTGATTGAGTTTTTTTTTTTTCATTTAATTTAGTTTACCCCGAAGATCACCCAAAAAAAAAACTGTTTCTATTGCCGCTGGTTTTCATTGCCTTTTCAAATTTGTAAATCTTCCTTGTCCGTGATGAGGAAGCTGTTCTAGCATTCAGTTTGCTCATAGATGCAGAAGAAAGAATGAGGCTTTTATTGTATTCAATTGATGCTGTTATATGAAATTCCTAAACTATCTAACTATGTGTGTGTGGAACAAGTAAAAAAAATAAATGGAACAAATGGCACGAGTTAAGCATATACTAGTAGTAACCATGAAAAGAAAAAGAAGCTAGCATTAGACAATTTGGGTATAGCATTGAAATGAAAGAAATGTGGACCTGAGAAGCGGCAGTTCCAAGCAAAGAAGGCCTGAGGCCGCTGTATAGTCCACCCCAACCTTCGCTTCTAACGACCTGGATAATTCATGGATTTAATTAATTTTGTTTAGAAAAAAAAAAGTCACAGTGATAAATTAAGGAACCAGAAGAAGAAATCTAACCTAACATCTGACCTGGAGGATTTGAAGAAGAGTGCCTGTGGTTGTGCCAGAGTGTTTGGAAGGGGTTTGAGGTTGCTTCTTCTTCTTGTCTATTCTCTCTGTTTGCTGGCGCGTATTCACCTAACGTCACGGCAATAATTTATTTAATTTAGTTAGGTTTTTTCTTTATTTGAAATTTAATTTATTTACTTAAAAAAAAACAAGGAAAGAGAAGTTGAGGAAGTTATAAAGAGAGGAGATGAGCTGCCGGTGATAAGACCAGTAAGAGCAGGGAGGAGGGGTGTGTGAGTGTGAGCGGCAGTGGAGTAAAGTACTGTTTGGAGGGGATAAGTGATGATTTGAGCAACAATACCGCCTCCTGCTCCTGCTAACCCGTTCGCTACTGCGTTAGAATTGGAGGACATCGCTCTCTCTTCTTCTTCTTCTTCCCTTCGACTCCCTTCTTCTGTGCTCCACTTCTTCCTACCGAACTGTCAATTATCTCTAGTCTATCTATACACACGCCCCATGTTAATAATTATGAACACCAGAATTAATTGGAGTTAATTTCATTTTATTTGCTGAGATGTATATTACAAGAAAAACTAATATCCCTCGATTTACCGAGACAGAAATCACTAAACATTAAAACTGCTAAAAAAACTGACAAGTGGAATAAGATTGTTTTTTTATGAGATATATTTGCTATTAAACAAATAATCGAGGACAAAATGATTTGTTCAGTTTTTTTCTTACTATAGTATATATATTAATTTACCCTTTAAGACATGGAATTTAAAGTCTTTAAAAAAAAAACAAACAGTCAAGTTACAAGAAGAAAAATATACATGTATTAAAGGGTCTTTTTTATAAAAACAGTAAAAAAATAAAACTACCATTGGATTTCAAAAAAAATAAGGTTACGGTGTTTAATGTTTTTATTTTTCTAAAATGGTTTTGTTGTAAATCTCAATTGGGTTCAGGGGTAATTGGGTATTTATATATATAATTATTATTATTTATATTCAAAAATGGTTGGTATGTATTAGGCATGTGCCAACAAGTGAGCGTTGCCCGTGCTCTTTAGATGGTGCATGTGGCTCCTAAACAGCACCAAACATTGCTTTTTGAGGTGGTGTTCGATGTGTCTCACCACCCTTATCATGTTGGTGAGGCGGGTGTGCCAGACAGCACTCGGAGGAGCTCCACCAGGGGCATTTCCCTAGAAAACCTTACTGGTCATTGAAAAAAAAAGTTTGTATATTTGTTTGTTAAATCAAATTAGATCCTTATTCTTTTTATTACAATGTATTTGGTCTTGAATCACTTATTGAGTTAATTTGTCTTCACACTTGATTTTTATATAAGATTTGATCTTTATTCTTTTAATTGCATTGTATTTTGTCTTAAATCATTTATTAAGTTTTTAAAAAAAAAAACTAAAAAAAATGATAAAAATTAATTGAAAGAATGAAGACCAAAACTAGATAAAAATAAAATTAAATTAAATGTTGAGGGGATGAAATTGAAAAAAAAAAAGACAAATCAAGAAAATGATAAGACTA
>Ga0307509_10012346_pt1 | contig 10228 bp, 7 predicted proteins | sample 10_EM_MG_FD_202245 | JGI IMG/M metagenome (GOLD analysis project Ga0307509, IMG submission 202245) | Populus trichocarpa ectomycorrhiza microbial communities from riparian zone in the Pacific Northwest, United States - 10_EM | ecosystem: Host-associated > Plants > Roots > Unclassified | place...
GTTCTGCTCGGCAGCTGGGACACCTACTTCGCGACGCCGGCGAACTACTACCTCTACAACGGCGGCAAGCCCGGCGGCGGCAAGGACTTCCTCGACAAGCCGTACTTCACGTTCATTCCGTGGGACTACGACAACTGCCTCGGGATCGACTACTTCGGCACCGCCTGGCAGTTCACCGACCTGCTCGACTGGCCGGCCAACACCAAGGCGTACCACCAGGGCAAGGGGCTCTCGCGGATCCCGCTGGTCACGAACCTGCTGGCCAACCACGACTTCGCCCAGTACTACCTGGACCACCTCGGGCACCTGCTGGACAGCGACTTCACGCCGGCGGCGCTCACCGATCGGATGACCGCGTTGTGGCCACGGGTGATCCCGTCGGCGTACTACGAGGCGAACTTCCCGAACTCGGCGCCGTTCACCGGCCGGCAGTTCACCAACGACGAGGTCTATCGGGCCGGGCACGAGCAGTTCGAGTTGCGGCATGCCAACGAGTTCGTGCTCGGGATCTATCACTACGCCCGGATGCGTTGCGACAGCGCCCGCGAGCAGTTGGCCGCGCTGCGCGATCGGTATCCGGCCGGGGCGAGCGGCGCGCGGTTCTGATGAAACTGATCGGCGAGGCCCGCATCCGCGACCTGCTGCCGGCCGGCTCGCCCGGCCGGCTGGAGGCCAGCGGCGTGATCTTCCTGGGCGACCGACCGGCGGCCCTCGTCGGCGCCGCCGGCCCGGCAATTCTCGGCGGTGCCGCCCAGGCGGGTCTTGGCGGCACTGGCGGGGCGGGTCTTGGCGGCGCCGCCCCGGCGGGTCTCGGTGGCGCCGGCCGGGCGGGTCTCGGCGGCGCCGGCCCGGTGGGTGACGGTCGCTATCTGGTCATTTTTGACAACTTGCGAGCGGTCGCTCGGATCGGCGCCGACCTGTCCCGGGCGGCGGACAACGAGCTGGTGTGGTCGCCGCCGGACACGTCGTCGCAGGGATACGAGGACATCGCCCGTGATCCGAGCACCGGACACGTGTTTCTGCTGATCGAATCTGAGCGCCGCGACGGCGGGTACCAGGCCCGGGTCGAGGAGTACGACGCGGATCTGCACCCGGTCGCCTCGGGCTGGCTCGAGTACCCGATCGCGCGGGCGAACAAGGGTATCGAGGGACTTGAGTTGGTGCGGCGGGACAACGGCGTACACCTGCTTGGTCTGCATGAATCTGGGGGTTTGCTCGTTTTTCGGCCGGGGCGGCGCAACTGGAAGCACGTCGCGACCGTCGATCTGCCGGACGATTTGGGGCTGGCCGACTTCAGCGGGATCTCGATCGCCGGCGATCGGGTGGCGCTGATCTCGCAGCAGTCGGCGGCGATGTGGGTGGGCGAGCTCGCGCCGGACAAGTGGACGGCGGCCGGGCCGGGGCGAACGTATCGGTTTCCGAACGGCTACTGCACGGTCGAGGGGGTGTGCTGGATCGGCCCGTCGACCGTTGTGGTCGTTTCCGATCGGAGCAAGCGCGACTCGCAACCCGCTTACTGCCGGGACGAGGAGGAGTCGCTGCACCTGTTCGAGATCGACGACTGACGGACGGCCGTCTCCAAGCGCGAGTATCTTTCCGGGCGAGTATCTCGCCCGGCGAGTATCTTGCCCAGCGAGGCAAACGGCGGGCGGCGGCGCAAACGGCGGGCGGCGGCGCAAAAGGCGCAGCGGGCGGCGGGCGGCGGGCAGTGGGCGGCGGGCAGCGGGCAGGGGGGTGGCCGGGCCGGGCCGCCGGTCATTCGCTGACCGGCGGCCCGACCGGATCACGCGGCCGTGTCGACGAGTTCGCGCTCCTCGGGCTCCCGCTCCGCTCCGGTGGCGAGTTGCCTGGTCAGCCCCTCGCCCTCGACGTCGACGTTCGGCAGGGCGCGGTTCAGCCACTTCGGCAGCCACCAGGCCGCCTTGCCGAACAGCGACAGCACCACCGGGACGATCGTCATGCGGACCAGGAAGGCGTCCACCGCCACGCCGAACGCCAGCGCGAAGCCCAGCGTTTTGATGATCGTGTCGTCGGCCAGGATGAAGCCGGCGAAGACGCTCATCATGATGAGGGCGGCGGCGGTGACCACGCGGGCTCCGTGGCGCATTCCGGTCACTATCGCGTCGTTCGGGGCGGCGCCGTGGACGTACTCCTCGCGGGTCCGCGTCACCAGGAAGACCTCGTAGTCCATGGCCAGGCCGAACAGGATGCCGATCAGGAAGATGGGCATCAGGCTGATGATCGGGCCGGTCGAGTCGACGCCGATCGGGCTCGCCAGGTGGCCCTGCTGGAAGACGAAGACCACCGCGCCGAACGTGGCGGCGACCGACAGCAGGAAGCCGAGCGTGGCCTTGAGCGGCACCAGCACGCTGCGGAACACCAGCATGAGTAGCACGAACGCCAGGCCGACGACGATCGCCAGGTAGGGCACGAGCGCCTTGGTGATCTTGTCGGTGACGTCGATGTTGATCGCGGTGGTGCCGGTGACGGCCAGCGTCGCGCCGTCGATGCGGGGCAGCGCGCGGATCGCGGTGACCAGGTTCTGGGTGGCCTCGTCGGTGGCGCCGCTGCCCGGGATGACCGTCAGCAGGGCGGTGTCGCCGGCCGGGTTCAGGGTCGGTGGGGTAACGAGCACGACGTCCCGGAGACCGGAAATGCTCTTCTGTGCGGAGGCGGCGGCCGCCTTGGTGGCGTTCTCGACCACCACGATCAGCGGCCCGTTAAAACCGGCGCCGAAGCCCTCGGACAGCTGGTCATAGGCCTTGCGCTGGGTAGAGGCGGGCGACGCGGTGCTGTCGTCCGGCAGGGCCAGGCGCAGATCGAGGGCCGGCACCGCGATCGCGCCGATCACCCCAAGGGCAAGAACAAGAGCGACGATCCGATTCTTGAGTACGAGTCGACCCCACCGCTCGCCGAAGGGCATCTTGCCGTTCGGGGCCCGGAAGCCCGCTCGATCCTTCTTGGCGAGCACCTTGCGGCCCGCGAAGCCGAGCAGGGCCGGGGTCAGGGTCAGCGTGATCAGCACGGCCATGCCCACGGTGAACGCGGCGGCCAGGCCCATCGCGGACAGGAACGGGATGCCGGTGACGGTCAGTGCCGCCAGCGCGATGATCACGGTGAGGCCGGCGAAGACCACGGCCGAGCCGGCGGTGCCGGTGGCGCGGCCGGCGGCCTCCTCGCCCTCGCGGCCCTGGGCCAGTTCGTGCCGGTAGCGGGAGACGATGAACAGCGCGTAGTCGATGCCGACGGCCAGCCCGAGCATGGTGGCCAGCGCCGAGGTCGACGAGGACAGGTCGAAGAAGCCGGTGGCGATCTGGATGCCGGTCATGCCCAGGCCGACGCCGATGATCGCGGTGAGCAGCGGCAGGCCGGCCGCGACCAGCGCGCCGAACGTGACGACCAGCACGAACGCGGCGATGACGAGACCGAGCCCCTCGCTCGAGGCGGCGCCCTGCTTGGTGGCGGTCATCTCGCCGGAGTACTCGACGTCGAGACCGGCGGACTTGGCCGTGTCGCCGGCGGCGAACAGGGCGGTCCGGGCCGCGTCGGTCACCTCGGGGGCGGCGACGGAGTACGTGACCGTGGCGTACGCGGTCTGCTGGTCTTGGGAAATTGTCTTGGATGCGAAAGGATCGGCGACCGAGACGACCTGCGGGGCCTTCTCGAGCTCGGCGATCGCCTTCTCGATGGCGGCGGTCTGGGTGGCGCCGGTCAGCTTGGCGTCCCCGCTGACGGTGAAGACGACCTTGGCGGAGGCCCCGCCCGCTCCGGCGCCGAACTTCTTCTCCAGCACGTCCATCGCCCGGAACGACTCGGTGCCGGGGATCGAGAACGTGTCACTGGTCGGGCCGGACAGGGTCGCCGCACCCACGCCGAAGACGGCGAGCACGAACACCCACAGCAGGCCGACGAGTTTGCGCCGGCGGAACGAGAACCGGCCCAGCCGGTAGAGCAGCGTCGCCACGAAGCCTCCCCTAGAAAGTCCACCTACGTTTCGGCACCATCACGGTAGAGCTGATACTTACCGATCGGCTAGAAGTTAACTAGCCAAGCGGTAAGTATCACACTTACTGGCTGGCTAGTTTTTGCGCCGCGATGTCGATACGATGACGGGCGTGACGCAAGGGGTGCGGCCGCGCGGCGCGGGCCGGGCGCAGTTGCACGAGACGGCGCTGCGCCTGTTCGCGAGCGACGGCGTCGAGGGCACGTCGCTGCAGGCGATCGCCGACGACATGGGCGTCACCAAGGCCGCGGTCTACTACCACTACCGCAGCAAGGACGACCTGGTGCTGAGCGTGCTCGCGCCGGTGTTCACCGAGCTGGACGCGATCGCTGACCGGGCCGCGGCCCACCGGTCCCGCCCGGCCCGGCTCGACGAGTTCGTGACCGGGATCGTCGGGCTGATCGTCGACAACCATTCGCGGTTCGCGGTGCTGGTCGGCGATCCGTATGTCGAGCGGCTGCTGGCGGCCCACCACGATCTGTCCGGCTGGTGGAGGCGGATCGTTGACGAGATCGTCGGGGCCGGCGCCGATCCGCTGACGCAGACGGCGATGTTGGTCTTTCTGACCGGCATGACCGCGCCGCTGATCAAACCGCCGGTCGCGGGCCTGGATGCCGAGACGCAGCGGGCACACCTGATCGAATGCGGTCGGCGGATCCTGCAGATCCGGCGGCGTCCGGCCTAGGTACTTCGTTTCCGGGGCTGTCAAGGCGCTGACCTGCGCCGTGTTAGCGATAACAATCGCTCCCGTCGGCCAGCGTTGACACCTGTGTTGTTAGCGATAACAATGCTGAAACGCCCCCACAACGTAAGAGGTTTCCTCACATGCCCGTTGACCCCACCGTGGCCTGCGTGGTCGGTGTCGATTACGGCACCCTCTCCGGCCGCGCGGTCGTGGTTCGCGTCGCGGACGGCGCCGAGCTCGGCTCCGCGGTGCACGACTACTCCCACGCGGTCCTCACCGAGGCGCTGCCCGACGGCACCCCGCTCGGCCACGACTGGGCCCTGCAGGTCCCCTCGGACTACGTCGACGTGCTCAAGACCGCCGTGCCCGCCGCCCTCGCGGCCGCCGGCGTCGACCCGGCGCACGTCATCGGCATCGGCACCGACTTCACGGCCTGCACGATGGTGCCCACGCTCGCCGATGGCACACCGCTCTCCGAGCTCCCCGAATGGCGTAGCCGTCCCCACGCGTACGTCAAACTCTGGAAGCACCACGCCGCCCAGCCGCAAGCGGATCGGATCAACGAGCTCGCCGCGAAGCGCGGCGAGCCCTGGCTCGCCCGCTACGGCGGGCTGATCTCCTCGGAATGGGAGTTCGCCAAGGGCCTGCAACTGCTGGAAGAGGATCCGGAGGCGTACGCGGCGACCGCGCGCTGGGTCGAGGCCGCCGACTGGATCGTCTGGCAGCTCACCGGCCGCTACGTGCGCAACGCCTGCACCGCCGGTTACAAGGGCATCCTGCAGGACGGTCACTACCCCTCGACGGCGTTCCTGGCCGAGCTCAATACGGCTTTCGAAACTTTTGTGACCGACAAGCTCGAGCAGCCGATCGGCCGGCTGGGCGACGCGGCCGGCACGCTCACCGCGCAGGCCGCCCGGTGGACCGGCCTGCCCGAGGGCATCGCGGTCGCGGTCGGCAACGTCGACGCGCATGTGACCAGCGCGGCCGCCAAGGCGCTCGACCCCGGCCAGATGGTCGCGATCATGGGCACCTCCACCTGCCACGTGATGAACGGCGACCAGGTCCGCGAGGTCCCCGGCATGTGCGGGGTCGTCGACGGCGGGATCGTGGCCGGCCTCTACGGGTACGAGGCGGGGCAGAGCGGCGTCGGCGACATCTTCGGCCACTACGTCGACAACCTGGGCGAGGAGTGGACGCACGAGCGGCTCACCGCGCTCGCGGCGCGACAGCGGCCCGGTGAGCACGGCCTGATCGCTCTCGACTGGCACAACGGGAACCGATCGGTTCTGGTCGACGCCGAGCTCTCCGGCCTGCTCGTGGGGGAGACGCTCGCCACCAGGCCGGCCGACGTCTACCGGGCGCTGATCGAGGCGACCGCCTTCGGTACCCGCAAGATCGTCGAGACGTTCACCGCGGCCGGCGTGCCGGTGCGCGAGTTCATCGCGGCCGGCGGCCTGCTCAAGAACGAGCTGCTCATGCAGATCTACGCGGACGTGCTCAACATGCCGCTGTCGGCGATCGGCTCCGATCAGGGGCCGGCGCTGGGCTCGGCCATCCATGCGGCGTCGGCCGCCGGCGCGTATCCCTCCGTACGCGCGGCGGCCGACGCGATGGGCCGCGTCGTACCGAACGCCTATCTTCCGGATCCCTCATCGGCGGCGATCTACGACGAGATCTACGCGGAGTACTCGACTCTGCACGACTACTTCGGGCGCGGCGCGAACCGGGTCATGCGCAGGCTGCGGGCGATCCAGCGGAAGGCGTCTTCGTGAGCGCCCGGCATGACATCAAGAAGAGCGACCTGCATGACATCAAGAAGATGGTCGCCGACCTGCACGCCGAGCTGCCCCGCAACGACCTGGTGGTGTGGACCGCCGGGAACGTGTCGGCCCGGGTGCCCGGCGAGGACCTGCTGGTGATCAAGCCGTCCGGCGTCTCCTACGACGAGATCAGCGCCGACGTCATGGTGGTCACCGACCTCGACGGCAACCTGGTCGAGGGCGAGCACAAACCGTCCAGCGACACCGCCGCGCACGCCTACGTGTACAAGCACATGCCGCACGTCCAGGGCGTCGTGCACACCCATTCCACGTACGCGACGGCCTGGGCCGCCCGCGGCGAGGCGATCCCGTGCGTCCTCACGATGATCGCGGACGAGTTCGGCGGCGAGATCCCGGTCGGACCGTTCGCGCTGATCGGCGACGACTCGATCGGCCGTGGCATCGTCGAGACGCTGCGCGGGCACCGCTCGCCGGCCGTGCTGATGCGCAACCACGGAGTCTTCACCATCGGCCGGTCCGCCCGCGACGCGGTCAAGGCCGCCGTCATGTGCGAGGACGTGGCGCGCACCGTGCACATCGCCCGGCAGATCGGCACACCCCTGGAGATCGGCCAGGCCGACATCGATTCCCTGTACGCCCGCTACCAGAACGTTTACGGACAGGAGCCCGTCGCATGAAGTCCCAGGTATGGTTCCTGACCGGCAGCCAGCACCTGTACGGCCCGGAGACGCTCGACCAGGTGGCGGCGCAGTCCGCCGAGATCCAGGGACTGCTCACCGACGCCGGCCTGAGCGCCGGGATCGTCGGCAAACCGGTGCTGACCGACTCGGGCGCCATCCGCCAGGTGATGCTCGAGGCCAACGCCGACCCGTCCTGTCTCGGCGTGATCGCCTGGATGCACACGTTCTCGCCGGCCAAGATGTGGATCACCGGCCTCGACGCGCTGCGCAAGCCGCTACTGCACCTGCACACCCAGCACAACCAGTCGCTGCCGTGGGCCACCATCGACATGGACTTCATGAACCTCAACCAGGCCGCGCACGGCGACCGGGAGTTCGGGTTCATCCAGGCCCGGCTGGGCGTGCCGCGCAAGACGATCGCCGGGCACGCGGCCGACCCGGTGGTGGCGCGGCGGATCGACGCGTGGATCCGGGCCGCGGCGGGCTTCGCCCACCTGCGGACGCTGCGGCTGGCGCGCTTCGGCGACAACATGCGCGGCGTGGCGGTGACCGAGGGCGACAAGGTCGAGGCCGAGTTGCGCTTCGGGGTCTCGGTCAACACGTACGGGGTGAACGACCTGGTCGCGGTCGTCGACGCGGTCTCCGACGCCGAGGTCGACGCGCTGGTCGCCGAATACTCCGACGTCTACGACCTGGCGCCCGAGCTGCGCAAGGACGGCGACCGGCACGACTCGTTGCGCTACGCGGCGCGGATCGAGGCCGGCCTGCGGCAGTTCCTGGTCGCCGGCGGGTTCGGCGCGTTCACCACGAACTTCGAGGACCTCGGCGGCCTGCGCCAGCTCCCCGGCCTGGCCGTGCAGCGGCTGATGGCCGACGGCTACGGCTTCGGCGGCGAGGGCGACTGGAAAACCTCCGCCCTGCTCGCGACCGTGAAGGCGATGGGCGCCGGCGCCGGCCGCGGCACGTCCTTCATGGAGGACTACACCTACCACTTCGGCCCCGGCGAGCCGAAGATCCTCGGCGCGCACATGCTCGAGGTCTGCCCGACGATCGCCGCCGAGCGCCCGCGCTGCGAGATCCACCCGCTCGGCATCGGCAACCGCGAGGACCCGGTCCGCCTGGTCTTCGACGCCGCGGCCGGCCCCGGCGTGGTGATCGGCCTGGCCGACATGGGCGACCGCTTCCGCCTGGTGGCCAACGAGATCGAGGTCGTACCGCCGGACGAGCCGCTGCCGTCGCTGCCGGTCGCCCGCGCGGTGTGGAAGCCCGAGCCGTCCCTCTCCACCTCGGCCGAGTGCTGGCTGACCGCCGGCGGCCCGCACCACACGGTGATGACCCAGGCGGTGAGCTCGGAGACACTGCGCGACTTCGCCGACATGGAACGCACCGAACTCCTGCTGATCGACGACCGCACGACGCCCAACGACTTCGCCGACCGGGTGCGCTGGAACCAGGCGTACTACCGCCTCTCCCGGCCGATCTGAGCCGAGCACCGCCGCTGGACGTCCGGCGCCGCTTCCCTCCCGCGGAAAGCGGCGCCGGCCCGTGTTGCCGCGCCACCGATCCGCGGTGTTTTCAAAGAACGAACGCATTTCCGCGTACGCGCGGCGGGCCACCAACCGCAGGCCGGCCGCACCCGCCGTTGCCAGGCAGCTCGCTGCAACTCAAGGCTGCGGCTCCGATTGTGGCCCGCCGGCCGGGCTCGGACATCGGACCACGGTCTCTCATACCGTGGTCCGATGTGCTTTACGCCCGTCCCTGGCAACCTCGTCGGCAGCGGTTCAGCGAGCCGGTCGCCGCTTCGTCCGGAGGGCGCTGGGCGCGGGCCGAGATGTCGAAGGTAAGGAGGTTGGCGGGGCGCGGTCGGAGGCATGGCGACACTGACGGATGGTTGCGCCGGGGCTTGTAGATCTTTTGACTGAGTGGGCGCCGGTGGGCTGGTTGACTTCCGGGCATGCCCATCAAGCGGTACGGGGTTTTGCGCGCGGCGGTGGTCGATGGCCGGGTGGAGACGACGGATACGCCTCACTATCAGGTTCGGTTGCGGGCCGCCGGGGTGGAGTATCGGGCCGCGGTCAACGTGCGGTCGCAGCAGCGGCCGCCGGAGTTGTTGTATCTGGCGGTCGACAACTTCAAGCACCCGATTCTTGACCGGGTGGCGGAGTTGGCCGATGGGTTCACCGAGCTGCCGAGTGACGCGTCGGGGGCGGCGCTCGACTACATCCGGGGGAACCTGTTTCAGCGGGAGCTGATGCGGCCGGTGCCGACGGCCGAGCCGGGGCCGGGGAACGACCTCGGCGACTTCCTCGACCACTACGTGCAGAAGGCGCTCGGCGACCCGGAGGCGCGGGCCTACGTGTTCGGGCAGGCCTGGGGGCCGGAGCCGGCCACCAAGGACAAGGTGTTCGGGTTCCTGCCCGGCAACGGCGTGCACGACGTGCACATGAATCAGGGCAACAGCGGGCGGTTCGCCGACGACGACGGCGTATTCCAGGACGGCGGGCTGCTGCTGCATTTCCCGGCGGGGGAGGCCGGGGACGACTCCTGGGTGGCGATCTTCCTCGCGTTCCAGTCGCAGTCGTTCCACACCGACGACGTCACGGGGCACACGCTGCCGGAGATTCCCGTGCCCGGCCCGGCCCCGGCGCCTGGTCCGGACGAGCCCGACCATCTGGTACGGGTGATCGGCGCTCTGGTCAATCCGGTCGGTCCGGCGCCGGAGCACGAGACCGTGACGCTGCTGAACGCTTCGCCGGGCGAGATCGACCTGACCGGCTGGCAGATCGCCGACCGGGCCGGCAACCGCTACGGCCTCGGCGGCCGGCTGGCGGCCGGCGAGACCACCCGGGTCGCGGTGGCGTCCCCGGTGCAACTGGGCAACCGGGGCGGCACGATCACCCTGCTCGACGCGCGTGGGCTCAAGGTCGACGGCGTCGCCTACACCGCGGACCAGTCCGGCCGCGAGGGCTGGACGATCACGTTCTGAACCCCACCTGACGCCGTGCCCGCCGGCCGATCACGACCGGCGGGCATGCGCCTGTCGAATTACGCCTGGGTGAGCCGGATGGCCGTCCAGGAG
>Ga0307509_10012347_pt1 | contig 10227 bp, 8 predicted proteins | sample 10_EM_MG_FD_202245 | JGI IMG/M metagenome (GOLD analysis project Ga0307509, IMG submission 202245) | Populus trichocarpa ectomycorrhiza microbial communities from riparian zone in the Pacific Northwest, United States - 10_EM | ecosystem: Host-associated > Plants > Roots > Unclassified | place...
GCCACCAAACACACGTACGAGATTTACATATGTAGTGTCCTCATCGCCATCTCCTATAATGTTAACATTGAGTTTTTCCCTCTTCAGGCATTCTTTAGCACAATGATTTCCATCGCATTTGAAATAGTGAAAATTTGGTTTTGAACCCTTACCCCGTGCATGAGCGTTGGTAGATTCAGCAACAGTGTATGTTTAGCAATTCGGCAACATTGACTTATTGGCGCAATAGGCTGATGAGATTGGGAACTTTGACAATGAATAGTCCAAGGCATGAAAACACCTATTCTGACTGCATGAGAGTTGGCAGGAGGGACAACTGGCTTATTGGGTGGCAAGCCAAGGAAGGAGCAACAGTTGGGGGCAGTTATCGGTAGTTTTTCGGCAGTTACTGTTTATATCCTTTATTGATAAGACTAATAAAAGTTGAGATTTGTTCCTGCAATAAGTGTGCTTGCTTTTGTTCATATTCATTTGTGTGTTATGTTTGTTTACAACGTTGAAAGAGTGTGGGTAACCTCTTGGGTTTGTGTGACAAACTAGTTGTAGGCAAACACGACTGAATCGGTAAGCGAAATGGCTGAGTTGTGAAAATAGTAATAATACTAATAGGACTGCTATTACTATTATTACTATTATTAAATTAATTTTATATTTTTGGGTTTAATAAAAAAATATAATAAAAGAGGTTAAGTCTCACTCGAGTTATGTCGGGTCACCTGGGTTTCATGTTGTCGGGTCACCTGGGTTTCAGGTTGACCTGGTGGGTCATTTAGGTTTGACTGGGCTAATTGCTAGCCTGTGTTTTGACCATTTGAAACTTGGCCAAGGCACTGGATCGCCCGAGTCCCAGGTCAACTTGTCGGGTCAGGTTGAGTTTTATATCTTTGACCATTGTTGTTGTTGTTATTGTTATTATTGTTATCACAATCATAATAAACTACTATTGTCATTATTATTACCACCACCACCACCACCACCACCACCACCACTACTTATATTACTATTATTTTTATTTTTATTAACATCATCATCATTGAAAAAAAATAAAAACCGTGAACTTGATTTGAAGGATAAGATTGAAAACTATAAAAACTTTGACAAGCCGAGGAAAACAATAAAAAAAACAAATGAAGAGGGGCTAAATTACTTGATTTGTTGGATAAAATTGAAAGTCATAAAAACTTTAACAAAAGAGCAAAGGAAAAAAAAATTAAAAGTAGAAGAACCAAATAAAAAATATTATATATACAAATTAGAAATTAAGGGTTAAACCGAAAATAAATAAAACTTTAACAAAAGAAAAAATAAATAAAATAAAAAAATCAAAACTAAAAGGACTGAATCTAAAATACCAAAAACAATGAAGACCATAGTGCATTTTTGGGGGTAAGAGAGAGAAATGAAAGGTAAAAAAATAGAAGGTCACTGGCAATAAATAAGTTATATTTGGATAATACGTGCAACCCATAATAAAAGAGAATATAATGAGGAATAAAATTATATAGCTGAAGCCTATTTTTTACCACTAGAAGTTGCCACATGCGCCGACTAGAGTTTACAAAGGCTTCTATATGTTAGCGCATGCTGCGCATGCGCCAAAAGCTTTTTGAAATTTAAAAAATATTATTTTGGTGCTAAATTATGTTATTAACCTCAATCAAACCTATAATTAATAATAATAATAAAAAAAAAACTGAGGCTAAAAGATCCTAATACCCCTGACCCTAATTACTTAAAATTCTTGGATTCAAAGACATATTTGTAATTTTATTACTTATAAAAAATAAAAATATTGAAATACCCCTTCCCTAACCGTGTTGATTTTTTTATCCTTAGAAGGTATTTTTGTTGTTTTATTATTCATAAAAATATTAAATAGACTAAAATACATCAAGACAAATCTATAATGACTAATATGCCATGTAAAAATATAAAAACACCTCTAATTTCAAGGCAAGTTTTTCTTTTTTTTTTTGGGGGAAGATCATTGACGCCACTTCACTATTATAGTGAACAGTAGATTATGTCTCTGGCCACATGAAAATTCCCTAACCTTTTAGTTGTTTTTCATGTAGCAGTCTTCCTTATTTTTAGTTCATTGAAATTTGTATATTTGAAGAAGAAAAATATATCCAACACTTGTTAATAGACTCATTTCCTATTTTCCTTATTTTTTAAAATATGAAATTGCACCTTTGTTTTTATTTAATAGAAGCCATTTATTTATATAAAAAAATATACCAATTTATTATTCCCTGGAACCACGTACATGTTGTTAACTGACGTTTCCCTATTAACAAGAGTTGATTTTGACTTCCTCAAAAAAAAAAAAAAGGAAAAGAAAAATTGATTTTGAGCTGAGGAGTTTCATTTGGTGCTCTGTCGGCATTTTATATATGTTTGAATTACTTGTTGCCTTCTGAAGTGAAGCCAAAAGAATTAGAAAATATATTTATATATATAGTTGGAGGGGAAGAAGAGCCGCCCCATCGCTTTATGACGGCTACTGCCCGATGGGGTGATCTGACTTCTCCGTTTGACATAAGATTCCAAATATTAATTATACAACAAGTGAGGAAAAAAAAAGATGAGTAAAAATTTGGCCTCCACAAGTGTTCGATTGTTTTATTGGAAGACTTCTTTTACGAGGCTACGAGGCCTTGCCTTGTCTTCATCATCCTCATCTACTTCCTTGGTACAGCCATCACTTTTCTATAATGACACTTTATCAAATGCAAAATAAAATAAAATAAAAAAAGCAAAAAGGTATTTTATAATATGGTGCTTGTCTAGATTCAGCCAATGTGAGGCTAAAACAATGAGCTATGTATTTGTTCATATATTATGATATATCACCTACTATATTCCTTGTTGAGCTCCAATCACCTCTTGCTTGATTGGTGTATATATTTTAGTGTAGTGATAGTGGAGGAATTTGCTGCAAGAGTTACTTCACGATATACATGTATTCATATAAAATACAAAATTTGATTAATTTCCAATCAAATTAAGAGTGGAAGACCTTATAATTAGGAGTGGAAAAATTAAATGGCCAACACCATCATTATAAGTTTACTAACGATCTAACCTTTTGCGCCCCCCCCCCCCCCTAATGTCATAGTTTTTAATTTTTAATGGGTTTTATACGTAATTCATCTCTTTTGTTCTTTATTGCTTGTTTGAATCTGTATATGTTAATACAATGTTAATTTATAATATGATCCCTCCATCTTGAATACTGATCGTAAGTCTATGAATTTGACCCGATAAATGATTTCCATGTATGATGTATCCATTTTTAAAAAAAATAGTCCCCAAGAGGCGTAGCGTGATGACAAAGAGCTTGAGATCTGCACAGCAGATCTCGAGTTCGAGTCAGGGCGTGCACCTCTTGTAAGAGCCTGTGACAGCCGGGGTTTTACTCGCTCATCTGGGTTCATAAAGTGCGCTTTCCGGGGGTGAGGTTTCCTCGAATCCAAAAAAAAAATCCTAAAAAAAATATAACATCTAATTTTAAAATTAAAAATAATTTATTAATTTAAAAAAATTGTTTCTTTTTCCTTCTTCTTCTTCTTTTTTAATTTTGTGAAGGGCTGACTTTTGCCATTTTAAGAGGTGGTTGCTTATGGTGTTTGCACAAATATTAAAAAAAAAGGAAAATAATTTGTAATATACATTAGGTTTCGGGTTTGAATAAAATTGATGTTACATGTTGATCTTGAATAAAGTTTTGAACAGTAACGATTTCTTCCTTTAATTTAAGTTCAACAAAATTCTTAAGTTCATTTTCAAGAAAATCAAAGATATACATTTTTTCCTTTTACTAAAATTTTAGATTATTTTTATTATAGTTATTAAAAATAAATACATCCAACCATATCAAATGCATTGGATATATGTGGAAGTGTCATAAATGTCAAGTCTTTGCATATAAAATCAATGCACCACTGACACAATATGATCGCGCTATGACTATTTGCAATGTGGGGAATAAATGTGATCAGTCCGATCAACCCAAAAACAAGTAATGAGCATCGGTTTATCTTGGCAGCAATGGATTGTTTTACAAAGTGGACTGAGACAACTTTTTATGCTCATGTTACACTTATGGTAGTCTGTAAGATTATTGAGAAAAACATTGTTTGCTAGTATAGTTTACTAGAAGTAATTGTAACTACAATGCCCATATTTTTAATGCCAAGATGATTCAAGATATGTGTCAACGGTGGAAAACTAAGCATATCAAATCATTATCTTATCGACCAAAGATGAACGAAGCAGTAGAACTGCAACAAACAAAAGTATAAAGAAAATTGTTCAGAAAATAGTCATTATTTATAGAGATTGACATGAAATGTTTCCATATGCATTGCATGGATACAGAACAGTTGTCAATACATTAACATGTGTAACCTTATATTCTCTAGTTTATGGGATGAAAACGGTGATGCCATTGGAAGTTTAAATACCTTCTTTATGGGTATTGAAAGAAGCAAAGTTAAATGAATTAGAATGGGAAAAGATCTTATATGAGCAATTGAATTTAATCAATGAAAAAAAATTGGATGCAATCTGTCACTAACAATTGTATTAGAAAAGGATAGCTACGGTTCATGATAAAAAAGTCACAACCTCGAGAATTTCAAGAAGGAGATTTAGTATTGAATTTTTTTTTATGAATTCCCGGAGAAGATCGAAGCAAGTGTGTACCTAATTATGAAAGCCCATATGTAGTCAATAAAACACTTTTAGGAGGTTCTTTTATCTTTTACCGGATATGGACATAAGAGACCTGCCAAGGCTTATAAATCCTGATGTTGTGAAAAAAATAATATGCCTGAAATCGTTCCGTTTTTCCTTGTCCAAAGTAAAAAAATTGTTACGATTATGGCAAAATGTTATTCAAAATATTTGTTTTTACATTTTTCTTAAAATATCATCTTTCCATTGACCAATAAATTTGCAAACATATCATTTATAATTATAATGATTTTTTTGGTCTACTATATAATCCATTGGCTATATTATGAGCATAAATTTGTTAATAAAGCAAAAAATAAATAAAAGAACTAGGTGATAAAGCCTTACTCTAAAATTTAAATAAACAATTGGGTTTCCATAACAACATGGATTTTGAGAAAACTTGGTAAAAGAAGGTTGTTGACATGAGCAATAATAAAAATGGAGAGCAAAATATGAATACGAGAACATTTGATAAATATGGATCACTGGGGGCAACAAGTTTGTAGCACATGACAAGGTTATGATCAACAAAGGGCAATTGGCCTTAAAGATAGTTGAATTTGGATGACAATTCGATTATAAGGAAGGTTCGGAATCGACATTTCTATTTTCAAAACTAAGTTAAAGTAAACAAGTGAGCATGGTATCACAATCAGTTGCACGATCAAAGGTCAAAAGAAAAAAAAATAATGTCAATGAAAAAGATAGAGATAGTGTTGGGGGGAATGAAGTTCATGTTGATCGCAGAATAAGACCATTACATTGAATAATCCCAAGTTGATCTCTTCCCTGCATTTGGATCCCAAAATAATCCTTTGTTTTTATAGACCCCACGATGATTTGGATCCTAAGATAATCCTTTTATAGATCCCAAGTTGATCTAGATCCTAAAATGATCCTTTTATAGACCTTATATTGATCCTTTTATAGACCCCAAGTTAATCATTTATATAGATCCCAAGTTGATCTCAGTTGATCTAGATCCTAAGCTGATCATTTCATTTTATAGATCCTAAGATGATCTCAATCCCAATATGATCCTTTCATGGATCCTAAATTGATCTTTTTTTTACATTGATCCATAGTTGATCCTTTCATTTATATGAATTCTGAATTAATCCTTGCAGTTATATGGATTCCAAGTTGATCATATCTCACATGGATCCTAAGTTGATTCCTTTTACTTAAGATCCCAAGTTGATCTCATTTGCATGGATCCTAAGATGATCTTTTTATTATCTATATTAATCCCAAGTTGAATACATTCATTTTTTAAAATATTATGTGTGATCTTTTTTTTTCTTCACAAAACTTACCGTTGTTACTCATTTTTGAGCCCTACTTGTTGGAGATGATGTGTACCCCTTTCGAATCAAATACAGGAGTTTAGTTCATGATTGTTGAGGAATTGACAAAAGCCGAGAAGAAAGAAGTGTTTTTCGAACCCTGTTTCAACTGTTTTCTACTCTCTTTATCCTCCACCTTTTGCTGCCAAAATCATCAGGTTTCTTAGGCTAATTAGGAGTCTTCATAATGCTAAATTTGTTCCTTCTTTATCTGGTCTTTAAGGTTGGATAAATCCCTTAGAATTCGCACTAAAAAAATTGATTCTGATGCTATCGCAATTCTGTTGTAATACCAATTTTTATTCCAATTTAGCTTTTGATTCTGACTTGGTTTCGTGCAATATCTGACCATCCCAGCTATATTCCGTCATTCATGACATGTTAAAGAATTGACCTACACCTTTATTGGGTTCTAGGGCTCACTGTTCTTATGTCAGACTCTCAGTCAGATTGGGACACTCGGCATTGTCAGTTTCCGAATCAGATCAGGAGACCTTTGTGACCAACCAGATTGCGACCAGATTCTGTTCTTCAAAACGAATTTATCTCACTTCAAACCCTCATGAAAGTTGTAGTCCTGTACGTTTAGATGAATTTGGGGTTTTGAATCGCTTGATTTTGATATCAAAAGCTCAAGATATTCCTCTTTGAATATCTAATGTGAAAGCAGAGAATCCTGCCGCGAGAAGGGTTTAGGCACGAGTTTGCAGGTCTGATTCGAGGGATTATGGGCCAATTTGAATGACTTTCTTTGGACCAAGGACTAAATTGAAAAGTTTTAAAATGAGGGATTTAATCGAAGATGAAATTAGAAGGAAATGGGCTGGTTTTTAAGAAGTTGAAGAGGGGGACTGGATCATAAGAAAATAACAGGAATTCTACCACATCGGATAAGGAAATAAGACTTTGCAGCATGCACCCCTCCCCATCTGATTTCTTTCCTTTTCTCTGCAACTTCCTGCTGGTTTCCAGGATTCTCTCGCTTGATTTTTTAGAGCTGCAGACCACGTTTTTTCTGCCTCGGTCCAAAGGAAACAGTTGGTGCCTCACAGTGCCAGCTAAGGAAGGAAAGAAAGGAGTTATACCACCCTTTGATCACTGGAAAATAATTGTTGGAATCATAGAATAGGAATTATAATATTTTAGTTTCCTCATTTGCGTTATTCAATTAGAAATCAGCCGAGATTCACATCCTAGATTAGTGTATTTTGTTTCCTAAATAGAGCTGTTGTTTAGGCTATATAAACCTCCTCTGCTGGGAGAAGAAGAAAGGAGGAAGACAAACAGAGAGAGGGAGAGCGTAAAGAAGCAGAGGATAAGAAAAGAAAAACAGAGGGGGGAAGGGAAGAGGAAGAAAAAAAAACAGAGAGAAGCATTGCCAGCCAACGCATGAGCATCAGCTAGCCCCGTCTCCGGTTGCACCACTCCCTGAACAGACGGACACGAAGGAGAACAGGGGAGTAAACGCAGAGAGGACATAACACCGGAACACAGAAAACGCGAAAAATACATAGAAAGCAAAAAAAAAACAGAGAGAGGGAAGAATAGAGGAAGAACTGAAGAGGAGAGTAGCATCGACCTGTCAGCTTCACCATCGTCTTCGTCCCCCAGCTTCGCCTCCAGCTGCACTAGGGAACAGGGAAGAAGAGAAAGAGAGAGACAGACGCAGAGAGAGGAGGTAAGAGACGGACACGAGGAGAAGACAGAACGGAAGGGAAGCCAGACGCAGGGAGTAACATCATAGCTTCTTCCCAGAATCTCAGCAACAAGCTCAGGAAGGACTTCACCCAGCAACGGTTGTGAACCAGGTAAGCTTTTCACTCCTTCTCCTTCCATTTATAATTGCACAAACATTGTGCATGTGAAATTTAATTACATTGTGGCTGTAGTAAAAGTGCGTGAATTGTTCATGCACACTTTGCACGCTTGCGGTTAAAAGCCAGTCGGGTCACTGGCTTGGGCTAGTGACCCGGCTAGGCCTGCTGGGTCCAGCCCAGCCACATGGGTCGAGTTGGATCCAGCCCAAAAAAAAATCAAAAATTCCAAAAAAAAATTCAAAAAAATTTGTGATTTTCCCGTGTATTTATCTAGCAATTTTGCTCAATACTGGATTGTCTTTTTATACCATAAAGATAGAAATTTGGTATTAAAATACCTGGTTTTTGTCAAAACATTCGAAAATTAAAAAAAAAAATATTTTTTTGTTTTCATGCATACGACCAAGCATCTTAAGAAAAAATCATATCATATTTTCATACAACCAAAACTCAAAAAATATGTGTGAACATGCATTTTAACTTTAATAACCAGTTTATTAAAGCCACGAGAACTAGGCCAAAATTTCAAAAAAACTCCAAAAAAATTATTTTATTTTCTTTTAACATTAAGGATTATGCACTTATACGTAAGGTGTAGTCTCCATATTAAAAAGATAGTTTTTTTTTTTTAACTTTAGAATGATTAGGTTTTTACCAAATAAGATAAGGACCTCCTTACTGATGAGGACTTTTCTTAAACCATAGACGGACCAACAACTAGAAAACACGACAAGACCTTAGATTTTATCAGACAATAAAACAATGCAGCTTACCTTTGGTAGGACGTATTTGAGGTGCTAATACCTTTTCTTTACGCAACCAGTCCCCGTACCCGATCTATGAGACCATTTAGGGTTTATAGTGACCAAAATACTAGGTGGCGACTCCCATTCTATTTTTCCACGGATAAAAGACAAGAATTCATTGTCTCCCCATATTTGCTAGATACTACACGAGAGAGTGGACGCTATCGCCGCGACGCCGCACACGTGCGACACTTACTATACAAATTCAAAGAAAAATGATTTTTCTTTGTTTTTGTATCGTAAATATTCTAAAGAGCAGGCAATTGCCATAACAAATTTTTTACCCTGTTTTCAACATATTTTCAAAAATCATAAAAATACAAAATTTCTCAAAATTCTCAAAAAAATACATTTTTGACACAATTGGCAAAATTCTAGTCATTTTGTAATTTTCAACCATTTTTCTTATTGTTTTTATATTGAAAAAGTTTATTAAAAAAAAGGAAGAGAAAGAAAAATCAATCAAATAGAAATAAAAAAATTTAGCGAGTAAAATGTAATTGAAAAAATTAATAAGGACTAGTTTAGTTTAAAAAATAGTAAAGTGCAAAGGAAAAAAAAAAGAAGAAGGAAAAACAAAGTTGTCTTATGAGAGGGAATTTTGAAAATTTGAAGGATGGAAGAACTGATCTCTAGAAAAATTAGAAAAAATGATGGAAAGGTTAAGAAGATTCATCATAGTATAAATAAACATACACACCTACATCCGGACACAAGAACAATTCAAGAGAAGAGGCCCCGCACAAAAATAAAACACTCTATCAACTGTACCCGCACACACCAAAAACACTCTCTCAACAAAAAAACAAAAAAGAAAAGAAAGGAAAGGTGAAAACCCATGACCTCTTCATAAGTGACAACAGAGGCCACCATTTGCTTGACTGTCGACGACGATAGCTACAGTAGAACCTTCTGCCATGTTCAACACCTCTCCTCTCATAACAATTTTCCTTCACACCAAGCATATGAAGATCCTTCAAAGATGTCCTCTCTCCCTTTAAATCCAAGCTCCTCCATATTGTATAGTTACCCTTTCCTCCACCAGTAATAGTTGCAACAGACATTAAAAAGAAGAAGTAGAAAGATCTAAAAAGATGTGAGAGAAAGAAGAAGAACTGAACTTTAAACAGTACCTCTCCACCCAACCTTGCAAATGACCTCATCACATCGACCCGACGTCAACTAGTCTCCATACCACCAAAGCTTGCCCCCTTCCTCCACAACAGTGATTGGTGACGGTGAAAACCAATAGAGAGAGAGAAGAAAAATATAAGAGAAGAGTATTGAAGCTTTGATAAGCCAAATCTCCTCTCTCGAGCAGCGGTGGGCGTCACTACCAGTGTAGGATAAAAAAAGAGACATAGGAGATTCGAACCCATCATCTAACACTCCTCTAGTAGCGGCGGCACGTGAAACCATATTTCAATAATGGTGACGGTGTGTGGGTACATGCACCACCACCATTCCAGTAGTTCTTCGGCCTTGATTGTAGTAGATCTTAGACATGCGAAACAC
>Ga0307509_10012348_pt1 | contig 10227 bp, 10 predicted proteins | sample 10_EM_MG_FD_202245 | JGI IMG/M metagenome (GOLD analysis project Ga0307509, IMG submission 202245) | Populus trichocarpa ectomycorrhiza microbial communities from riparian zone in the Pacific Northwest, United States - 10_EM | ecosystem: Host-associated > Plants > Roots > Unclassified | place...
AGCCGCGCGATGAAACGTCGCCGCCGAGAGGGCAGGCTGACGCGTGGATCGATCAATCGGCCGACGGCATGCATGAGGGCCGAGTGTCGCACGCGGCCGGCGCGCCACAAACAGCGCGTCGGGTCAGTGCGGCGCCTTGGCCTGCGCGAGTCGCTTGCGGCACGCGGCCCGTTCCAGATCGCTCGTCATCGACTCGCAGCGAGCCGCGGCATCGCCGATCGGCGCGGGCGGCGGTACGGTCTGGCCGCGGCGGCGCGGGCTCGATGGCGCGGACCCCGGCGGGGACGGCGGCGCCCGGCCGAACGGCACGCTGATCTGCGGCACGACCGGCCGATCGGGCCGCAGGTCGGGTGCCGACGCGTTGTCGGCGTTGTTGCGTTGCTCGCTCGGCGTCAGCACGCGCGGGCCTCTCGGTGCCGGGGCGGTTGAGGCGGCCGACGCGGCGACCGGCGGCGCGTCGTTCTGCGCCCATGCGAACGAGTGCAGGCCCGCGCCCAACAGCGCGGCCACCAGGCTCAGGGTGGGGATCGTCTTCATGCGAGCTCCTGCGTGCGGCCAGGCCCATCGAGGCCCGTGGATGCAGCTTGCGCTGCCGCGATCGCCCGCGATGTAGGACGACCCGCTGCGGCGCTATCGGTGCGGCACCCGAGCGCTGCACACGGCCTCGGCTCAGAGCCGGCGTGCATCGGCCGGCAGCACCACGTCGCAGGCTTCGAGCGCGCGGGCGAGGTCGCCGCGCGTCACCGGCTTGATCAGCGGCGAGTTGACGCCGGCCAGCGCGGCGCGCACGCGGTCGGCGGGTTGCAGCTCGGCGGTCACGGTCAGCACCGCGGGCACGGCGTGGCCGACCAGGCGCGGAAGATCCTGGATCGTCTGCAGCAGGATCAGGCCATCGCCCTGGTCCGCGTCGTCGAATGCGATATTGAGGAATGCAGCGACGAGCGGCAGGCGCGACAGGACATCGGCGGCCTGCGCGATGTTGCGCGCGACATGCACCCGAAACCCGAACAGCTCGAGCAAGCCGCTCAGCTGCGCGCTGGAGGCGGCGTCGGCGTCCAGCACCAGCACGTCGCGCATCTGCTCCAGCTGGCCCGGGTCGGTGTGCACGTGCGAGAGCCTGGCGCGCCGCGCCGCTGCGCGGGCGGCGGCCTTCTTGGCCTGGCGCTCGGCCATCTCGGGCGACAGGTCCGGCGGCGCGCTCGCGACAGGTTCGGCACCGGCCGTGGCGGTTGCCGGTGCGGCCGGCAGCGGCACGGCATCCATCAGCACTGGCAGCACGAAAGGATCGACGACGATGATCTCGTCGGGCTCGTCGAAGCCTTCCGACAGCGGCGCGTCGTCGGCCCGCGGCGCTGCATGGCGTGCCGACAATTCGCCGAGCGCACGCGTGATGCGCGACAAGTCGATCGGGCGGGGCACCACGGCGGCAGCGCCCGGCGGCGCGATCGAGCCGACGAACACCGCGAGCGAGACACGGCCCGACAGCACGACGCCTTTGACGGCGGGCTTCGAGTCGGCATCGACGACTGCGAAATCAGCGTCGACCAGCGCGTCCACGACTTCGTAGCCGGGCTCGTTCGCATCGGGGTGCTGGAACGAGAAGTGCATCGCCCGGTACTCGAATTCGCTGAACCCGCAAAGTGCTATCCGATGCCGCATGTGTCCGAGAGTCTTCCTGTGAAATGAGTCGCCTGCAGGCGAGCCCGTGCATTGCGGGCGGCTCCGAGGATACTCAGTTCGGCCCCCGTCTGGCGGCCCGATTGTGGCGCCAGGCCCGGGCCCCCCTATGTTTGGTTCGACTGGCGCCGGCGCTCAATGCGCCGGCCGGCGCTGCTCGCGGTGGTGGTCCGAGCCTCGGTGCTGCGGGTCGAAAGACGCCACCACGTCGCGCAGCGTCGGCGCGGTCAACGCGAGGCGGCGATAGGCGGCGAGATCGCGCTCGACCTGATCGAGCTCGCACATCAGGCGCGTCAGTTTCGCTTCAGTGGGATCGCCGATGCGGCCGAGCGAATCGATCTCATCGCGCAGATGAGCGTATTTGCGTTTCAGCCCGTCGAGGATCATGACGACCAGCCTTCTGTTCCAGTGGACGCCGGACTGGCGCGTGGAAAGTGTCGCTGGCCGTGCCGGCCGATGCCATCACCGAGGTGAGGGGTGCGGACGACTCGACGGCATCAAAAAGCTCATTCCTGCAGGCCGTAGATCTCGGCGGCCTCTTCGGGCTGCAGGTCGCAGGCCTCGTCGAACTGGCTCTCGGCAATCATCAGCGCCGACACGGTGTCGAGCGCTGGCAGGACGAGCATCGCGCGGTAGGCGAAGCGTCGCGTCCATTCCGGGCGGGGGACAGTTTCGGCGGCCGTTTGCATCGAAATACTCCTGCGTGGCAGGCCAGTGTCGCCGCTCCCGAAGCCCCTTGTTGTAGGACGGTATCGCAACCGCGTCAAAACCTGAACGTCGCCGAGGCGCTGGCCAGCCAGGTGCGGCCGGGCGCCGGTTCGAAGAAGCGGCTGTTGCCCTCGTTGACGATGACCGAGCCGGCGTAGCGGCGCGCGAACAGGTTGTCGCCGCGCACGAAGCCGCCCAGTTCCCACGACCCGAGGTTCAGCACATAGCCGAGGTTCGCTGCGACGATCGTGTAGCGCGGTGCGGCGTCGCTGTTCGCATCGTTGACGGGCACGCCGGTCAGGCTGCGGGCCTCGACGCCGCCGCGCCAGCCGCTGGGCGGCGCCCAGCTCAGTGCCGCGAACAGCGCGCCGCGGGCGATGCCGGGGATGCGGTTGCCGGCCGGGATCGCGACGTTCGCCGCCGCGCACGGCGCCGCCGTGCAGGTCAGGAAGCCGTCGCGGTAGGTCGCGTTCAGCAAGGTGGCCGCGAGCTGCAGGCGCAGTTGCTCGAAGACCGTGTCCGACCAGCTCAGCTCGAGGCCGGTGCGTCGGGTGGCGCCGGCGTTTTGGTACGTCGAGCGGCCGCCGACGTTGGTCTGGGTCACGATCTCGTCGTCGGTGTCGGTGCGGAACGCCGCCGCCGACAGCTCGCCCCAGCCCGCCAGCCGCGCCTTCACGCCGGCCTCGACGCTGGTGCTGCGCGCGGCCTGCAGGCCGAAGTTCAGGCCGGTGCCGCCGCCGCTGCGATAGGCCAGCTCGTTCAGCGTCGGCGTCTCGAAGCCGCGCCCCGCGGTCGCGTACAGGCGCAGGTCGGGCGTCAGCGCGAACATCGCGCCGAGCACCGGCAAGGTCGCGGTGTAGGCGGCGCGGCCGCTGTCGTCGGGGTTGGTGCCGACGATGTAGCCGTCGGTCGACGTGAAGCTCACGCGGCTGTGGCGCAGCCCGGCGGTGAGCGTCCAGCGCGGTGCGATCTGCCACACCGCCTGCAGGTACTGGTCGAAACTGGCCACGTCGTTGATCTCGTCGCGGCGCAGCGCGCCCTGCACGCCGAGCGTCGTGCCGATGAAGTTCTGGTAGCCCTGGCGATGCTCGCGCAGCCCGTCGTAGGCGACGCCGCTCACCAGCGTGACCGGCGTGTCGAGCCAGCGCGCCTGCAGCGTCCAGCGCAGGTCCGCGCCTTCGTAGTTGCGGCCCAGCGCGATCACGCCGCCCGGGTTCAGCGGGCCGCCTTGCGTGCTCATCGGGATCGACTGGAACTGCTCAGTCCCGCGGTGCCCGCCGTAGGCCAGCAGCTGCACCGCATTGGCCGCGTCGATGCGGCGTTCGACGATCGCCCCGAGCTGGGTCTGGTTCACCGACTTGCGCGTGTTGTAGCTGATCGCCGACGGGTCGACGCCACGCGGGTTGGCCTCGAACTGCGCGCGCGTCAGGCCCATCGGATCCTGCGCTTCGGGCAGCGCCAGGTTGTTGGCGACCAGCGTGAGCTTCGTGTCGGCGTCGGGCCGCAGCGTCAGCTTGGCGTTGCCCAGCGTGCGCTCGGTGGCGCTGTGCTCGCGGTAGCCGTCGGTGCGGAACCGGCTCGCGCTGAGCGAGTAGCTCAGCGGGCCGACCGTGCCGCGGGCCTGCGCGCCGTAGCGCAGCAGGCCGTCGCTGCCGCCGGCCGCATCGAAGCGCAGCGTCGGCGTGCCTTCACCGTCGTCGGTGAAGACCTGCACCACGCCGCCGGACGAGTTGCCGTACAGCGCCGAGAACGGCCCGCGCAACACCTCGATGCGGCCGACCGAGCCGAGCTCGACGTTCGAGATCTGGCCCTGGCCATCGGGCAGCGTCGCGGGGATGCCGTCCACGTACAGGCGCACACCGCGGATGCCGAAGGTCGAGCGCGCGCCGAAGCCGCGCACCGAGATCTGCACGTCCTGCGCGTAGTTCTGCCGGTCGCGCGCGAGCAGCCCCGGCACGCTGCCCAGGCTCTCGGAGATGTTGATCTGGGCATGACCGTCACGCACCTCGTCGCCGCCGATGCGGCTGATCGACGCGGGCAGGTCGAAGGCCAGCGCCTCGGTGCGCGTGGCCGTGACGACCACCGGCGGCAGCCGGGCCGGCATCGCCGCGCTCGGGCTGTCGGCCTGCGCGATCGCCCCCGCCGGGGCCGCGACGCAGAGAGCCGCGACGACGCGCGCCCGGAGGTGCAGAGGCATCTCGTCTCCCGTGTTGTTGTTCGATGGGCCGATGCTAGCCATTCCCGTGCATTCACAGTAGCGTCATCGCCATCGGCCAGCATGTCGTCACCCACCCCAGAGGACCCTCGATGAGCGATCTGTCACTGCCCCGCCGCCGCCTGTTGATTGCTTCCGCTGCCGGCGCGGCCACCGGCTTGTCCGGCGTGCTCGCGCATGCCCAGGCGCCGGCTGTCGTCAGCTCGGACCGGGCGCGGCCGGGCTTCCCGTCGGGCGTCCAAAGCGGCGATGTCTTGTCCGACCGCGGCATGGTCTGGGCGCGCAGCGACCGCGCGGCGCGCATGTGGGTCGAGTGGGCCACCACCGCGAGCTTCGCGAACGCACGCAAGTTGCGCGGCCCGTACGCCCAGGAAGGCACCGACTTCAGCGCGCGCATCGACCTCACCGGCCTGCCGGCTGGGCAGGACGTGTTCTATCGCGTGACCTGGGAAGACTTGTCCGGCGGGGCCTTCAGCGAGCCGCAGGCGGGCCACTTCCGCACTGCGCCGACGGCCAGGCGCGACATCCGCTTCGTCTGGTCGGGCGACACGGTCGGGCAGGGCTGGGGCATCAACGACAGCTTCGGCGGCATGAAGATCTACGAGGCGATGCGCCAGCGCAACCCGGACTTCTTCATCCACAGCGGCGACAACATCTATGCCGACGGGCCGATCCAGGCCGAGGTCAAGCTGGCCGACGGCAGCCTCTGGCGCAACCTCGTGACCGAAGAGAAGAGCAAGGTCGCCGAGACGCTGAAGGAGTTCCGCGGCGCCTACCGCTACAACATGCTCGACACCAACGTGCGCCGCTTCAATGCCGAGGTGACGCAGATCTGGCAGTGGGACGACCACGAGGTCATGAACAACTGGTCGCCGAGCAAGGACGTGCGCGACGATGCCCGCTACACCGAGAAGAACGTGCCGCTGATGGTCGCGCGCGGCGCGCGGGCGTTCCTCGAGAACGCGCCGATGCGCTGGCACGCGCAAGAAGAAGACGAGCGCGTGTACCGCAAGATCCCGTACGGCCCGCTGCTCGATGTGTTCGTGATCGACATGCGCAGCTACCGCGGCCCGAACACCTATAACCGCCAGGACGCGCTGAACGAAGAATCGCAGTACCTCGGCGCGGTGCAGCTCGAGTGGCTCAAGCGCGAGCTGAAGGCCTCGAGGGCGACCTGGAAGGTGATCGCGTCCGACATGCCGATCGGCCTGCAGGTGACCGACGGCAAGGATGCGCAAGGCCGCATGAAGTTCGAGGCCGTGGCCAACGGCGACGGCCCGGCGCTGGGCCGCGAGATCGAGATCTCTCGGCTGCTCTCGTTCATCAAGCACCAGCACGTGCACAACGTGGTCTGGCTGACGGCCGATGTGCACTACACCGCGGCGCACTACTACGACCCGCACAAGGCGCAGTTCCAGGATTTCGAGCCGTTCTGGGAGTTCGTCAGCGGCCCGCTGCACGCCGGCACCTTCGGCCCCAACGAACTCGACAATACCTTCGGCATCGACGTGAAGTTCGCCAAGGCACCCGCCGCGGGGCAGGTCAACCTGCCGCCGAGCGCCGGCATGCAATTCTTCGGCGAAGTGCAGATCGATGCGAAGACGGCCGGCATGACCGTGCACCTGCGCGACATCGATGGCGCGTCGCTGTGGACGACGACGCTCGCGCCGCGGGCCTGACGAACTCGCTCAGACGCTGCCGGGCCGCCCCAAAGCGGCTGAGCGCCCCCTCGGGGGGCAGGAACGAAGTGACGTGGGGGTGGTCATTTCAGGTCATTGGTTTTCGCCACACGCTGGCGAGCCAGGGCTGCTGCTCGAGCGGCAGGCCCGGTGGACGATAGAAGTGGCTCAGCTCGGCGAAGCCGGCCGCGACGACATGGCCTTGCCAGCTCGGCCAGTCGTAGTACGTGCCGTAGCGTTCGCCGTTCCAGCCCTCTTGGCCCTCGCCGCGCGGGTTCGAACTGAAGAGCACGCCGCCCGGCTTCAACGCGGCGTGCAGCTCTTGAAGGACCCGCGGCAATTCCTGGCTGGGGATGTGGAACAGCACCGCATTGGCGAACACGCCATCGAAGTGGCCGGCGGGCAAGTCCAGCGCCAGGAAGCTCTGCTCGAGCACCTCGCAGCCGCTGTTCGCGCGCGCCATCGCGGCCAGCGGCGGCGAGCCTTCGAGACCGGTCGCGCGGTGGCCGAGCGCCGTGAACGTGATCAGATCGCGGCCCGGCCCGCAGCCGAAATCCAGCAGATCGAACGGCGGCGGGGCCTGGATGTTCGACAGCAGCGCGTCGACGTTCTGGCTCACGTCATGGCTGCGTGTGCCTTCCCAGAACGAGCGAGCGTGTTGGTCGTAGTGCGCCAGCGTGCGCGCGGCGATCCGGTGCAGCTCGTCGGGGCTCAGCGGCATGCCCGGTCAACCCACGCGGCTACGCCCCTGCTTGCAGCGATGCGAGCCGCGCGGCCGCTTCCTTCTTGCCCATGGTCCTGAGGGCGGCAATGGCCGGCAGGTGCTTGGCGCGGGGCCGGGCTTCGCCGCCCTCCCAGCGGGAAATGGACTTCCCGGAGGCGTTCACCAGCAGCCCGCAGTCATGCGCCGACAGCCCCAGCCGCTGCCGCTGCGACGCCAGGCCCTTGGCACTGAAGCGCAGCGTATGCGACGAGGACTCCTCGTCAGGCTCGGCGGTCGGTGCGGTCTTCGCAGCGGCTTTGCTCAGGCGCCGCAGCTCCTGTTCGAGCGTTTGCGTTCGCCGCTTGAGTGCGGCGATCTCGGCGCGATACGCGCCGACCGCCTTCTTCAGACCCAGGGTTTCCCCGCGCACTTCTTTTCGAGCGACGCGGGAAATCTCGCTTTTGAGGATGGAGGCAATGTTTGGCATGGGGGCGATTGTGCCGCGGCTTGGGCGCCTTTCGCATTCGGTCAAACGCGAGCAATACTTTGCGCGCGCTCTCCAAGAGTGTCCGCCAGCGACCTGACGCCGCAACCACTCGCCGCCTTCACTCGCGCCGAGACGGCGAAGTGGGCCCAGATCGCCAAGGACTCGGGCGTCGTACCGGAATGAAGTCGTCCGCCGGATGCCGTTGTGCGAAGACTTCGGCCGCGTGCTCCGGCTCCAGTTCACTCGCATAGGGAAACGTCGCCACGGCGTCCTGGACCGCGTGCACGACATGCGTGTCGGGGCGCAGCTGCATCAGTCGAACGCAAAAGCGACCGAGCCACGAGTGCGTGGATTGAGGGATCGCGACCATGCTCGCATTCTTCGGCGCCACGCCGCTGCAGCCTGTAGGAAAGCGGCTCGTTCTTTCGTCATGGCTTGCCTCGATCTGTCGACGTTTACGTGACGCTGCTGTGGTCGAATCGACCACGCTGCGGATCGCGCGGCGCGCGGATTTTCGCTACATTGAGCGGGCATTGGGGAGCAGGCAAACCTACCGGCAGGGCGACAGAAAGCTGCGGATGGACACAGCTGACAAAGCGAGCATCCTGCTCGTGGACGACGAAGAGCGGAACCTGTTTGCACTGCGGGTGCTGCTGGAAGACCTCGGCCAGAATCTTCTGCTGGCGCGCTCCGGCGAAGAGGCGCTGCGCTGCGCGCTCGACCACGATCTGGCGCTGATCCTGCTCGATGTGCGCATGCCGGGCATCGACGGCTTCGAGACAGCGCGCTTGTTCCGCGCGCGCGAGCGCTCGCGGCACACGCCGATCATCTTTCTCACCGCCGCGGCCGATGAGCTCGGGCTGGTCTTTCGCGGCTACGAGGTCGGCGCGGTCGACTATCTCGTCAAGCCGCTGGTGCCCGAGGTGCTGGTCTCCAAGGTCTCGGTGTTCGTCGACCTGCACCGCAAAAACGCCGCGCTCAGCCGCGAGATCGCCGAGCGTCGGCTCGCCGAACGGCACATGCGGGAGTCCGAAGAACGACTGCGCGCGCTGACCGGCCACTTCGTCACGGTGCGCGAAGAGGAGCGCACGCACATCGCGCGCGAGATCCACGACGAGCTGGGCCAGGTGCTCACCGCGCTGAAGATGGACATCGCGTGGCTGGCCAAGCACCTCGATGACGCGGCGCTGCTCGAGAAGACCGACGCGATGCGCCAGCTCGTCGACGACACGATCCGCACGGTGCGCAAGATCTCGACCGGGCTGCGGCCCGAGGTGCTCGACGACATGGGCCTGGTCGCGGCGATCGGCTGGCAGACGACCGAGTTCCAGAAGCGCGCCGGCGTGCGCTGCATCACCTCGCTGCCGCCCGACATCGTGGCCCTGGATGGCGATCTCGCGACGACCGTATTCAGGATCTTCCAGGAGCTGCTCACCAATGTCGCGAGGCACGCGCATGCCACGCGTGTCGAAGTCGAATTGCGCCAGACCGGGGACCGCCTGATTCTCGAGGTGGCGGACAACGGCGTCGGCCTTGTCGACGGCGATGCGAACCACAAGGCCTCGCTCGGCCTGCTGGGGATGCAGGAGCGTGCGCGCCGGCTCGGCGGCAGCGTGGACATCCTCAGCTCGCGCGGCGTGGGGACGCGGGTCGCGGTGTCCATCCCGATGGTCCGCCCCGCCGTGGAGGTTTAAATCATGAACGTGCAGGTTCTCATTGCCGACGATCACCCGGTGGTCAGGCAAGGCCTGAGGCAGATGCTGGGCGCGGAGACCGATCTCTCTGTCGCGGGCGAAGCCGGCAATGGCCATGAGGCCATCGAACTCTGCGGGCGCGTCGCGTGGGACGTGGCCGTCGTCGACTTCAGCATGCCGGGCCGCGGCGGCGTCGACCTGGTCAAGGAGCTGCGCCGGCGCTACCCGAATCGCCCGGTGCTCGTGCTCAGCATGTACCCGGAAGACCAGTACGCGCTGCGTGCGCTGAAGGCCGGTGCGGCCGGCTACCTGACCAAGGAGAGCGCGACCGAGGACTTGGTCAACGCGATCCGCAAGGTCGCCAAAGGCGGTCGATTCGTCAGCGCTGCGCTGGGCGAGCGGCTGGCACAGGAACTGGCCGGCGGCGGCGATCAGCCACTGCACCAGCGGCTGTCCGATCGCGAGTACCAGATCATGTGGCTGATCGCCTCCGGCAAGACCGCGGGCGAGATCGCCGAGCAGCTGTTCCTGAGCCCGAACACGATCGGCACCTACCGCTCGCGCATCCTGCAAAAACTCGACCTCAAGAACAACGCCGAGCTGATGCGCTACGCCATCCACCATCAGCTGATCGAATGAGCCTGCAGCATCGTTCAAACCCGACCACACGAGGAGCGCCATGCAGACGATGATCAACGAGGCGCCTGCCCGGCAGACGCTGGACCGCGGCGAGCTGCTCGGGGCGCTGCGCGCCTTCCAGCGCGGCGACTTCGCCGTCCGCATGCCCATGAACCTGACGGGCGTGGACGGCGAGATCGCGCAGGCCTTCAACGACGTGATCGCGATGAACACCGCGCTCGCGGCCGAGTTCGCGCGCGTCGGTTTGCAGGTCGGCAACGAGGGGCGCATCGGCCAGCGCCTGAACGTGCCGTGGGCGACCGGCGCCTGGGCCGAATGCGTGGACTCGATCAACACGCTGATCGGCGACATGGTGTACCCGGTGACGGAGGTCGCGCGCGTGATCGGCTCGGTCGCGAAGGGCGACCTCTCGCAGACCATGGTGC
>Ga0307509_10012349_pt1 | contig 10227 bp, 7 predicted proteins | sample 10_EM_MG_FD_202245 | JGI IMG/M metagenome (GOLD analysis project Ga0307509, IMG submission 202245) | Populus trichocarpa ectomycorrhiza microbial communities from riparian zone in the Pacific Northwest, United States - 10_EM | ecosystem: Host-associated > Plants > Roots > Unclassified | place...
TACCAACTCATGTCTACCGGTAGTATACTAAGTATACTGGCCTATCCTCAATATGGTTACCACTTGGTATGCCATACGGGCTTGAGTCTAGTCCACTGTAGCTACCTATCTGTATGGTCGTTACAATATGAGGTTGGTTCCAGCCATTGGACTTGAGCGGACATGACTAATCGCGGAACGAACATAGGACTTAACCTTCAGGTTCCTTGCCCCCGCGAGTACGGACGCTATATACGGCAAGCATTTCGACCGAATCAAATTGCAAGGCATGCTGGACCCTAAGTTTCTGAAGCGCATACATGGTACGATGATATGTCTGACATGTGCAATACGGTGCCATTCACTACCTGCATGGCAAACTGGGGTATATAAGAAACCCCCCAACTTCAATCCTGAAGCAGTTGGAGGTGGAAGAATCCGAATCAGTGCCTGCTTTTTGATAACTGAGTCCACTAATCGTGAAAAAAGCAAGATCTTTTTATCCGGCAGAAGAACACAAGGTGGGGGTTAGCCCGGGCGACGCAGGAAATGTTTATATTAAACGTTCGTCAGAAGATTGCACAGAGGCTCGAGAAACAGCATCGCATCTGGCAGGAGCGGAGAGAGGGCTTCTCGAACGATAACGAGGCCGTTTATGCAGAACTGAAGCGTCAACTAGGCAACCAGACTCCGGGAGATCCTCCCCTACCAAGACAGATGCCGAGTGACACCCACGTCGGCGGCCTCGGGGGCTCGAGGATAGTCAAAATTGGTCGCAGGTGACGGAGACATCACTGGATCGCAGTCAAACGTCGATTGACCGGGAGCTAACCTTTCAGGATTCGGATGGGTTGAATCATGGGAGTCTTGACAACACAGGGGGGGCCGTCGACTCTCCAATGAGCAATCGCTTATCGCTCAGCCTGGAGGATTCCCAGAACGGAGAAGCTGGGCCGGGGGCGTCGGTGGCGCTGGAGGAAACCAGTGGCCGGCAGGATGGTGCGAATACCAGGGAGGGTGCTTAAGGGGAGGTGCTACGTGTAGGTAGATTTCACTTTTTTTTCTAGTGATGGGATGTGCAGATGCGGGGTTAATACAGGTCATATGCAATAGTCACATAGCATCATAGTGGATACAGTAGTATAGGGGGTCGGGATGACTGCAATAAATTATGAGCAATATCAGGATAATTTTGGGAAAACGAACTTGAATCTAGAACATGGGAGAGTGTGAGGAAGAGGTCCAGAATAGTGGCTATGTGATCAGAGCGCCCGGATGGACGGCGGGAGTATCATGAGTCTGGAAGGCGCAACAAGAAGTAACCAGCGTCTGGAAGGATCAGGTAAATAGTGCGGAGCATATCGGTATTGGGACCGGGAAGGCGCACACAACAGAGACTAGGATGGCGTCAGAACATGATGGCGTAGCGTCGGAAGGTGTCAGGACATGATGGGCTAGTGTCGGAAGGCGTCAGGACATGATACCCGAGCGTCGGAAAACGTCAGGACATCATTGGCTAGCGTCGGAAGGCGTCAGGACACCCAGGACGTAGGGTGCGTTTCAGGGCCTTGTCAGGATGCAACGGGCCGTTGAGCGAATCATCTGCACGTGGCGTCAGATCCACCTCGCATCGAGAATGGGAGTATACGTCCTGTGCGTCCTGTGCGTCCTGTCCATCTGACGCACAGGAAGAGGAATAAACTTTTTGCTGATGTATATTCGGGGATGCTGGGTTCTGGTTCCACACTACTGCTTGCCCGCCTGTGGGCTGATGCAGTGGCTGGGGCACTGGGTGACGGTTGGAATGATTGGGCATACCGGTTGGGAGCTTGTCGGGTACGTGTATTCTTCCGGATCCCTGCTTGTGCTCTTCGTCTAACCGTGTGTGCAGGGTTCCCGTCACGTGTGGATGCTCTTCTTGGTGCCATGGCATATGTTTTATGGTATCGTACTTGTTGGTGGGGTGGTATACGGGGTTTTAGTAACTACGCGTTAGGGTACCAAAAAAACAGATGCAAAGGAGCTATGCAAAGGAGCTATGCAAAAAAACCAGATGCAAAAACGCGAGCAGTCAATGAAGAACGCGAACTGTAGGAAGGTTGAGGGTGTCGGAGTCTTGGTGGGTGGTAGCTGGTATTCAAGTAAGGGTCCACGGACTCTCTCTCCCGGAGCTATGACCCTGCAATGGCCCGGCAACCGGGGATACCTTTTCCCGCTAACCCCCAATGGCACCGCTCTTCTGATCCGCGCCACACTCTATGGGCCTTGCCCAATTGGCATTAGGTTGTACCAACCTACCATTTAATCCCCCACTCCACTGCTACTAGCCTAGCAACTCTCTCTACCATCCGGAGGAAGTTCCCCCCATTCCCTTGCCGAATCCTTAGACTTAGCCCTCTGATTAAAACCCGGCTCCCGCCAGTGCATATACTCGGATAACAGAGCAACTCAAGAAGCATCCTCGTCGGGATTGGGGGACTCATCCATGGCAATATCCGGAATCGGGATCGGTATCCTTCAGGGCTAGTAGTAATTCTACTACTCTCGCTAATCCCATCCTGGCAGCTGTGTAAACTGGCATTTCCGAGTGTGTCTTCCGGTGCTAGTGGCTGCTTCATGGCGCCCGCGCGATTCAGGCATTTCGGCCATTGGATCTTATGTCTCCCAGTCGTACGGGGTAGTTCCACTTCTCCCATGTGCCCTCCATTGCCTTCGTGAGTGCTACCTCGTCGCATGGTCCCGCTCGCCATGGAGTATGGACAATCGATCAGGAGCGCAATGACTTTGTTAATTGCGTCTGATGATTAGGTTGTTGGAGACAGAAAAAAACATAGCAGGGATTATTGAGTAACCTCAGCTAACAGGGCGATAAAGTTTTACTAGCGCTTCAGGGCATTCGGCTGTGTGTGGCAGGTTATCCAGCGAGCAAACATTTAGAATACTATCCGCTTGGCGGTCAACCCTTTCGGATACCATCCACTTTACTTACATAGTAATAAAGATTATTGAAATCGACCGAGAAATTTACCATTCAAAAAGCGAAACCTTGAAAGGGGCAACCGACGTTGCCACGAACAAAATATTTATACACCTTAGCATATCTTTTTATCCCTCAAACAATGCAAAGAAATTGAAAAAGTTACAGAAAAAATAACGAACAACCCCAACCCTGCTAGTGTTTTTATACAATTTTCCTACAATTTTTTAGTAATTTTCTAGGGATTCTTGGCATAAAAAAACCACTCTGAATCTATGATACTTCTCATAAGAGAGTAGACCAGCACACAGGAAGCCATTCTGAGGGTGGAAAAATAAATATATGACATTGAGTGCATTTAGTGATCCTTTTTCACTTTATTTTTTAATTCCTCCTTACTATTTTATGGTGCCCGAAGAGAATCATGCTTCCATGCGAAGGTTTCACTTTTTCGATGGTAAATTTCTTGGTCGATAGTATCCAAAAGGGTTGACCGCCAAGGGCATGGTATTCTAAAGGTTTCCTCTTATCTAGCACCTTATCGCGGTAATAACGGTTGCTGGTGGCAGTTTGTCCCGGTTTTGGTCCAGTTCCATCCTACTCCATGTCCCCCATATTAAGCTGGATATAGGTGCCAATGACTTTTTTTGCGAGGTCTCCGCACGGGATCCGGCACGTCTTTTTAGCCCTCGTTATTTGTGCGCTTCCCATGAATCGTCGCGCACAGCTTAGATGGGAGAAGCGAGCGAACTCTGGATGGCACGTTCCCTGTTTGATTAGCATTTTCATGAGGGCAGTGGGAGTGGGGGAGAGTGGTTGTGTGGGGTACTCGCGTGTAGAACTGTAAAAACCCAAACTGAGGAAGTATGCATAGCTCCAAGCCCCCGTTTACCCAACCGTGTAGTTGTAAAATTTGGGTGATGAAACAAGATGGTGGCGTGTAAACAGGCACAATTATCCGAGAGACGGTGCAAAAGTGTTTAACTAACTTTCCACTGTTCTAAATTCTTGTTACTAGACTGTTAAAACGTGAAGTTGCCTTGGAGGTGCTTTTAGAAATCGTGCCCGACACTAGACTCTGTGCTACGGTGCTTGTAGGTAGTCACTACCTACCTGCCGGTCCTTTTCCAACCGTTTAGCCCCCCCCTAACGTTCGGCACCGTCTCGGAGTGCTAGACGGCTGTCTTTAGGTAAGCGGACCCTGAGACACTGCAGCCGCCTCTCTTGGTAAGGCGGCGTGTATACTCCTTTTGCTTTACCGTGACTAAAGATTGAGTTTGAAATTTTTTCTCCTGTAGCGCCGAGAAGGGGAATCCCAACATCCGGGCACATTTTTCTCCAACCCGAACTCTAACAATACCCGAGTAATGCAGAGTGCGCTAGTTAGGTTGAGTGATCAATGTGGGTTTTGGGTTGTGGGAGTATTTATTTTGATTTTCTTTAGAGAATGCTGTGGATCGAGTCCCGTCCGGTGGGCTGAGAAGTGCTTAAGGGTGGATAGTAAAGGACATAGGATGGATGAGGGGGGTGGGATGTGGAGAGAGACGAGTGAAATTTTCCCAGTATATGATAGACTTTGAGGTTTGGTACAGTACATTATACAAAAGAAGAAGAAGGATGTCTTGAGGGGTGCTTCATAGTTGGGCGGGGGATGATCTAGGGATTACAAACTACATATTCTACCCAGGCTCCGGTATTGAACATCAGGACTTTCCGAAATCGCGGGGTGAGTGAGGGGGAAATAACGCCCACAGTAGCTCAGGTAGTAGATGCCCATGAACCGGGGAGTTGTGGCCTCCGTCGCTAGAACGGAATAGGTTACTTGCCTCCCGGAATTCAATGAACTGCCCACTTACCCTTTATACCCGACCTCCAGGCGAGGAGCAAGGCTCCCGCAAGTGGAATGAGCAGAGGAATGTGAGTGCGGGGGAAGACACGGGTTACTGTAGCTCAGATGCATGCAAATGAATCAGGCAGCTACCACCACAGTCGCCGGAAAGAAAATACTTATCTCCCTAAATTCAATGAGTTATTTGTTTGCCCCTGAGGCCCAGGTTCCAGGCGAGTGGCAAGGCTACAGCCATTACAGCATTCCAATCCTGAACTGGAGAAAAGAGGGAGGGCTGAATGAAATTTTTTATTTGTCCTAAACACATCCGGGGTTGTTTGATGAGAAGAATGTGGGTTTTAGCTCTGAAAACATGCAAATCATACAGTTGCTTGTTTCTCATAGTTCAAAGAATCTATCCCGGACAGCGGATTATCATAGACAAGAGGTTAGGTTTTGGCGCAATTTTTCCTCCGAATTTAGAGAATTTGATTCAGGGCAGCGGGGAATCCGGGACAGTGAGCTCTGAGACACTGGGTGCAACTATTCATCAGCAAAAAAACGGTTTACTCCGGACGGATAGGCATTGCGCCCGGACGCAGGAACTCCGTCCGGAGCATCCTGTCCGCCCAGCCCGCCCTCAGATAGCCCCAGCCCAATGGTTGCATCCTAGTCCGTTGGGTGCAATACAACCCGCATCTTGTCCGCCCAGTGCACCTGGATGGTCCATTTCACACCCTAATCTCCCGAAGAACACCAAGGCAAGTGACCCATAGGGGTCTGCATTAGGGAACTCTCCCTGCCCCTGATGGCCTCTAATTACAACGGACTACTTTCTCACCAGGTAAAGGCTGTTCAAATGAAAAAGGATCTAAACATAAGATGACTAACCATCTATTGTCCCGGTAACGACCCAAAACACACCCCTTATTTGATCACTGCTAACAACACGCGCAAACCCCTAAGGTTTCTAAGTTTTTTACACACCTCGTAGCAGGCTTCATGATCGAATCAGTGCAACTATTGAATATTATCAACCTTCGGAGAGGGGCATGCACTTCCGTCCAGGTTGACACTATTCATTACCCCTAACCGAGCGGATTCCAATGAGGCCCTAACTGACTCTAGCAGATTGCAATGCGGCCTTGGCCGACTCTAGCGGACATCAGCCAGTGCCAGGTGAGATCTCAGCCTTTTTCTTCCTGCTGACCTCTAAAGCCATGCCGATGCTTCGAGACCTATACCATTCGATTCCACTTGGCGAGCAGACTCCAATGAGACCCTCCGAGACTCTGGCGGACATCTGCCACCTGAGATATCTGCCTTTTTCATCCTGCTGACCTCTATTGCCATGCAGACGCTTCGAGACCTATACCATTCGATTCCCCTCGACCGGTGGATTCCAACGCAGCTTGTCCCGATGCTGTGCGACCGCTGGTTTAAGGGTTATCGAAACATTTGTACCTGAGTTCCCCAGATAAGTACTTTGAAATTGTTGGCTACTGAGGGCTACACGCATGGGAACGCTTCGAGACTTATACCATTCGATTCCCCTTGGCGAGCGGACTCCAATGAGACCCTTCCCGTCTCTGCCGGACATCTGCCCCCTGGGATATCTGCCTTTTTCATCCTGCTGACCTTTATAGCCATGCGGACGCTGCGAAGCCTATAGCATTCAATTCCTCTCGACCGGCGGATTCCAACGTACCCTGTCCCGATGCTGTCCGACCACTGACTGAATGGCTATGCAGACTTTTGTACTTGAGTTCCCCGGGCAAGTACATTCAGATTGTTGGCTAGTGGGTTCTACAGGCATGCGGACGCTTCGAGGCCTATATCTCTCGATTCCCCTGGGCGAGCGGACTCCAATGAGACCATTCCCGACTCTGCCGGACATCTACCCACTGAGGTATCCCCCTTTTTCTCCCTGGTGACATCTATAGCCATGCGGACAGCTTGAAACATACACCAATCGATTCCCCTGGCCCGGCGGATTCCAACGCAGCCTGTCCCGATGCTGTCCAACCGCTGGTTGAAGGGTTATCCAAACATTTGTACTTGAGTACCTGGGGGAAATACTTTCAAATTGTGGGTTACTGAGTGCTACAGGCATGCGGACGCTTCGAGACCTATATCATTCGATTCCCCTCGGCGAGCAGACTCCAATCAGACCCTTCCCGACTCTGGCGGACATCTGCCCCCTGAGATATCTGCCATTTTCATCCTGCTGACCTCTATAGCCATGCGGACGCTTTGAAACCTATACCATTTAATTCCCCTCGCCGAGGGGAATTCAACGCACTCTGTTCCGACGCTGTCCGACCACTGGTTGAAGGGTTATCCATTCTTTTGTACTTTAGTTCCCCAGGCATGTACTTTCAAATTGTTGGCTACTGGGTGCTACAGGCATGCGGACACCTAGAGACCTATACCATTCGATTCCCCTCACCGAGCGGACTCCAATGAGACCCTTCCCGACTCTGGAGGACATCTGCCCTCTGAGATATCTGCCTTTTTTATCCTGCTGACTGCTATAGCCATGCGGACGCTCCGAAACCTATACCATTCGATTCCCCTCCGCGAGTGGACTCCCATGAGACCCTTTCCGACTCTGGCAGACATCTGCCCGCTGAGGTATCTGCCTTCTTCACCCTGCTGACCTCTATAGCTATGTGGACGCTTCAAGAGCTATACCATTCAATTCCACTCGCCGAGGGGAATCCAACGCACTCTGTCCAGATACTGTCCGACCGGTGGTTTAAGTGTTATCCATACTTTTGTACTTTAGTTCTCCGGGCAAGTACTTCAAATTGTTAGCTACCTAGTGCTACTGTGTTCTCGACTACCTTTAATAAATATATTCCTATTTTAGTATCTAAATGACTCAAATAAGTAAACATAAGTGATACTGGATGGATCTTTCTGGACAATTTTGATATTCTCCACAGTTTTTACTAACTCATTCAAAGTCCTCGAAGGTAGAGTTGTTGACTTAGGCGGTATCCGATGATAGCCAGTAACACATGAGTACTCCCACTATTCTACTATCCTATTGGGTTGCGTCCGGAGAACCTTTCTGCATCCGGTACCTTCTGAATCCCTGGTTGCGTCCGGTATGTCCGGGCGGCATAGACCCCTGTCCACAAGCACCCAATAAAAGACGGCACACCCAGGACGCGAGTTTACGTTCTATGCGCCTGGACCGCTGGACGCACAGGGAGCACGGGGTGCGTCTGGGTGTAACCTTTTTTTTTTGCTGATGTTGCTTCTAAAGCTCGTATCCCAAAGTCTTTGTCATTACTGCGTTTAATACCAAAAATGTCACTGTTCAACGATTTTTTAATCATAATATTATCTCATGGAAAACTGGATCTCCTTTTTCCCATATTCCTGATTTAAACTCAGCTTGTTTGTATAATATGTAAAAATTGATATGAAGTGTACTAGTTACCAACTGAAGGACTCACAAGCTTTTAAGGTTGTTCTATTGCTTTAAAAGTCATCACTGTCGCCAGTCTGCTATGATCTAATAAGATAATAGCCCTAGCACCCACATACAACAATGTCCCGATTTTTGATAAGCTGGAACATGATGGGAAAGCATGAGGAGACTCTGTTCGCCACGGGGGATGATCTTTCTATGCACATGTGGCTGTTTGAATAGTTATTGAAAAGTTTGCTTAGGTTCACTATAAAGTCCAGGCTTAAACCCCCCGTCAAAAGGACGATTTTTGGTGTAAATGTGTCAAATCACCAAGGCTTTCGGTTAGTGGCTTCAGCTTAAAAATTATGTGGCATCTTGTAGTTATAATATGGTATCACCACGGATACCGGAAGAGGGTTGTCCCACCTCCGGTGAGTTTGGCGGCTCTCAGGCTGCCTTCCCTCGTGTTTCCTTGGCATAGAGATGATTGGATAGCGGTATAGAAGAAGTAGGACAAATCACCCCCTCTTTTCTTGTCCTCTAGAAAGCTCATGAACCCGTTCAGCCCTCTGAATTATCACGAAACCGCATCCACGGCGAAACGAAGCGCCCACGAAACGCGCGATGGAAATAACGACAAATATGTCACCGTTCGGTTCCGGTAATGTCGACTGTGGGAACATAAAGAATAGTTACAACACCATCACACTGAACAAGGCCGTCACTGTGAACAAAACAGACGATGAAGATAACAAGATTAAGCAGTGGCTCTCACCACTGGAGCCCCGGCACAGGCATCAAAGTGTGCAAGCCGATCGGCTAAATGGGGTGGGAAGTTGGCTTCTGGAGGGGAACGAGTTTCGGGAGTGGAGTTGTAGTCAAGTGCTACCGAGGCAGACTGTGTTATTCTGCTACGGCAATCCGGGTGTGGGGAAGACTCATATCAGGTCAGTGAGAAGGTTCTCGCTAACGAGCGGACATTACTGACGGTCAGAAACATTAGCTCCTTAGTTATTGACTCGTTGTGCGATCAAGTTCGTAATCGAGATATCGCCGTCGCTGGCCTGTACTGCGATTACCTTGCCCACGAGCAACAGTCCGCAGCAAACATGTTGGGTGTAATCCTCAAGCAGCTTTTTGAAAGAGATGGAATCCCGGAGTCCCTGCGGCAGGTTTTTCGTTCAGAGAAAAGAGGGTTTGGCGGAAGGGCTGCGCAACTCTTCGAGTTGGTAGGGATAGTGAAGAAGACGATCGCATCGCTACCGGAAGTGTTCATCTGTATTGATGGCTTGGATGAATGTCTTCCGAAAAATCGACGAGAACTTCTTCAGTCGCTGCAGGACATTGTACGGGCTTCGCCGACCACGCGGGTGTTCCTTTCCGGGAGACCCCATATCCGGGACGAGATTAAGAAATATTTCACGGGGGCGATCATGATAGCCGTCATTCCCACCATTGGGGATATTGAGATATCTTGAAATGAGATTAAATAATGATTCCACACCTAGCGCGATGGGCGGTAATTTGAGGGCTGAGATTTTGAGAGTAATTCCAAGAAGAATTTCGCAGATATGAGTAGAAACGACCGCTTTCAGCAATTGATGCATTATTGGGTGTTCGCTAACAGCAGAATCTAGATTTCTTCTCGTTTCCCTTAACATTGACGCGGTCCTGGAGGAGGTTACGATCTACCAAAGAAAGAAAAAGCTTGACGAGATGATCCAGGGGAATGGCCTCCGGGGCGCGTACTCGCAGTGTTCCCAACGGGCCAGGCCGATGGTAGGCCGGCCTATAGGCCGTAGGCCGGGCTAAGGCAGGCCGCTCCGGAAGACAGCCTAGGCCCATATAGGCCGAATTCGATCGGCCTATGAAAGCCTATCAGGCCTGATAGGCGCCTACAGGCCCGGAGATTAGCGTTGAGAACAGATTGTGTCAAGGGTATTCAACCCCCCCCCCCCCTCTTCCGAGTTTATCGCCTGTGATTTTTTTTCCTCCTTTACCTTCGGCTATTATAATACT
>Ga0307509_10012350_pt1 | contig 10226 bp, 11 predicted proteins | sample 10_EM_MG_FD_202245 | JGI IMG/M metagenome (GOLD analysis project Ga0307509, IMG submission 202245) | Populus trichocarpa ectomycorrhiza microbial communities from riparian zone in the Pacific Northwest, United States - 10_EM | ecosystem: Host-associated > Plants > Roots > Unclassified | place...
TTAATTATTTGCATTAATTTTAATTGTTAGTCTAGAGTTTTTTTTTTAATTTATTGAATATTTTTTATTGTTTGTATTTATATAATGATTGAATATGTTGTTAATGTTGAATTTACCTTGTAATTAGAATGAATGTTATATGTATAGATGTTATGTTATATACAATATTAGTATAGATGGAGTCAATTGGTTGTGGCTTTTGTCAATATTTGTAGGTTTGTGGATTTGGGTAGTATCCAGTATAAGGGAGGTGCTGTCGAATTTTTTTTAACATTCGAATTTAATTATATAATTATTCGTATACAATTATGTAGATGCGTAGAACGAAAACCAGAGCTGGTCGCTCACGTATGGTCACAGCTAGTTCTTCTAGCAGCGAGGATGAGGTATCCTTAGGTGCCTCTCAAGAAGAGGCACCTACGCCACTTGCACCATCAACCGATGCTGCCTCTTCTAGTGCGGGTTTACAGCGAAGAAGTGGCGTGCCTTCGCAGCGGAATCAGTTCACCCGCAAGTACGATGCACAGTGGAAGGACGACCTTTCAATGTAAGTTTGTTAAGGTTTTAGTTTTTTCTTTTAAATTATAACATAATTTATGAACATCTAATCAATATTTCATGAATTTAATTTATTTTCAGGTTCACAAACATTGAGGCTGCCCGAGTAATATCATCGGCGTTTAAATCATCAATGGAGATTCCATTATTTCAATAGAGTCAGGTATCCAGACATCCTGAATGGATACCTCAAATCGATGCATGGTTTAACAGATTTGAGGTTGGTGTTAATTTCTAATTTCCAGCTTATTTCTAATAATTTATCAATATAATTGTAAATAAATTATTATTTTTATTTATCTAATTATTTATACACAGCATAAATTCGTCTGGGACAGGGCGCATGACAAAGTTGTGAGGAGGGTGTGGGAAAATCACGCGGCAACTAGGTAACATCGAAAACAATACAAGATTTTTTTAGAAAAAAAATTTATGTTTCAACTTCTAATTTCTCGCTATGGAAGTAGGTTGCGTGATTTTTGGTATGAAGCACAAAAAAAGGCAAAAAACAACCGTGAGAGATAGGGGTTTCCAAGGCTGGAACGATGTGGCGGTTTGGAGGGATTTCAAACCGATATACATCCTGGAAGATATATGGCCGCACTATCTTGAGCACGTGACGTCTGAGCGGTTCACAAGATGCTCATAGTCCGGTACTGGCAACCGGAATTGGCTAATTCATGGCTCGGTGACAATGCGCATCGGCAGCTTCGTTCCGTTTGCTGCACATGCGAACGGATGGTAAGATTAATTTAAATAAAATATATCGTTAAATTAATTTGTTGTTAATTAATCTTTTTTCATTATAGGCTACGTCTCTTGGACGTGAGCCGAGCCCGATGGAGCTGTTTGTGGAGACTCACGTGCGAAGTCAAGACCGCCAAAAGGGGGCGCAACAGTTCGTTGACAACCATGCTCGACACTTCGTGGTATGTTTGTTCAACCATTTTATTTTGTAAGTTATTATTTTTATTGAATTGAATATGATGATTACTTTTTTTATTTTCAGGAGACCTATAATAGCTGGTTGAGGGAGAGATATGGGGACGATCCTTTGAACCATCCGGAATTCGATCCGAATTTGTGGATGGAGGTTGGATCGTCTGGTGGACCCGATAAAAATCGGATTTACGGCCTCTCCAACACTACAGCCGAGAACTTGCGGGTGGCCCGTAGTGTTTCAACTATTGGGAGCTCCTAATCATTGTCATAACCCAATTCCGGGTTATTTCCCAAAAATTCACTTTTTTTCAAAATAAAAATCAAAAAATAAAATAAAAGGCTGGCAACGTGGAGAAAGCAGGTTGGGAAATCAAGCTGTAATTTTTAGAGGAAATTCAAGGCCTAATTATACCCCATTATGCCCAAAAATGGAGACAAAATGCAAATTCAAGGTTAAATTAAATGATTATTGGACGAATTTGCATAAAAATTAAGTTCAATGACATAATTAAATTTTTAATAGGCCAATTTGATTTAATCATGGGACAAATTAAATTTTAATTATGTTCAAGAATTAATTTGGGTCCAATTGAAGGATTTAATTAAGTGCAAGGACTTAATTATACTTTAAATGGGTCAAATTAATTTTATTTGAGGCTTAATTGGTGAAAAAATAAGTTTGGGAGCCTAATTTAGGCTTAATTGAGGAGATTGGAATTTTAAGAGACCAAATTTAATTTTTACCAAGTTAATTGATTGAAATCAGGGGCCAAATTGCAAGCAAATTGAAGTTTTGGGGTCAATTAGGGGTTAAATTGACAAAATCCGAGAGCAAGGACCATATTGCGAAAGGCGTGTAACTTCAGGGTTCCAATTGAAGGTCATCAGGGGCTTAATTGCAAACATTTAGGGTCAATTAGGGGTTCAATTGAAAGCAATTAAACGCGGAAGGACGGAAATGCACTTTGGCCAAAACAGAATCCTGAACACTATTCATTATCTTCTTCTTTTTTTCCGGAAAAACTGGTTCAGTCACCTCCTTTGCAGGTGCATTTAATGCACCTAACGTCCACCAAATTTGTCAAACCTTGCACAAAACTGATCACCATACATCCCTCTAAGTCGGGGTATGGTTTTCACCGGCTCACTGGCAAATAAACGGACGTGGAACCACCCCAAAGAGGCCAACTCAGGCAGCCTGTAGCTGCAGATTTGACAATTTGACAGTGCACCATGCCTACTTTGAGCCAACGGTTGGGATCCTTCCCATCTGAATCAAGGGCTGAAATTTTTCTCCATTGTAGAAAATATTTCCCTCTTCCACCTCCTATAAATAGAGGTGGATTTTATGGCCTGAGGAAGGAGAAAATCGGGTCCAAAAATAGCAAAAAACCAGCCTCCCCCTGTTTCCATTTTCCTTCTTTCCCCGTCAGCCTTCTGCAGCTCTCTCTCTACCTCTCCACAGCTGCCTTCTCCGGCGAGGATACCAACAAACCCAGCCTATACACCACCACGAACACCAGCTCCACCACAGGAAGCCAGCACAACCACCAAGCAGCCACCACGACTCTCTCTCTCTTCTCCTTCCGGCCTTTTTCTCTCCTCTGCAAACTTCTTCTTCCTGCGCAGTAGCAACTCCGGCGGCCAAGCTCTCCATCAACGCCGCCACCAGCCTCTCCACCAGCACGACCACAGGCCCTCACCGCCTCAGGTGGTTCTCCATCCCTGCCTTGCATCAACCGCCCGCCCCTGTTGCTCACTGCTGCTGTCGCTGCATGCAGAATTCATTCTGCATGCAGCGACCAAAATAATTAGCTTTGGGCCGGGCCAGTTTTGGCCCAACCCAAATGGCTGGGCTGGATCCGGCCCGGCCCCCATTTTTAAAAAAAAAATTCAAAAAATTTCAAAAATAATTTTTTTAAAAAATGTGATTTTCTCAAATATTTTTCTATCAATTTTGCATAATATCGGGTTGTATATTTACATTCTAAAATACAATTCCGGTATTAAAATACCCGGTTTTCTCCGAAATATTTCAAAAAAAAATAAATAAAAAACATTTAAAAAATATATATATTTTTTATTGCATACGGCCAAATTCTAAAATTTTTCCAAGCATATTTTTCATAAAAAAACAAAAATTGCATCTTTTTCATGTTAAAAATAAAAATAAAAAATGGATATCATAACCAGTTTATGATTATCCATTAGGATTTGGCCAACATGTCAAAAATCTTTTTCCAATCTTTTTAGGATTCAGATGTAGACTTTAATATTTGTGGGGTGTAAAATTACACGATAAAGTACACCCTCAAGTATTAAGATACAAAGTTTAAAAATACGATGTTAAAATTCAGACTTTAGAACGGTTAGGATTTAACCCGATAAGGTAGAGACTCTCTCACGAAGAGAGATCTGCCTTGAGCCTTAGAAAAGACCAACGAATAGAAACTCAACTTAGAAAAAAAAAATCAAACAACAATGCAGCTTACCTTAGGTAGGGTGCACTGAGGGTGATGCGTCTTCCCCTTGCACAACCAATCCCTTACTCAGACTCTCGCAGACCATAGGTTTCTAGTGACCATAATACTAGGTGGCGACTCCTAAACATTAATTATAATTTTATGATTAAATCTGAAAACCTTCCCAACACACAACACCTCACACGGGAGGCACGACAGAGAGCCTCCGCCGTCGCCAGACAACGTCGCGCCCCCCGCGACAATCAGTATTGAGCACCCAATCTAAGGAGTTCGTGGCCTTGCAGCAACACACAGCTCAGCTCACCGAAAAATACGACCACCTATCAGCGGCGTATGCACAACTCAAAGCGGAGAATGCACAACAAAAAGCGGACCATGACCAGCTTCGCGAATTTGTCATGAACATGGCATCACAGAGTGGTGATACTTGTGCGCCTTCTTCTTTTTGGCCGTATAACAACCAGCCTCCTCCTCCTCCTCCAGCTCCGCCATTATGTTAATTTGTAATGAATATTATTTAACTTTAATAGTTAATTTAATATTTTTTTTAAACATATTCAGTTTGTAATGAATATTATTTAACTTTATTTCTTTTGTTTTTTATTTTAATAAAAATTTTATTTGCATAATTGGTTTTTATTACCATTAATTTATATAATTTTATATTATGTATTCTAAATAATTTTTTAAAAACAAATTTAAAAATAATCACAGAGGGTTTTACCGACGGAATATATTCGTCGGCATTTGACAGTAGCTGTCACAGTCACCGATTAATTTACAGACGGATATATTCGGTCGGTGTTAGGGATTCACCGACCAATTTACTGACGGACGTAATCCATCGATATTTTACAGTGCCTGCCACAATGACCGACGAATGTACAGACGGATATCTTCGGTCGGTATTCCAAACATTCACCGATAATTTTACCGACGGTTTTAATCCGTCGGTCTATCACACAATCACCGACGGGATAAATCCGTTGGTATATTTCAAGCGGGAATTTTTTTTTTTGGCACACAATTTTCGTTTGTAAAACCATCGGCAAATGTTTTTTTTTTTTTGTCGACTGATATAGTGATGGAATATGGTATTACCGATGAAAGGAAAGCCAATGGATGTATTCCGTTGGTGTAGACGTCGGTAAATAAATTACCGATGAAATCTTAATCACATACCAACGGAATATTTCCGTCGGTAAAACTGTGAAATCTTGTAGTGCTTTTCCTCTTTTCCTTTTCCAGTGGGGAACATAGTTTCTCTACTACAGTGGTTATTATTTTTTCTATAAAAACTATGGTCGCATATATATATATTGCAAAAGTAGATGTTTAAAATTCTTAGAAGCATAAATTTGAGTATTGTGTTAGAGACAACCATATAATGTTATTTTTCAATGTAAAAGTATGATTTTCACCTGGAGATATCATTCAAATTCTTAGAATGGTTACCAGGTTGTATTATAAGTTATTTTTCAATGTAAAAAAAAAAGTGCAACCGTTATCAAATTATTAAATTAATTAAAAAGCTAACAGATAGAATCAGATTAAAATATCTAAATATTTTGTATCACGAGTTATTATTTAATTTTTTTTATTAAATTATATGTCATTTTTTAAAAAAAAAGTACTAATTTAAATTGTATCAAAATAAGATAATTTTATATTATAATTATTTTTTCTCTTATTAATCTATTTTTCTCATCTAAAAGTATAGTTTTTTTAAGCAATGTACTTCATCTAATATAAACCAAAGGAGATTAGTATAAATATTTAAAAGACTCAAAACTATCCAAAATAAGGATAAAAAAGTTAGTATAAATATTCAAAAGACTCATAACTATCCAAAATAAGGATAAAATAGACATCTTTTTAATTAAAACCTCTTTATCTTATCAATGCAATTTTTTTGGCAATTTGTTTATCCAACTATTTATTTGTTAAGGCAAAAAATTATAATGATCATGAAAACAAAACTTAAAAAATAATGTTTTCATTATCATGTCACAAATGTAATAAAATTAACATGAATGAGTAATACACCTCATTTGCTTTCCCAATTTTTGACCACAGGAATGGTGGTTGAAAAATCGAGTTGGGTATTTTGGACAAAAAAATCTATCTTTCAATCTATTCTTATTTAAAAATATATAATAAATATTTTTATAAAATCAATAAAGTGATTTTTCAACTCAAAACATCCATAAATTGATCCAAAAACACAAAATAAAATCGAAAAACAAATTTTTTAATCTCAATCTCCTTTTTCCAACAAGATGGAGGTTTAAAAACACCTCAAAGAAACTCCTCTTGTTGAATAGAATTCATTAACACCAAGATGGAATGTAAAATGACAAAAAAAATATTTTATGGTCTCTTTTAAAAATACATCTAATTTATATAAAATATAAAAGAAAATAAATTCAAGACATGTGAAACTAATCTCTTCAAAACAAAACAACATGCAAGTTGAAAAAAATGTAAGAAAATCAATTACTATTCAAAAAAAGAGTTAAATCAATAAAAACAATCATTGAAAAGGTATTAAAAAAAATAAAAAAAAGAGACCAAATGCCATGTGCAGGGCCACACTTCTGGCTTTAATAAAAAACCTCTGGCCCTCCTCAGGCTATTGTGACCAGAAAATCATGGTTCTTGTGTTCGGACCTTTAAAAGCTTAATTTTCAGCTAGAGGTAAAAACACTTTTACAATATAATATAAATCTATAAAAATTATTTATCAATCCTAAAACATTTTTAAATCACTTTAAAAAACAAAAATCGATTGAATTAAAAAATCAAATGGACCCCGATTTATTTTTTTTGTCATGTTCAGAGAAAAACATCATTTTCATTGAACTCATTAACACTAAGAACATCCTTTATAGTGACCAAAATATAGTCAACCAACTTTCTTTCTTTTTTTTTATTGTTTTTCAACGAGCTTCTCTCTCCTCACTAAAACTCAAAGACTAAAAAAATAAGATTTTAGGCTACAAGTAAAACTTCTAGGAAAAAAAAAGTGAAATGGAGAAAAAAAGAGAATAGATGGACTGAAAATCACTTTTTCATGTAAATTTGAGATTGGCTAGAAATGTTTCTTTTTGTTTTACACTTTGATCATCTTCTGTTGAATTTTATCTTTTTCTAATAAAATATAAGAAATTAGTCAATGAAGGTTGCAATTGAAAAAGAGATGATGAAAACGGGAAAACATTTTGAGTATTGCACCTAGCATTTTGGTATATTTTATAATTATGTAATTGTAATACAATTTGAGATGAGAAAAAAAAATAGTAAGGATATTGTCGTGCACCCGACATCGCGACGACCTTAAAAAATTTAAATTTTTAACGGAAAGAGCATAATTGCTGGCATCTTGTTCTTTTAGGAAAAAGTCTTGTTTAAGGAGTCGCCACCTAGTATTATGGTCACTAGAAAACCTAATTGATCAGCAGAGATTATATGATACGAGACTGGTTACACAAAAGGAAAGAAATTATCACCCGTTAAGCGTTCTACTTGAGGTGGGCTGCATCGCTGGTATTATCTTAAATTGCTAAGGGTTTATTGTATTTTATCTTTGATGGTCTGCTTATAATATTCTTAACTTTGATGCCAGTGAATATTCGGCTACAGATATTTCCAACTCTAGCGTTAGTCAATATTACGTAGGAAACAAATATGATATTCCTGCCTCCGACGCTAGTGAATAAATTAATAAAATAAATCTAAAACAAAGCATATATAATTTTAATTTTTTTAAGAAAAAAACAAAATGTATCAAATACCAGATTTACATTTCACAGTAAAAATTCACAGATCAAATATACCGTGAAATACCCTAAATTTTAGTAATTTACATATAATTTTTTTTCTTTATTTCTTTTTTTTTTTGGTTTTTTATTTGGCACTCTAAATTTTTTTTATTAGATTCACTTGCTTTTTATTTTTTATTTTGACTTTTGATATGGCTCTTAAATATTATTATAATTTTTTATTTGAATTTTAATCATTTTATTCAATTATTATATATCTGATATGAAAATAATAATACTAATAATAAATTGTTCATATCATTTTTTTATTCTTGAAATTTTTAAATAGATTTTGAATATAATTTTATTATATTTATGATTTTTTTAGCTTTCAATCATACAAAATATAAACATATTATTTTGATATTTTTTTAACTTACTTTAACAATCACAAAATATTAAGGCTTGATGAAGAAAGATTTGAGATATTCTTGATTGCAAATGGCTTACGTAACTGAGCAGCAAGAAAGATTTGATGAAGAAAGATTTGAGATGTTCTTGATTGCAAATGGTCAATAAAAAAGATACCAATAGTTTAGGGAGTGATCGATCGGAACATATTGCCTATATATATGTTGAAGAAGCCTTTAATTAATAAATAAGAACAAGAATTGTAATTCCATTAAATATTTTCCCAACTAGGGGAGCCAAATCTTATTAAAAGTAATGCAAATAAAAAAGTATAGATCTTTAGGGTTCTGAATTAAGTAGCATATTCTCCTTCAACCTAGAAAGGTTTGCTTTCTAAATGAGCAGCAAGTGACCTCATGTGCTCCTTGAGACTTGCAAGACTAGGATTGTCATCATAACTGTACATCAAAGGAATCATTCTTGCGACATTTAGACAAGCATTTGTGAAAGACCGTGAAAATGGTGACCGAGACAGGCATTCCTGGTTCAGTTTCTTCCACGCATCACAAATTAATTGGCTAACGTGCTCTCTCGCTCTTTCAACCGTAACGTTTGGATGTTCTCTGATGTAGCACTCCAAGTAGGACCCGTCATGACCGTTTTGATTCTCATCCTGAATTCAATCAAAGAAAGATGTCTCAATCATCATATAAACTCATCATTAATGCTATTTTCTTTGTTTATTGACTTTATAGCCTTTTCAGATTATATAGTGTTACCTTAGCAGTGCCCAAGTCATCCCAAAGACGGAGGATCGTTGCTGTGAATGATATAATGGGAGGAAAGCCATCCACAAAATCAACGGTTTCTTTGTTGATGCCCTGGCCCAGGAGAAAGAACATGTGAACCAGCACCACATGCACACCTGAACTAACAATTCCATTCCTCAAATATTCTTCTGGCTTTGGCAATTTCCCAGAAGCAAACCACTTTGCTTCTTCTAAAAATGCGTTGCACAACTTTTTCCACTGCAACAATCAGATAAGAGTATGGCAAACATGTATCATAGATGATCCTTGATGACAAATGTTAGGCAGAAAATATAATGTGTGCGAGAGAATTCCTGGTTGGTTCTAGCATATTTGAATTGTAAATAAATAAATCCATACCGATTTCTGTAAGGATTCTATAGGGTTCCATCCATGCCTTTCCAAAATCTTGGTGCTAATGCTCTCAGTGATGTCGAAAAGAGCCTTGAGAGAAATCTTCATGCTTTCTGGTAGCTGATTAGCGGCTGTGAGGTCCCATCTTCAGGCAATGATTTGATGGATTAGAAAATCTTAAACAAAACACACACGAAGAATCAAAGAGAGAGATGATACGAGGGTGCATACTCATTGACTGCTTCTGTGAAGATAGAGAGGTCATTGAGCGTCCCGTAAAGATCGAAAATGTCGTCGATAATGTAGACCAGAGAGATGGGTTTAGTTAATTCGACCCTTTGCTCAGAGAGGTTAGGATCTATGAGGACAGACATGGACCACATGTGCCACTTTAGAGGTTGGTCTCTTGCGAATTTCAACTCCTTAGCCAAGCCTAAGTCTTTCCACCAACTAAAAAAACACAAGATTTTGCATTAGAGGAGGATAATTTAATCTTGTTAGTGCATTTCAAGCAATATATAGTTCTTACTTTGAAATCTGAAGAATTTCCTTCTGATGTATAGATCGTACAATTTCACAATCGATTTTCGCCAACTCTGAAAAAACCTTGATGTTTTCATTTCGGATATCAATATTGTTTAGGAAGTTTTTGACCATGAACCTTGCCAAGCTCTTGTGATAAGGATGCTTCAATGTATTTGCAACAATTTCTGATTCATGATGATTAAGTAGCTTGGCACTGAATTCTCCAGCTTCATCAAGTATATCTTCACTTTCCATACTCAGTTGTGAAGCTTCATACAATGCCATCAAACCCTTTACGTCATTTTCTTGTATCAAATGAAAATTTCCCTCTTCATTCTTGAAGTTGTTAAACACCTCTATAGCACAGCCACAACAAAAAAAAA
>Ga0307509_10012351_pt1 | contig 10224 bp, 9 predicted proteins | sample 10_EM_MG_FD_202245 | JGI IMG/M metagenome (GOLD analysis project Ga0307509, IMG submission 202245) | Populus trichocarpa ectomycorrhiza microbial communities from riparian zone in the Pacific Northwest, United States - 10_EM | ecosystem: Host-associated > Plants > Roots > Unclassified | place...
CTATTCCCATTCACCCATTACTTCAGTTTCCTGCGGAGGCCATCCGCGCATGCCCACACCTGCGCACATGATATTGCTTGGATAACAGATGCATTTGCTCCGAAAGAGCCTGGGCTTCCCTCCAGTCGGTTGGCTGAGAACTTCTTCCTGTAAGCCATCCTCTTGCCCCCATGCCGCTACTGCCTTGACGAGTTACCTGAAGGACTATACCAAATTCAGCCAGTGCTGTGGTCACGTCTCGTAGATACGCTACGAGTCCCCACCTTGGGGGCTCGGAAGGGGACCTACGCACGGCCAAGTATTTCTTCGATCATCTCCAACACGAGCTCTCCATCCAGAAAAGCGCAGAGTATCCAATTTATTCTGCTGGCTCAGTGGCTTCGCGAAACGCGACACTCTCCATTGTCAATTTGACGGAACCAACGGCATGGATCGATGTCTATTATCCCGTCCTCAACACCCCTCTCGACAGGAGCCTCGCGATCCTCGGAGATGATGGAACTGCAGTGTGGAATGCCAAGCTTGAAGAGTCTGGTGACGAGCTCGATGGCGATGCATATACACATGCTGAATCTGTCGGTGCCTGGCATGGCCTTAGTTGTGATGGGGAGGCAGAAGGCAGGCTCATTTATGCAAACTACGGAAGGAAGAGGGACTACGACGAACTCGTCCAGAAGGGTCAAGTTCTTCTCCACAACTGTTATTCACGCTTGAACTGATACCAATCCAGGCGTGGATTTTACCGGCGCAATCGTCCTCGTTCGATATGGTGGGGTTTTCCGTGGTCTGAAGGTAGGCACCCCTTGGCGGATCGCGATCTGATTTATCACACCCGCTCGTTGGTCCGCAGGTCAAAGGTGCACAGGAACTCGGAGCGGCCGGTGTCCTCATTTATTCTGACCCCCGGGATGATGGCCCCGTGACAGAGGAAAATGGCTATGCCCCGTAAGAGACCCATCATGATGCATCGTGCTCGTTCGATAATTTCAATAGTTATCCTCATGGCCCCGCTCGCAACCCGACCTCAGTCCAGCGTGGCTCTGTCCAGTTTATATCAACCTACCCAGGAGACCCGACTACGCCCGGTTACCCATCTTATGAGAATAGCACTCGCCTAAACAGCACAAGTATACCGAGCATCCCGAGCTTACCCATCTCTTGGGCGAATGCCAAAATCTTACTAGAGGAAATCGAGGACAAGAACAGGATAGTTAAGCTCACTAATCACGGTGCACTTTATTTCATCGCTAGCGGCACACTACTGTAGTCTTACCCATTTCACCATAGTCGACACCAAGGTTACGCCTGTTTGGAATACCATTGGTGTTATCCCTGGCCACATTAAGGATGAGGTTGTGCTCGTTGGCAACCATCGAGACGGTGCGTGTGGAAACACTCACAAACCTTCTGCTGCTGCTGAAATTGTAGTGTCATAGCATGGGTTCTGGGTGCGGCTGACCCTAGTTCAGGCACTGTCGCAGTTCACGAAATTATCCGTGGTTTGGGTGCTCTCCTAATGGAGGGCTGGAAACCATTAAGGACGATTGTCATTGCGAGTTGGGATGCGGAAGAGGTTGGTTCTCAGTATCATCTTATGGGTGTTAGCTGATTTTCCCTTTTCTGTCACAGTACGGCCTCATTGGCAGCACCGAGTGGGGCGAAGACTTTGCGGAATGGATACAAAAACATGTCGTCACCTATATTAACCTCGACACCGCAGTGTCCGGCTCAAAATTCACGGTCGGCGCTTCACCTTCGCTAGCTCATTTCCTCCGGAAAACCGCCGAAGATCAACCCCACCCGACCGATCCCAAGCGCACTCTTTGGGACGCTACTGCGGATAGTGGTCAGCTCTTTGGCAAATACGATGACGTCGATTCTTTGGGCACAGAAGTCGAAACACAGGAGGCTGACAATATTGGTGTCAGGCCTCTCGGCTCTGGGAGCGACTTCACAGTCTTCTTACAACGGCTCGGGGTACACTCCTAATGTCCTGTTGTCTTCCTTTTGAAATACTGAGTAAGCAAAACACCTAGATTGCAAGCATGGACGCTGGTGGTTTCAGTAGCACTCGCTTTGACCCTGTCTACCACTACCATTCCGTCTTTGATTCTGAAAGATTCCAAGAGGTTTATGCCGACCCAGGTTTCGTCAAGCACGTATGTACAGGAAGTCAACCATGGGACGTTTGGCTAACGTCTTTACATCAGGTTGCCGTTGCAAAGAATATGGGTTTACAGACGCTCCGTCTTGCCAGCGCGCTTGTTCTCCCCTTCAATACGACCCATTATGCCTTTGAATTAGAGAATTATCTCAATCGGTTGGCAAAATTATCTTAACTCCAAAAATATTCTAACGCATGTACTCTCGACAGAGTTGAGGGATTGGCGGCTGCGGCGTCGGTCACTCTCAATTTTGCGCCTCTCCGCGCAGCTATCAGATCTCTGCAGTTTGCTAGCCTGAAACTCGACGCTGAGAAGTTTGCGGCGGAGCGTGTTCTCAAGCAACAACTCAGAAAGTGGCGCAAGGACCATCCTCGCGAACTTCGGCGCAAGGATGGCTGCATGAAACGGTTCATTCATCGCCTCAAGAGCCTCTTCACATGGAAGAGCCACGTCGACCCTGTGTCCATGTCAACACCCGCAAATGGAAGGCCTCAACCGAGTATAGATAGGACCCCGGCATGGATAAAGGAGCGGCCTGAGAAGACAGGCACAGATGGCAAGAACCACGAGGTCAACGTCAAGTCCGGGATATGGCCTCATCTCCCTCTACCCAAACGTCCGCACTGGCCACCCCGCAAGCCGCATGGCCCACCTCCCAAATTAATCAAGGCGGCGAAGGCCGTGCGCAAGATCAACAAGAAATTGGCATCTTTCGAGAGTGGGTTTATTCACGAAGGCGGCATCAAGGATCGAGAATGGTATCGGCACCTGGGAGTTGCTCCTGGAAAATGGCTCGGTAGGACTTTGCTCAGTGTTGATGTGTGGATGTCAGAAGATGCTTAGATCAGCTTCAGGATATGGTGCCACGACGCTACCGGCCCTCACTGAGGCGATTACGATCGAGAACAATGTCACGCTCGCGAACTACGAGATTGTCCGGCTGACGGAGGCAGTGGAGAAGATGGCTGTTGCTTTGGGTGCTTGACTTGGAATTTGACTCGGACTCGATTGTATTTGTTTTGCAGTAATCCATAAACTTTCTTAGTAAACTCGTTCCCTCTTTCGAGCGAGCCCTCAACCGGTTGGAATTCCTGACCTCGAACAACTCAACTTGCTTTCGTTTCTACCACATCTTCCTCGCAGGTCCGAGGAACTTCTTCACTACTAGTGCACAGATATAATATGGGCAGCGCGTCCTCTACTCAACGCGGCGGCAAATCTACGCGGTCCCAGACTGTCCTAAAAGAGTCGACGAACGCGGACACACGCAAGGACATACCACAGGTTGCTCGAACTCATTGGGGTTCCATCCACACGCGCTCAACTTTCCTCAGGCTGCGAACATTGCTAAAGACAACCTACTTTCCCCGAACATAGAGGTATTATCTGATACGTGTATAATGACTGCCCGGCGGCGCTCATCGCGTCCGCCGTATTTTCTCAACAGGATCTCAAGAGCGACGATGCGACGCCAACAGAGGTGCGTTCTTTTGGTACGGCGACTTTGTTCTGGTCTGAAGGGTCGATTTTATAGAAAACGAGCGCTGCTGTGACTGCCATACCCTCGAAGCCGTATGCATCTACGACAAACGTCAGCGATGCACTTCTCACGCAGGGATAGACCGTAACTGAATTTGCCCTTTTCAGCTTGAAGCATCTGACCAAGGGGACATCGTGCTCGCGCCCACCGTGGGCAAAGACTCTAGTATCAGATCCCCAGAGCTTGCCAACGCAGTCTCCCCTTCCGAAGCACCCCTAATCCTGGAAGCCGTCACATCCCAGCGTATCAACATCAAAGATCCAAAGGCTGGTACACGACCCGAAAAGAGGTCCCGGAGGGTTAGGGGCAAAGGCAAAGGGAAGGGCAGAGGCAACGCTGCAGAGGCTCTCCAGGAAGACACAGAGAATGTCCCTCCTCCCGCGATCCGACAGAATGCACACCCCCGCCGGCGCCGTGCCCGTGGCTCAGGGCGTGTCGACATTGGGATTGGACCCGCTCCCAGCCGTGGAAGAGTGACGAACAGCGTGGGAGGTGGGGAGACGGTCCAGGCGGTAAACGATGTGACTGGTCGGGATGCCGAGGCCGACGTCAAGACGGTCGACGTCGACGGTCGCGTTCGCGTCAACAGGACCCGTAAGCACGGCCGAAGACCGTCCGATACCAATATCGGGGCCAAGAGGCAAAAAAACGTCCGGCGCTTGCCATCTCAGGAGACAGCACGCAAAAATTTCGAGTCGGGTCAGGACGCCGCCTCGTTGGAAATCTTGGAGATACCGAAAGCGGATAGATTGAACCACGTGAACGCCGCCGATAGACGCCCTTCGGAGGAGAAATTTCGACGATCCGTACCTGGTCCTCTCCCAACGACCACGGAAGAAAACGCCACTGTATCATCGTCATCATCGCCACGCGAAGAAGCAGCGTTTCCGAGAAGACCAACCGCAGACGCAGAAGGTGACACATCGTCTCTGCAGCCCCTACCTTCTTCCACGCGTCGTCGGGCAAAGGAATACTTTCAGCGACGTACTCGCGAGCGCTCAGTCGATGCGACCAGAAGACAGATTAGACCAGCGCGCAGCAGCGCCACTGTAACTGAGCAGGGGATACCGTCGAACGTGCTAGTGGCCAGATCCGAACTGGACCCAGATGAGGGCGCGGTCGCGAAAGCTTCCGGGAAAGCCTCGGGAACGGGCGTAACTTTGTCCGATGAAAAACTTGATCATTTTGCGTTCGATCCAGTAACATCGCCGTTCACGCCTAACGCAACGTCTAGTCCAAAACAAGCGTCGCCATCGTATATTGCGGTACGATCATTTTCCTCTCCGACGCCTCTACCCTCGCATGGCAACGGCAAAGTCGCCCCACTTTTGTTACCCAAGACTTCCAACAGAAGCAACCAGTGGTTGGCAACGGGGACCGATTCGGTACCCCAGTCGCTCCCCACAACGTCACACGGCATTCAGAGCGGGCTCGGGCTTGCTTACACATACGCAGGGGCGGTTCCTGCGCAGGCGCAGCATCTACAGGTCGAGGCCGAGCAAATGGCACTGATGCGATTACAAGCGTACTACAATTGGCTGGCTGGAAGCACACCAATAACGGCAGTTGGTATTGGCCCAAGCGCATGCGAGCATATGGAAATGTCAGGCGGGGCAGGCGGTCTCAGCGGCGGGGTCGCCCTGGGCCGGCAGGGCCAGAGCCAGGGACGTGGGAAGGGACAATGCCGTAATTCGAGCGGAGCCTACGCACACCCAAAGGAACACGTCGTGTTCTCACCTGGCGACCACGAGCAGACGGAAGTAGCTTCTCGATCTGTTATGCAACCAGATGGCAGACAGGGACAGGCAGGTCTCGTCAAACACGGAAGGGAGGAGCCCAGGAAAGAGCCGGAAGAAGGGGAGGCACGAAGAATAGTCCCGAAATGGGATGGGAAATGGGGATTACGTGAAGCTGCCGCATCGGGCAAAGAAATTGGGTGGAGTTGGGGATCCACTGGCCGAGCGGTTTGAATGGTTTGAATGGGGCCCATTAAGTCAAGTGTAGAGATTTGTGTCACTAGGAATGGAACGCATGATGGTAGAAAGTGTATCAGTGATAGGACCAGGTGGGTACAGACCCCGGATGACACGGGAATAGGGACCAAGGCTGTCATCCAAACCGGTCGATCATTGCGTTTTATTACAGTTTAGCCTGAGTCAAATCTTTCAATTTCAATTCAACTTTTGAAATTTACAACCAATTGATTGAGATTGAGATGAACCCCCTCACCCCGCCTCACCCCTCGGCTTTCCGCTTGCCTTACTTATTCCATTCCCCGTCTTTCCACCTGGCTAATAGGCTTTCGTTCCGCCTCTTCATCCATCCCCACCCATTAAGTTGGCAGCAGAAGTACCTCCCCTCCGAGTCCCGCCCCAGAGGTTGCAGGGATGCCATACGTCGATATCGCGCAGGGGAACGACTTTGCCTCACTATGGTACATCACCAACTCCCCCACCGGTCACGTCAGTAGCTTCGACCCCGATAAGCCCACGGTGATCCTCCTGCACCCCTTTTTCTTGAACTCGACGTGGCTGGACTCGCAGTTCGGCGACCCGAGACTGAACGAGGATTACAACCTGATCGCGTTTGACCAGCGCGCCGCCGGTCGAACGCTATCGCGGCCGAACGGGAAACAGGATTCGTGGACGGACGCGGCGGACCTTGCGTTTGCATGCCATGTGCGTAAAATGAGTTTTTCAATTGTATTTATTCATTCCCTCGCCTCGCCGCCACCCCGCCCGCCACCCCGTCCCCACTCCCCCCCTCTTCTTCCCCTTCCCTTCCCTTCCTTCCGCTTACCTCCTTCTCCGTCCCGAGGGAAGAATGCCGTTGCTGATTCTGTACTCTTGTTTTGAAAGGCCCTCTGGTTACCGCCGGCACACATTTGGGCAAGTGAGACGACGGCAGCCAACCTGGGTATCCGCTTCGCCGCAATGTACGCAACCTGTTCTTTCTGAAACGCGTTTTCCCCCTCGTCGAAACCTCTCGACAGGGGACTGAATGTGTACCGTCTAGGTTCCCGCATATGGTGTTGAGCCTCACCATGTTATCGGTTCCGTCCCCAACAGAGTGCGTGTCTCCGTGTCCGATATCGGTCTCGGGTGTTGCGCTCCTCGGAGGAATATTGTCTTCTCAGACTATATTTATTTATTTATTTCCGCAGACTCGAGGCATACTTCCATACATGTGACGAGCTTCTCCATATGTGGGCACATGCCGAGGATCTCGACACGTTGGAGTTCGCTTTGATGCAGGTCACATCCTATATCGCCGGACCGGTAGGCACTCTCGTAACTTCTGTCGTGTGTTTCCCGTGTTGCTCATACAAGCGCGCTTATCTAGGACGTGTCCAACGAGCTAGCGGATGAGGTACCTGTCCTAGTTCACTCATTCATGATGGGGTCATTCTTACGTTGTATTTGACAGATAATTGCATATTATGAAACCGCCTACCCTCCATTTAACCGCCATAGGCTGGCGCAAATTGGGAATGTGCTCATGAATGTAAGCGTCAGATCTACGGTACCTCTGCCGACGCTTAGGGACTTGGTATTTCATAGCGGACAGCACTAACCAAAAAGGAACTTGCGGCAATCCGGCAACCCTGTCTCCTCATCCATGGGGACAAGAACCAAATACATCCAATAGTCCATGCGCACAACATGGTCGCCGACTTGGTCAATGCGAAGGGTGGTGCCAAGTTGTACACGATCAAAGGTGTGTTTGGGCTGGAACACTTGCGTTCGCGTGACTCGCTTCACGACTGTTGCTATTCAGGTGGCCAAGGATACATAAGCGTCGTGCCGACGACTGCCTCCGTTTGCAATCGGGTGTTTCTTCAGTTCCTTTCGCGTTTGCCGCAAGCACAATCGAAGCTACGGCCTCCAAGAGATCCGTTGGAGGTGTACATTTTCCGGGGGTTGCAGATTTTGGCTGAGCTGGCTGGCGACCCATCGATTGCTGAGCGTGACCCGCTTTCCCCGATGTCATTTTCGCGGTTACCGGTTGCGGTTCAGCGACTACAAGTGGATAATTATATGGGCGCGGCCAAGGAGGCTAGGAAGGCATTCTCACCATTAGGTGCCGATGGCCGGCCAATGCGCAAGTGAGTCAAGACAGAGGTTTCTTCTCACGGCAATCCCTGCTGATCGGCCACGTGTTTTTTTTTTTTTTTGCTTCCATTACGATGTGCTGCAGATATTCGGAACGAAGACACGACCATTGGTTCCAAGGCGACCGATGTTGGATGTCGTATGTCGGTAAGGAACCTCATCTATCGACTTTGGTGTTTTGAAATGGTACTGACGAGCTGCAGAGAACATCCCGGAAGCGGAGCAGCCTGATCTTCTTCCACAAGAGCACGTTGGCGGCCCGACACCAGACCAAATACAACCGGCGTCCCAAGAAGTCATGATGGTTAGCGCTCAACACCGGATGGCATTCAACCCCGGAACGGTCGAACGGATGGAGCGCATAGTTGGAAAGAGCAACCTCCAGAAGGTGACGGAGGCCATTCCATTAGTGAAGCTCGGAACGCGGTGATTTCTCGAGAGAAGCTGGTGCGCAGACTATATCTGACTGATACATACCGTATATTCCTGCTGTACTGTACTTTTTCATGTTGCATTATCTCTTTCTTTGGCGCTCCACCATCTGTCATCGTGTCATCTCTCATTTTTATGGGCCACTGATTTTCATAGCGAAGAAATTTATGCACATACCTATCACTCATCCTCACACTTCTTAGCCTGAATTACAATCTGCATCCATTTTCAAACACCCCTTTTTTTGCATCCCTGTTACCCCATCTAGGCCCACCCCGCTGTCTTTTTTTGACGTTCATTGAAGTTTATATCGCAACCCTAAGCGCTGTCAAGTCCGGTCGGCAAATCTCTGTCCTCAGGTCGCGTATCGATCGATGGTAGCCATACAATTACCAGCACGTTCTACCCCGACAATGGCTCGACTGAAGTTATTGGCCCAGTTCTCTCTCTCGACCGGTGATTTTTTCTTTCTCGTCAAACCAAACAAAAAAACCTGCTCTCCAAACTGTTTCGGCGGTGTCATTGGTGACGTCCTTTTTATTGGTCCCGCGCTCCGTTGCTGGCACGTTGCATTTTTTGGACCCTTAGTTGTACTCCACAGGGGAGCACTGTACAGTGCAGTACTGCTATTTCGTCCGCTCGCTTCTCCGAATGGTGGCCTGTTCTAGTCCGTGTTAGGGTGGCTAACAAAACATCTCCCCAGTTTATCTTGACGGGCAGGCGCCACAACACCTATCCCATAGGAGAATCGTTTGAGCGCTATACTTGAAATGGTGCACCAGGTGTATACTGTCAGCTAGTCCATGACGCATGACTCATTGGTGAGACAACTAATTCCGTGTCTCAGTCTTCGATCTTGTGTTAACTGACTGCGCATGACCGTCATCAACGATCTGCTACCCCCCTCCCAAAAAAAAAAGAGCATTTCATCTTGGCACCATGCGTTTCCCGGTGTACATGTGTTCTGCCGGGGATGTGCCCATTCACCATCATGAGACATGTGCCAACTCTCACGATGTGACAGAACGATTCAAGGCGGCATTCCCACAGACTTACCTTTCGGGTGTCAGCCGCAGGCACCTCCTTCCCTTTGATGTCATCGATTCTCATGGACTGAAGTTCGGGTTCCATTTCGAAGGGAGAGCGCTTCGACGCGGAATGTGATGATCGACTTCCTCGCCCCGTCAAAATCACACAACCTGTCTGGGCTTTTAGTTGATGGTACGTACACGGCGAACCCACCAAATCACCACACTGATGGAATGATGCAAAACGGGAGGTCTCCGCCACCTCTTACGGGATTGTCAGCTCGCAGGACCACGCGTGGCGGCTTCCCTCATACAGTGGCAAATTACGAGCAGATCGTGTGAGACGAATGCAACGAAAGAGCGAAAAGGTACAACGTAAAGCATGTCACGTCTAATACGGATTGTGAGAGATATTAGGGGCTGGCTATCGGAGCACTCGAAGGCCGAGCAATAGCCGGAATAAATGTTCTCCTATAGCGACATCGGTCATGTGAGCGCGGAAGCACTTTTGAATGGAGAATGGTGAAACGCACCGATTGAGCACGAGGCCCTTGAGGGCCTTTATTTCCATTCGGATCTCCTCTTCCTCGATCGCGGTCGCGGAGGACGGTGTGGTGCCTGGCAGGCGGTGCATCGCCGAGGCCAGCGCGTATGTTTTGGTAGTCAGGTAGCCCGTGAAATCGATTAATGACTGTAGCGTGTGTTGGAAGCGGTGCGTGGGGCGCGCGGAGACTGCTTGGGCGACGGAGCTCTGCAGCTTGGTGAGTGCGGGTAGAAGAGGCGGCGTCGACTGCGTTGCAGGATCTGGGACGTGATAGGACCAGCGTGGTGGCTCGGATGTTGAGCTGGTCTCCGTGGGATGGAAAAGAGGAGAGTCATTGAGCGTTTTCCATAACGATTCCTGCCACGAGAGACAACCGTTGAGTACCCCAGCGAGTATGTGAGTA
>Ga0307509_10012352_pt1 | contig 10223 bp, 16 predicted proteins | sample 10_EM_MG_FD_202245 | JGI IMG/M metagenome (GOLD analysis project Ga0307509, IMG submission 202245) | Populus trichocarpa ectomycorrhiza microbial communities from riparian zone in the Pacific Northwest, United States - 10_EM | ecosystem: Host-associated > Plants > Roots > Unclassified | place...
AAGCAGCAATGCGGTATTGGTTGAGCATCAGGCTGTTGGACATACGACACTCGCGCAGTACTCGAATTGTACGCATAAGATTGTGTTGAAGTTTTTATTGGACTCTCAGGTGGGTTTACCAATTTGATTTTACTTACTTGTCCATGGGTTGGTGCCTGACGGGAAGCGTTCTTTCTTCAGTTGCCTCCACAGCGCGCCAAGTGCGCACCGAATTCGAATGATTTCTTCCCTGACACTCCCAATACCCGCCTGGTTCTGCCGAGGGCTTCTCAAAAGCTTTCTATCCCACGCATAAATCCATATGTCAATAAATTCGTGACAAGAGGCTAATTAGGTCCAAGTTTATTCGTTCGCTTGCACCAGAGGTACCACGGCTGAGCCACACGATGTGTCAGTTTATTATGTCCAACTTTTGTTCAATTGGCCCGCTTAAGTATTATGAAATACTACATATCATTGATTCAACAATCGCACCTGTTCATGATCAGACGGTGTTCGTGCCCCGCAACTCGAATTCCACCAAAACTGCGTGGCACCATATTTGAAACAAATGATTCCGCATGATTTTGCCCATGTTCCCTTCTTGAAGCGGTGTTACATTGAACGATGAAGAAAATTATTATAAGTTACAAAAGCGTCTCTAGGAACTTTGTGCCAAGTCAATCTCATACTCTCACTTCCGCTTCGTAGTCAAGCTAAAGACAATGAGATATAAGTCACAGTCAAGCTTGCAAACATAGTACATGCACCCACTATTCGGTTGGCCGAAGGGGGGGTAACAATCGTCGTATAAGGTTCGAACAGCTTGTACAATTTGGGATTATTATTGACTTCTTCGACTGGGATCACCTCCGTAATCCTGGGGAAGTTGGGAGGTATTGGGACAGCCGAAAGAGCATTGGCATCCCAAGGGGCGGGGTCGTGGACGGCGAAACAACAGAGATATAAAACGGACGGGAGACTCTCATCTTCAACCTCGACACGAACAAGCCAAAGGTTAACTCCAATTTTCGATCCGATGTCGTAGACAAGGCGCCGATCGTTTTTGGGAAGATGTTCGTGAATGCGGTAGCGTTCAAGATCTTCCTGGAAGACGTGATATCCGACAAAACTAGCAGGTATGAGTACCATGACTGTGGACATCAAGAGCTACGAAAAGGAGTAAGCGACGTGTCTGAAATACAATAAATGGGACCCACTGCCTTGTGGGTGTAAAGTTTCTTAACGAAGCAATTCAAAGTTTCAGAGTCTCATGATTGTGGTTTTTCTAAAAAAGGCAATCTTCTCCGTCTACGTCATGAAAGTACAGAAATATCCTTGATCATGTTTTTGGGTGTAGAAGGTCGTATTCCTCAGTCTTTACATTAAACGAGTTCGAGCTTGAGTCGCACCCAATTTCGGCTCCCCCCTCTGGAAAGTTATATTCATTATTTTCAGATTTTCTTGCTTCCTCGTCTCGCCCTGTCACTTCAATCATGCCCCATCTTCACGTCGCAGACTCATCACGAGCAGTGTTGGACTCATTCAAGATATCTATCGCTATACTTCTGTCAGAAACTTTGTCAGTGACTCTTGAAAATGCGTTTGCCAGTGTGGACTACGGAAAGAAAGGAGAGAACTTTACAGTTGCATTACCTCGACTTCAAGTTAGACTATCTGGAAAGGTGGAGGTCGCAGCAAAAGTATCTGAAGGCGCAAGTACTCTTTCCTTCTGGCAATCTTTACTACTTAAACAACTTCCTGGTCAGCCGAACGAATGGATCGCGTCTATCGTTTTCAACAAATCTTTCCTTCACTTTCAGGTCAATACTGAAAATATGATTTGCCAAGTTCTCAACCAAGTGGATGCTCTTAGCCACCGTACGCCTTCTGGACAGCCCGAGTACGGTTCCAATGATTCCAGGAATGGAAAAAGAGTCATTATCAAGTATTCCTCGCCCAACATCGTCAAAGAGTTCCACCTTGGCCACTTTCGGAGCACGATCATTGCCTTCCTAGCAAACCTGTACAAGGCATGCGGATGGGAGGTTATCTCGATGAATTACCTTGGGGACTGGGGAATTTGAACGCAGGTACTTAAACTCCTGACACAAATATCGCGGCATCTCATAATCGTTCCCAGTTCGGCATGGTCGCAGTTGGTTACCAGAAATATGGCTCAGAAACGGCATTCAACGAAGATCCACTCAGGCACCTGTACGATGTCTATGTCAAAGTCACCAAGGACGTTGACGTCGACCAAAGTGTTAAAGTTGAGGCTGCAAGGTGGTTCAAGCGAATGGAGGATGGGGACGAAAATGTGCTCCAGCAATGGCGCAACTGGAGTGAGACGAGTTTGAAGAGGTACAAGGATGCGTACGATCGACTCAACATACCTGGCAACATCGGTACCACTGAAGGAGGGCACGATTGTATAGCGTACTAGGTTTTACTGCTAACCCTACTACGGTTTCTGAATAAACAAAAGAGTAGATCCCCTCAATTGCTAAATGTGCAGATCAGGAAGTTGTCCATCAATTCCATTTCGCCTGCGCATACACTCCCAGAACTTCATTAGCATAAAAGGGGCTGTACATCTGCACCTGAGCGGTCGTGAACGTCGTCGCGGTTTGCATTGTGTTCAGGCTTTTTATCACATCAGTGGCAATGAAGTCGAAGAACACAAGATCGACAAGGGTCTCGTCCGCAACGTCAGGTAGTGTTGAGCCGATGTAGTCCGGAACAGGGTAGTAGGGAAGTGGAATATGAAGAGTGTCATCTCCAATTCCAGGACACGACTAAAGGCAAAATGGGGTCCGTAAATCAATGATGCAGGGGTGAGAACGCAGGTGGCTAATGCTCACATCTTTAGTAACGTATCCCAAAGTGAGATTTGATGCATCGTCTGTAACCCTTCTAAACATTTCCTCGTCACGTCTTGCATTCATCTCTTCCAACCACTTCCGATAAAGCATGTCAACCTCGCCAACCGCATAAAGCTCCCTCTCCCTCTCGTCCAATGGTTCACGCCTTTGACTCGCACTAGCACCATTGAGCATTGGCAACACTTGTTTGGCGTATTTGAATGGAACGTCAGGGATGAAGAGAAATGCATCCTTGAAGGGGGACGCGATAAGCTGATCATTCTTTGTAAATGTTCCGGCAAGGATGTCGAAGCGTTGGGATCCGGAATTAACGATCACAACGAAAGGATTCGATCGTGTGTTGTTTATTTGAATGGCAACAGGCACGGCCTGTACATGCAAGGAAAGCTTAGTTATGTTGCCAGAATAAATATTCCACAACTCACATCGTCAATGAAGAGACGCAGCAACGAATAGTTAGAGGGATATGGTGCCCTATTAGAATTTGTAAGTGTCAGAAATCGACACCCCTTGCCCTGAATTACCGGGTGATTGTAAAATCATGAGGCGCCGTGCCAAAAAGGAAGTCAAGATTGAACTTCTTTGCCAACGCTTGCAAACCTTCTGTGATGACCTTGCCCCCGTGAGTATCAAATGTGTCGAGTTGATTTGTATGATACTTGAGATGGAAGATTAGCATATCAATCACGAATGTCAGGAGCATTTGTACCTCATAGGTAACACGATTGGGGTCAAGATAGCGTCTACTGAACATAAGGTTCTTGTTGGAATATGATCTCTCGAGGTTTACACCTGCAACAATAAGTAAGAAAGACGCCGAGTATGTTTTGCGTTTCGCATACTCATCCATCCTGCACGTAACCGCTAAGTATCATGCGCATCCTGAGGGCTCAAAACACGAGACCTACCCAGTGTTTCCATGTAACGTCCGCTCTGTAAGGCAATGGTTCGGCCATCGAGCACGGCTAATAATCCAAAGAATACGATCGGTCTACAATCCAGATCGTTCGTGTCCACACACTTACCACAATCCCGAATGTGACTGTGCCCTCCGAAAATCAGTATCGGGGTATTCGGGTGCACACCACGAATGGCATTCACCACAAGCGGCCCTAAGTTATAGAGGACGTGACATCAGCATTTTGCTGATACAATGTCTATACTAGTAGGCCCACAAACCAGAGATTTACATTTATCACGAGCAATTGGCATATGTCTATATTAAAATGGAATGCTCAGGATTTTTTCCATACTTGAACACTCAAAAACTTACCCAACCAGCAAGAAGAAATCGGGTTCCTCTTGTATGGCACTCAGGAACTGAATTCAAAATATTCAGGACGACCACCTCTGACAAATTTGTAAACAGACCCAAGATTCCTTGACCATATCTCCCACAACCTGCACTGTTGTGTTCTTGTCATTGCCCTTGAAATCGAAGAGCACGCCGAATGCTGTGACCCTTCTGCCTCTGAGAACCAAACTCAGATGCTGACTCTTACACATTTAGGCGTGACTCACTTTCGGGTCTTGAACTTTGCAAAGCGGGCTATAAAGACGATATGAGCATGGCAAATTTAGGCAGAAGAATGCATTTTTACATCCAACAGGAGTATTGATGACTTGTCCATTATCGACGTAGGTAATGTTGGCATTAGAAGACAGATATCGACCCTTGAACGTCAGAGCAAAGTTTCGATGCCTGTACCATCAAGTAAGGCAGTGCAGGGGGTGTAAAGGAGATACGGCATTACATATCCCATGTGTTATTATATACATATAACTCATGGCTGAAAACGAGCAGTTAGGACTGTTTCATATCGGTGATAATGGGATACCTTACTTTCCGATGGCTAAGACGTCATACGGCAACTTCTTGAAAAATTCGAGGGCCTAAGGTGGAGTGAGACGATATCTTACATTAGTGGAAGAAGCTATTACATCATGTCCATCGACGCCACCGGACGGATATCCATCTACAAGCCCAGTACCTTTTCTTGTCGTCAGTGTTCAATTATAACTCATCGAGTGTCATGAGCAAATACCATCGTGAAGGTCCCCAGAGTCAACAAGAAGTAAATCAACGTCCTTCTCCTAATAAGATTTCTGCTTTAGTTTTTCTGTGTTCATTCGAGTTGGACACATATACCTCGGCAATCTTCTTCATGTGTGATACAAAGGACGCGAATTCTCCAAAGTCGCCACTTCACAAGTGGAAATGAGCACTGTCAATGTATAAAGGGCTTGAATGATGCAAACCTGTAATTGGGCTCAGGGAAAGATGACTTCTGATGTCCAAGGAGCCACCCATGGGTATCAGTGGTATGGAGGATGTTGACATCTCCCCATTCAAGAGGGCGCAAAGGGGGAGTCAATGGGGCTGGAGGCTGGAGTCTCCGTGCATGAGAATGGGCGACGCGTCCATCACGGGCTTCATGTGCATAGCCGTCCTCGCAGGCATAAACGAGTGAGCCGGAAAGGCCAAGAAAGAGGACAGTCCGAGGAAGCCTGGAGCTGAGCAACATGGGGATTCAGTAGAACTTAAAAAAGAGAAAAATTGTCAACAGCCGCCCGGGTTATAAGTGCCGATAAGGCAAAATAACCCCTATGTGCGACAGGCATGCAATTGGTTGTCATGACCTGCTGACTCAGTCTGACTAAGTGTATGGCTCAAGCGCTCATCGACATCCTTTCAAGTGTGATGTGTTTTATCAGTGGCAATGGAATCTGAGCGCTGAGCGCTAAGCAAGGTAATCAAACTCCGCATTGATCATGATGCTGAATTCGTGGCTGCTGCTAATTAGCCATGCAAATTAGCCGCAGAGGGTACCCGGCGTTGAGAATCTTCAAAAGTTTCCTTTAAAATGTAGATCCCCGCATTTCAAAATTTGGGCACTTTATTCCAGCAGTGGCTACCGACGATATTGGCCACCAGCGATGAAAAGTCGTCAACCCGACAAATTTGACGAAGACGAGAAAACTTGTCAAGGACGTCAAAGACAGTTTTGGGACAAAGCGTCACCGCCTACAATACCAATAGTGACGCAGCAAACCCATAGCCGAAGTCCAAGGAGCAAATCGTAGATTTCACGATTGAATAATTCTGAATTTACATAATAATACATAGACAAATGAAGGACATACATTGCCGACTTTGGAAATCGACTCTCTTCTCATCAATATCTCAGCGATATATATTATGTCCAACGAAACGTACACCGAATCATGGCTCTTGGGCCCCCAATCCACCATGTTCTACACCCGTACCTATCTACCACCTTCCCAGCAACCCCCCAAAGCAGCCGTCGTCTTCGTCCATGGCTACGCAGAACATATTGGTCGTTACACGCATTTTCATCCGCTTTTTGCCGCACGCGGGATTGCCGTATTCACTTATGACCAGAGAGGGTACGGTCTTACTGCGCAGGACACCAAGGGCAACAAAAGCAAGGGTAGTTCGTATGGAAAGACGTCGTGGAAAGAACAAATGGAGGATGTTGCGTGGGCTATTGAGCACGCCAAGGAAACGTTCAAAGGCGTTCCGTTGTTCTTGATGGGTCACTCTATGGTTTGTCCTATAATGTCCTCTAAACTTACAGGGCGTCTGATTTATACCTGCAGGGAGGGGCTGAAGTCCTTGGTTTCGCCTGTCAAGGATCTGAAGGACCTCATGCATCAACGCTCGAATGCGTTTCTGCAATTATTTCGACCAGTCCATTTATTCAACAGACCCACCCTGCCAAAAAAATCGTGAAAGTGATTGGAGGGCTTCTTAGCAACATCATTCCAAGTGTTCTCATTCCTGCAGAAGTGAAAGCGGAGCATCTGTCCCATGATCCTGCCGTTTTCGCCGCATATATTGAGGATCCACTTGTTAGGATGCAGGGTTCTTTGAAAGGCATACATGATATGCTCTCTAAGGCAAGTTTCTCAATGGATTTGGATCTAATACGTAAAGGATCTCAACACCGTACTCATAGGGTGAATGGTTGCTGAACACTGGACATGCGCATTGGCCGAAGGGTATCCCTGTGAGTCAAGAGAAAGTTTTGTTTAATTTTGGACTAACGAATGGCGTTTCAAGGTGTTCATTATCCACGGTACTCAGGATGAGGTCACTCCATTGATTATGTTTTAGCTTCTTCTGCTTTTCTTACCATTGGATTAGGTGGCTCTTTATACGGCCTCCCAGTCCTTCTATGACAAGCTCGTCGAGGGAGTCCAGAAGAAGAAAAAAATCTTTGAGGTTCGATTTCTTTTGGAAATGTCCAGCGCAGAATTTTTACGATACGGGTTAATAGGGAGGCTATCATGAACTGCACAACGAGCCAGACGGCGTGAAAGAAAAACTTGCGGAGACAATTATTGAACACATCGAAGGTATTGCAGCCAGCCAGACTGCGGACGCTGCAGAACAGGTTGCACCCGCGCCTGAAGCTGCAGCTTCACCGGATTTACAGGCTGAGGCCGCCGCCAAGGCAAACCTCTAATCGTATGTCGACGCATATACGATACCTCCTTGCATTCTCTTTTTTTATAGAGTCATTACTGCTTTTAAGATCGGATTGGGCAACAGCTCATTAATAGATTTCACTGTGAAATAAAATAATTGTCCTCGCGTCAGGAGCTAATTCAAAAACGAAGCATGTATTCCGGTATAATTTAGTAACCTGCTGCACCAGGAGCAGTCTCTCCCTCTCTCTTCAATCTCAACAAGACCTCCTTAAACCGCGAGAGATCGGTCGTTCCAGGTCCAGTTCGCGCAATTGTTTTGCTCTGCGAGTTTTGGAGCTCGATGAAATTACAAATGCGGTCCCAGGTCGTGCCTGCCGTCAGAGAAGCTTGCATATCTGCCAAAAAGTCGGCCTCGGTGTTCCTGTAGAATAAGAAAAGGGAGTCTAGGCAAGGCATAAAAGGTGATGGGGTACAAAAACTGACTTGTTGTCTCGGATACTCCTCTCTTTCTTTTTAGAGTAGTTCTCGTAGAATTCCTCGATATCATGCTCGGCGGAGGCGACGGTGTCTTCCCGACGTCGTTTCGAAGCCTCGTCTCGGGCGTTGATCTCTGCTTGTTGTTTTTCACGCCATTGTCTTGAGTATTGATTAGTATAAATATGAAATGAGATGGTTTTGTTATGGATATACCTGATAACCTCCGGCTCGTCTTCTGGAACGCTTTGGGTCAAAATTGGAGTCGAGAAGGCAGAAGCTTGAGGTTTAGGTGCGAATGTTGCCGGAGTATAAGACGGTGGGGCCTGCAAGAGAGGTATGAGAAATCAAATCGTCTCCAACAAGAACCGACTCACTGCAGGAACCTCAATATCAGGGAACTCGCTCTCAAATTTCTCAATCTCATCATTCCCGGTGACCTTCACCGCATGTCCTGCGGGCTGATTGGGGACAGGATCAAAATCATCAAACGAAAATCCGCTCATACTAGTAGAGCCAGCCATTGAGGGCGCAGTAGGCAAGGTAAGGACGTCGGATGACCCATCGAGCGAAATGTCAGGAAATGCTGACGCGGCGAACTCAAAGTCGATCTCTTCAGCGTCCTTCGAACTTGTGAATGAGGAGAAGTCGTCCCCGAATAGGTTGCTCATCTTTCAGTTGTCCAGCAAAATTATTGGCGGTTGAATGAATGACGTTGCAAGCAACCGTGGAAACCTTTCGCCATTTCTAGAAATTGCGGAATTACATAAGCTATGCCGGTCCTTGATAGAGGAATACGATGCCGCCGAATATTCCTGGCATTCTCGTACCCTTCCAGCTATTGATTCGTCCAAGACTTGTGGTGCCCTCTATAGTGGTTAAAGGTGTGGTAACTCGTATGTCATCGCCAACATTGAATCGTGATGTGACAGAAAGATATCCGCCAACTTAATTTCCCCGCCTTGAAGAGCGCCGGCTATAGAGGCGTCGTGTTCGACAAGGACAATTGCTTGGTGAGTATCAGCCGTTTTCTCCAAATATTCTCGCTGACGATTGGATAGACATACCCTCATCGAGATACCCTTGTCCCAGAGTTGGAGGTAATTTTTTGGTTCCTTTTTCAGCTCTGCAGCGGTTGCATATGCCTCATTTTCCGCAGGAAACATGGAAAACATGTCGAGAAACGTTTGGTGAAGGAAACGTTCTGATTGTGAGCAATTCTGCCGGAACAAAGCTCGATCCCGGTGGCATCCAGGTAGTCAGAATTCTCTTACAATGCATGTGGAAATATTGACGCTCCCTTCTGCAGGCTGAATCGGTCCAACATCATCTCAAAGTCCCTGTCCTATTTCACAAGGCTTTCAAACCAGCCTACTCATGTATTGCAAATACCCGGAGCTATTTTTCCTCTCTTCGTTCTCCGATATCTCCCAATGAACTAATCATCGTTGGGGACCGTGTCTTCACCGACATTGTTATGGCCAATCGACTACAAAGGCAAAGCAACGGACGGCGGAATTTTTTCGCCGATCGTTCACAGCTAGCCAGGGACGACAAAGCTGGACAAAATCCGCCTGCTGCTCCAAAAGGACCTCTTAGTGTTTACACCGCCGGTGTCTGGAAACGAGAAAGTATGTTCATGCGATGGATGGAGATGACACTTGTAAGTTTGGTGCAGATGTGGTCAACTCCATCGAAAGGAGATCCTCTGAAAACCGACTTATTTGTGAAAGAGGGTCCCCCGCCGAAGTCTCCAGAATAGATAGGTGGATTTCAAGCTTGTGTACGGGTCTTCGTAGTTTAGGCATTTATCTTTTCCTGTTGAGCGTCCGAATGCACAATCTTTTGAAGTTAAACTGCGTGAACAGGCTGCTTTGGATGGTCGTTGCCCACCGGGCCGAATATGAAATTCTGCAGAGTACTACGAGGCCTTTACTTTGCTTCGTTTGACTATGAGTTCTGTGCAGACCAAACTAAATGGTATTATTTGATGATTTGTGTGTGGAACATTGGACGAATCAATCATTTGCGATCAACTTTCGTCAAAATTAAGCAGACTTCAATTTGCATCAGGACGAGGGAGACCCGAGACACTTCCCCGTCCAAAAAAAAAAAGTCGCCAGTCAAATCTCTGGGGTAAGATAGATTCATCTCAATTGAAAAAGCAAATCGAGATGCGAACCCGCCAGAAAACACATAGTTGTCCGTGCTTGTCACGAGCAATCGATAAGGAGAATGAGAAATCCGCTTATCGCAAGGCACTGAAATGCTGCTGGAATACTTACCCCAAAAGCAACAATCCCCTCGATATTTATCCTATTTAGACCTCAGGTGGACAGATGTACGCCTGACGGCTTCGTGTCATCTTGTTCGCTTCAGCGTTAACGTACCACCTGGAATAGCCTGCGGATAGGATAATAAACACAGGAA
>Ga0307509_10012354_pt1 | contig 10223 bp, 10 predicted proteins | sample 10_EM_MG_FD_202245 | JGI IMG/M metagenome (GOLD analysis project Ga0307509, IMG submission 202245) | Populus trichocarpa ectomycorrhiza microbial communities from riparian zone in the Pacific Northwest, United States - 10_EM | ecosystem: Host-associated > Plants > Roots > Unclassified | place...
AGCGGGGACAGGGGCCGGGAATGCCGAAAAAGACACCCCGCCCCAGGCCGTTGAGCGGGGCAGGGCGGGGAAAAGGGCCGGGGGCCCGCGTTTTCCGGGGCCCCGTCCGCCCCGTAACGAACTCTACATGTTGGATTCTGGTTAACGGCATTACACAACTTGTTCTCAGAATCGTACATGTGGGCTTTTTCTCTCGGACTCCAACTTTTACCAACCTGTCCTTTGTGGATTCTCCCGATCCACTCACTGAGCATATTTACCTCCTTCATACTCTACAAGTTTTTGTAGGTACGCGGGGCTAACCTTCGTGCGAGACGTTCAGTTACCGTCGACCCACTCTCCAGACTGGCTATCTTCAAGTGTCTGTAACCTTATGCGCCATAGTCCGATCCACCTGACTCCACTTGCACACGGTGTCCCAAGGTCTCCTCTCATACACCCTGCAAACAGGATCCGATCGGAGGGACGGCCGCGACGTATACAGTTTATAAACCATTTTCCATAGATAGTTGTCTTTGGTGTTGGGACGCAACTACCCAGGTGGCTAGTGATGACACGCCGTACTAACTCCGGGGCAGGAGCGGGCTGTTATCTTGTTCCTTCGAAGTTCGAGCGTGTTAGAGTAGGGTAACTCTGCCCTGTAAATCCTCACGGGAAGTTCGTACGCCTAACATGCCCCCCCTTTCTCAAGTTTCATGGACAACAAGATTGCTACCCTGGTCCCTTACTTTGACAGGGCCACGCAGCCGTGTTTTTCACTAATCAACACGCCTGGGGTCTACCCCCGGTTTTCGATGTCCCTTGTGCGCCGGCTGGGGGATATAGACCTGCCCTTTGCCTCCCCCCTCCTTATTCCTTATCTTGCAGAATGGTCCAATCCCCTGCCCTCTACAGGTTCTGACCACATTCCTATTCTCCAACCTTTTAATACCCCCTGTTTTCCAGCACCACCTCCCCAACCAAACCGGGCCCTGACCAACTAGCACCTGGCAACCAATGACCTCAAACTGTGGAAAGTTCCCCCTCCCCCCCCGCCTCCCCACCTCCAACTCCATGGGTGTCTGGTTCGACACAAATCTCAATAGGGTCTCTGCTATGCTGGCCCTGCACACTCCTCTCCAACTCATCAAGAACAGGTCCAAACCATCGTAGTCTACGACACTCTCCGAGCTCCGTAAGCCTGACAACTCCACTCTGACCGGGTCCAAAAGGGACCGACACGACGCCTCTCTGCTGCTATCTGCCAGGGCCCCCCGCTCCTCCTACCTCAATGCGATCAAAAAGGCAAAAAGAGATCACTGGTGCGACATCCGGTCGACAGCGACACCCCATACTGTCTTGACCGGGCAGAAGTCAGCCATCGGCCGCCACCCCCCTCGCTTCCCGGAGTTACCAGGAGCCACAACGCCACTGGAGCTTAACAACGCCCTGCTCAATCACTTCTTCCCTGGTAGTCCCACCAACAACCACCACACCATCCTCCTCCCCTGCAAGGACATTCCGGCACTATACTCATCAGAGGTGGAAAGGGCCTTGGCCCGCCCCGCCCCCTCGTCTGCACCCAGGCCCGACATGACCCCCAATTCTGATTGGAAGCGCATCCACAACATGGCGCTAAATCTTATCCTCGACCTCCTTGCCCCGCTACTGTCCCATGGTTTCCACCCTCCCTCCCTGAAAAAGGCCGATGGCATAGTCCTGGACAAGGCAGGTAAGCCGTCCTGTGACTTGCTCTCCACCTTCCGCCTGATTGTCCTGGTAAAACGCTTCCCAAAGATCCTCGAAAGAATTATGAACGGTTGCCTCCCCTGCGTGGCCCATGTGGCGGGCGTTATCACCCCACACCAATGCGGATCTATCACTAGATTGTCAGTGGCGGATGCCTGCAACACCCTGACCCTTGAGATCAGGACCCTCCAGATCGACAAAAGCAAGGTTTCCACACTCTTCCTGGACATCAAAGAGGGTTTCGACAATGTCAACCCGTCCTCCCTCTGGAGTATCCTCAAATCCAAAGGTGTCAACCCTTCTCTAGTGCCTTGGACGGGGTCTTTCCTCACGGGTGGATCATGTCGTCCGGTTTTTCAGGGTTTCCCCAAAGTCTTCACCCCCGTCTCTGTTGGAACCCCACAAGGGTCCTCGGTTTCAGCCCTCCTCTTGGTTATCTATGTTTCACGCCTCCACTAGGAGATCCCCGATTGTTTGACTCACTCTTACGTGGATGACTTCGCCCTGACGGCCACGTCGGATTCAACCCGCCACAATGTTCGAATTCTGCAAAGGCAGTATGCTATACTTAAAGCAAGAGGGTCCCGCCTAGGGGTGGGCTTCTTTGTCCCCAAAACCGAACTGATCCACAGGCCCACGAACAGGGACAGGGATCCACCCTCTGCAGCCCCGGTCCATCTGGACAGGATGGTCTTCCATCCCAAAGGTGAAATAAGATGCATTGGCCTCTGGTTCACTCCGTCGCTCTCCACTACCCCCCACTTCACCAAACGACTAGCCAAGGCACAAGCTGCCTTCGTAGCGGTCAAAAGGCTCTTCCACCCAGGGATGGGTCTCCCCCCCTTCCTGTGCCATCGCTTGGCCGCGTCCCTCCTCTTCCCCATCCTCTCACATGGGGGAGACGTTTTCCACCCGCCAGTCCACATGGTGAGAAGGTTAGCAGTCTTCTGGCACAAGGTTCAAAGGTGGTGTACAAACTGTTTCGCCTGTACCCCAACTGACATCCTGGCAATGGAAGCCGGCCTCCCCCCCCTGGACTTGCTCCTGCCCTACAAGAGACGTCTGGCCAACCTTCGAGTATTGTGTTCCCAACCCCACCGAGATCAAGCCTGCCACAGCCTGCCTTGCCCCCTCGGTACTGACCCCCTCCCTCCTCCGCCATGAACCTGACCACAGGACCCTTCTGGCAAGAAATCTGGGGAGTTGCCTCCCCCTCCCATGGCTTCAGCCTTGCCCCCCTTCCAAGAACAGGGCCCACCTCCCCCAGGACGTGGTACCCCACTGAATGCTATGTTTACTAGGCCCTGACGGGCTCGACCTCCTCCCAGTCACCTCTCAGAACATGCTTGCTGAGGCTTATCCTGAACCCGTGGAAGGACGTACCTACCCCCAGCTTGGCCGGCGTTGCCGCCACCTACTCATAGAAGCATGGAGAGACCGGACCCCAGACCTGGCAAGATACCTGTACCCCCCCTCCCTTTAGCCCCATCCATTTATGGCCCTCAACAAATTCGACGCAGGAAGGCTCCACCAGATGAGATCAGGAAAAGGTTACCTCCATGCCCATCCATCCTGGGATAACGATAGCCCTACCACCTGCTCCAGATGCAACGAGTCCCTGGAGACTTTCAAACATGCCATACTGTCCTGCCCCACGTGGGCACCAGCCAGGGACCACCACCTTCAGGCTGTTTCTGACATGGGCCCCGACGCTCCTGTCTGGTCCTCGGCCACCCTTCTAGGAGCCCTCTCCCGATTCATTAGGTCAACCAGGACCGCGTTTACCCCGGGCATGTTTTCCCGCGCCACCTCTGCCGCTAGCTCTGCTTCTTCCTGCTCATCTTATCTAGTTTCCTTTGGTTATTTTATGTTGTCACAGGAAACCTAGGTTTAAATTCTTTGGGTTTCAGGTTGCCTGTAGTTTCCGCTAGTTAAAAGAGGGTTTCCTGAAGGTACTTGTTTTTGATTTCATGCCCGTCTGTGGGCCAGGGACCGGTACGGACCCCTATGAAGATGTTTGGTGACGGGTGTTTCTTATGTTTGTTTGTTTTGGATTTTAGGTTTTCTTTTCGCCATAGCTAGCGCTGCATACGATTTCTTGTACCTTAACAACAAATATATGATATAAAAAAAATTAAAATTAAAAAAGCCCCTTATTTCTTTCCATGCTCCACACCCTCTACACCTCCAAGCCATTGAAATCACAACTCCACGTCCTTCAGTGCACGATCCCTCCTCGCCTCCGACTTCTGCCACTTGCACAGGCCTCGCGTCCCTGTACCCCGTCCCCATGATGGACAACCTTCCAGACATCCCCATGGTGTTCCCTCCCCTTCTATCCTCTGGCTCCCCCTCTAGAGCGCCCTCAGTGGCGTCCTCTGAGGCAGAACCATCCCAGACCCTTCTTCTCCTTCGCCAGTTTTTCCACAAAACGTACTATAGACTCAACTTCTCCCCACTTCAAATCCCCATCCGCGACAACAGGCAGCTCTGAGAGCTCACAGAAGGCGAAACAGTCCTCATCCCTTTCCTCTGCTCCGCCCTCAACACGCTCAAGTCAATGACGCGTCAGCTGGACGTCCTCACCATCCCAATGGGCAATATGCACTGCACGGTGCCAACCCTCCCAACCGTTCCTACGATGGGAAGTGCACTTTCCCCGATTGACGTGTCCATTTGTGACCTTTCACATAGGACAACCACTGCTCCACCCCCTGTACCCACCCAAGCTCGGCCTGTTGTTCCCCTGACTGGATCCACCACAAGGGCTGCCCCCTCACCCCCCACCCCCCCCCCAGGCCGCTCACCCCACCCCCCACATCTTCTGGATTGGGCTTTGACCCTGACATCCCCCATTACGACCCTGTGGCACGCGGCTTCTATGGGGACCCCCGGGCCTATGCTATTAAATTCACTGACTCGTTGGCTAACGCCTTTCGTGACGGCAAATACCTGGACCCCTCCTCTTTCGTCTCGGGCCATGTTGACCCTGACTGGCACAAACCCCAACACTCGTACGCCCAGGCTGCCTCGTCCAGTGCCCCCAGGGGATCCAAGGCGAATAAGAACACTTTCAGAGGCTCGAAAGTTGCTGCTGTCGTCAAGTCGGCCCCTGGCCTACAGAAGCTGAAATCCCTCCCCACGGCTGAAAGAAGGTGCAATGCCCCTCGCTCCCCACCCACTGAACACTGCGAGTCCTTCCTGATCACTGCCACCTTCCGCGACATTGCCGCTCGTGTCCTCAGAGATGGAAACTGCACTCTCGCTCGCGCCGTCGCAGCCAAAGTTACCGACCGGGGTTCGTTCAGTCTCCTCCTCGCCAACCCTACCACCCCCACGGCCGCCTTCCCGCCATACTTCGACACCCTCACCACCCAACTCAACCGTTCCCTGCCAATGGCAGACTCTCCTTGGATGCCCTTTCGCCTTGCCCCCAACCAAGTCCAGTTGGCAATCCACTCCCTCCGGCTCGCTTGCCTGCCCGGAGACCCTGACGAGCTCTTCCCCAACCTCCTGGACTCCATCCTCAAATCAAAGAATGTACAGATTCTCTCATCTAGATTCCACAACCCGAACTCCGAATTGAGAGCCGGCAAGTCGGCTACCTAGGTCATCGTCTCAGTCAACCCTGGTGACCTGCCCAAGATGGGTACCTGCATCAGGATTTTCTCCCGCTCAAGGACAATCGAGCATGCCTACTCCTCAAACCGCAACACCCAATGCAGAAACTGCTCTGGCTTTGGACATGTTGCACCCCGCTGCCCCTCGGCCGACCCAGTGAGCCAGCTCTGCTCCCTCAACCACTCCCGCTCACACCACCTTTGCCTGAACCCTACCTGCCCTAGCGGTGGCAACCTTAAGGCTATGCCTAGCTGTTGCTCTACCTCACCAGCCCGCTGCATGCACTGAGGGGGGGAACACACCGCCCTCGTCAAGACTGCCCTAGCGGCCCGGCTCCTTCAACTCTCAGGCGTTCCTGTTAGGCGCACGGACTCCCCGTAAGGATTTACAGGGCAAAGTTACCCTACCTTGACGCACCCCAACTTCGAAGGAAAAAGATAACACCCCCCTCCAGCCCCGGTGTTGGGACGGCGCGTCATCACTGGCCGCCTGGGGAGTTGCGTCCCAACAACAAAGACCACTATCAACAGAACACACCTTATAACACCGTATACGTCGCGGCTGTCCGTCCGACCGGATCCTGTTCGCAGGATATATCAGGGGAGACCTCCGGGCACCTTATGCAAGTGGAACCAGGTGAATCGGATGACGGCGCATAAGGTTACAAACACTTGAAGACAGGCAGTCGGAAGAGTGGGTCGAAGGTAACGGGACGTTTTGCACGAAAGTTAGTCCACTCGTACCTACAAAGTCGTGTAGAGTATGAAGGCGGTAACTATGCCCAGTAAGTGGATCGCGTGAATCCACAAAGGACAAGTTGGTAAAAGATGGAGTCCGAGGGAATAAACCTATAGGTATGATCTTGAGGACAAGTCATGTAATGCCGGAAGACCAGAATACGGGATGCAGTCGCATACCGAATTCTCGACGGAACCAACCAAAGAAGAATGGCCATCTTCTGTCCAGCGAATTAGACTACCCTTGACAAGCACGAGGGCAAGATAATTCGTAGCCATAGTTGTCAACCGATAAACGGATGAGCTGACACCTGACGTGGTCTCCACACCATCAGGAATAATAGAAGCGCAGACCGATAAGTTGACCATGGGAGCAAAAAGTGTGGTAGAGAGTTTTCAGGGTCTACGAGTGTTCGCACTCAGGTAAAGGTTCGCAGAGTTGCGGGCAAGGTACTTAGTTAGTATAGAGTTAGCATATAAACCGCGATTGCTCAGACGCGGAATATAAATATCGAAGCATCTTCGCTGCTATTAGACACAACAAGCACGGAGAAGAGATCTTATCAATATAATAAGTTATTCTACACTTTTATATCGTTACCAATACTTCTACGATCTATATCGAAGCAAACCATTATATCTAGCCTGCATTCCTCGTGTCTTCCTAACGAGTTCTCCGATATAATCATGATTAAGGTCCTAGCTGTCGGAATACCTCACGCCGAAGCTACCACCTAACAGTGTATTGATACTTCTCATCGTTACCGAGACGAATGTTTGGCAGAGACATTTTTACTCCCAAACCCAAAATCCTTTTTGAACCAAGACCATTGAGGACCACCTCAATAGCACAAGTGTATTCCCCGAGCTTCATAAGGGAACTAGGAACACAAAGACCCTATCACGAAACCTACGCATTCTGGACAGCTCCAGAAAACATCATCACTACCCAAGACCTAGAAGCCTTATACCAACATTGGGAAGGCGAAGGGTTCCGTTACTACGAACCAGAGGAGGAAATTGGTCAGGTCTGGTACGTCGGGTACCACAGCGACGGGAGACGCTCAAGTCCGGAGTTTGAAATCCCCGAAGTCTGGGGAGGAAACAAAAGATAAGTTTTCCTTATAGAAGTCAAAGAAATGTCCTCTGACCCCAAAGCTCCTGAAGCCATGGAGTGGCAAGGAGGAGCAAGACCAGGAGGGGAGGAAGGGAGCGAAGGAGGTGATGAGCTCTCCTCCGTTCAAGCCCCAAGCGTGGAAACCACCGTCACCCACCTCGTCCGATCGCATTCGGCGGATCGGACACCCCGATCCCCTGTGCGCTTAGGCTTCCTAGACAAATACGGAAAAGGAAGACGCCCAGGGGGTCGCCGAACACCTGAACCCACAGGCGAATCCCTCATGACCGGTCGGATCCAAAGATTGGCGCAAATCCTCGGGCGATTTGACCCAAAGCTTACAGTCAGTCAAGATAGACAACATCTTGCGTTCAATTCCCTCCCGACCAACATCCTATTAATGGCCCAAGAATTGGTGAAAGTCAAAAATTAGTTGACATCGGGGGTCCAGATAGTCGGTCGAGAACTCGCCCGAGTAGATGAACACGTACGACTTCTGGACTTGGAGTATCAAAAAGTCCAAGAAAGCTTCGCAAGCCAGGTAGCGGAACGATTGGGGGAGACAGAGGCAAGACAAGCCAGACACGAGACTGTCACCTCTCATCTCCACGAAGCCGTGCAGGGGGCTGGCGAACAGTCCATGCACAGGGACCTACTCCTCGACCAGGAAATTGTTCGAATAAACGAGCAACACAAACGGGAACTGGCAGCTCACGAAATAAGTATTAATCTTGTGAGAAATGAGCTACAACACCACCAGGAGTCCCGAGAAGCCCAAGATGGTGATATCGCGGTGCTTAAGGCTCTGGTGGAACAATTGTTGGGTCAGGTGAAAGGGAAAGACAAGGTGTCAGATCCGACACCAGAGGCTTCAGGGGCAGGAGGAGGAAGACCACCACCCCACCACGACACGGAGCGGTAGGAGCTCCAGGAGGCGGAGGGGGAGGAGACCCCGATGATGAGGGAGAAGGATCGGGCAGGAAGCCAGATGAGAGTCGGAAAGGAAGACGGGGCGACAGACCCGCACCCCAGCCAGAAGAAGATGACTATGAGGTCGAGAAACGATGAACAGTTTAATCTCTTCTCTCGAGTAATGGCCAACGCCTTGGGACAACGGACGAGAGTCCCAGCGGAACCCCCTGCCATGTTTAGGTACGAGAAACACCAAGGTATCCGCATGTGGTTAATGACATGCACGGATTACTTTGGTCGAAACAGTTGGCAGTGGGAGGACGAGGCAAAACGAATCCGCTACGCCATGAGCCGAATGAAGGGGAAAGAAGTCGCACCGTTCGCGTTGACCTGCCGACGACAAATGACCGGGGAAATAGGTTATACGAGACAAGAAGGATACGAGTTCTGGCATGTTTTTGCAGAACAAGTCCTGCTACGCTTCGGACCCACCCATGATGCGGAAAAATCCCTCAGAGAAGTGGGATCGGTCAAATATCGCGGTGATGTCGCCAAATTCTTGATGGAAATGGAAAATCTCAATATCCATGCAAGAGTCACCGGGATAGCCTGGAGAAAAATGATTGAAGACGAACTTCACATTGAAGCATTGCGACGGCTCTCACATCGCGAACATGGCGACGATGGGGAATGGTTAGAAGCAGTCAGGACCGTAACCCGAGCGGAAGAAGATTTCAAGGAAAGAAAAGATCTTCGAGGAGGCGGTCCCTCCGGCACGACACGAGGCGAAAAACGGAAATTCAAGGATTCGAAGCCCACGGTTGCCGCAAAGCGTGTAAAAAAGCAGTACACAGCAAAGGAAAAGGCGGACTACCAGAAGAAAAAGGCTGGGGAAAGAAGGGTGAAGAAAGAAGGGTCGGTGGCACCGACGGGGGAGGTTAGACATATGGTGTGGTCGGAAGCACACCAGGGCGTCAACCAGAAGGTTGTCGATAACCGGAAATCTGACAATGAATGCACGCGATGCAGGATGAGGAACCATCTTTGGAAACAGTGTCGAAAACCGATTCAGGTATCGGCGGTGCATCGAGGGCAATCAAAGCCCAAACGACCATCGGCATTCGCGCCAAAACGACGCCCCCAGGTAGCCACTGTTGCCGTTGATGGCAAGGGAGAAAGCTCGAAGCGAGAAGTGCAAAGGCCCCCGGCTTGGGCCTTTGATGATGCCGACATTATATAAAGTCATCCAGGTACCGACAACCATGGTGATCGGGTAGTGAGGTTGCCGCCACGAATCGAAAGACCTGCGGCGTAGTCGGTGACGAGATCCCACCGGAAGGCTACAAGACCAAAGGATCGTGGTTGCCAATTTACGTCCAAAATTGTGTAATCCGTGCTCACCACGGGAGCCATAAAAAACTACAAGAGAAGAAGGCGGTCGACGAGACTAAAAGGGAAAAAGAAGATTACCATTCGCCAGAACGGAACTTGTGTTGCACGACACGCGTGAGGAGGGTCGAAATCCAGGGCAACCTGACTTTCCCTCTGAGTAAAAAAGCCGGGCAAATAGAAGCCAGGGGCACCTCTATTGGGCACAAGGTTCATGCCCGACGAATGGTGTCCAAGGGGGTCTCGGGAGTGACACCAAACTCGAAGGCGGAGGTACGGTGGACTCGTCACAGAGGACAGTCTCATACGAGGGCTAAGACGACGATAAAGGACCGCGCATCCTAGTCGCGAACTCGAGAGGTACTCTAGTGAACCACCACTCCTGTGATATGGGAACTCCGCGGCAGGAGGTAAAGACCGCTAGTAGTGGGCTGCCCGATATCAAAATTATAGACACTTATTGTAAAATGTTTGTCTGAGGAGGCTCTAAGAGCCGAAACTGCGCTTGCGCGGTAAGAAACCCCCACACTACTTGTAACCGCGACGATGAAAAGAGTTCATCATGAACAGAGCGAAAGGTCTAGACCCATTGAAAAACCTAAGCATTATGCCTGCCCTGAAGGGAAAGCATTTATCGAAATTAAAGGACGAAAACACGTGATAAACGTCCTCCTAGATTCTGGTTCAAACATCTTTCTCATGAACCGGGATACCGCCCA
>Ga0307509_10012355_pt1 | contig 10223 bp, 14 predicted proteins | sample 10_EM_MG_FD_202245 | JGI IMG/M metagenome (GOLD analysis project Ga0307509, IMG submission 202245) | Populus trichocarpa ectomycorrhiza microbial communities from riparian zone in the Pacific Northwest, United States - 10_EM | ecosystem: Host-associated > Plants > Roots > Unclassified | place...
GAAGGAAACTCTCATTTCTATAATCATATCAAACCAGGTAAAATATTCTACATGATTTGATATCATTTGACCTCGTGAGACGCATTTCCCGCTGGGAATGATGTGTTCAACCAATCATGGTACTGAGATAAATGGGTGGATCAACACGGTAGGTTATTCGTCCGTATTCCGTGAGAACTGGTGGGCACAGTTTTGTAAAGGCTCACGGCACTCCTTTCCATTCATAAGGCCACGACACAATACAATTTCAGTCAATGGAACTGACAAGCCACATATACATCCTATCATAATAATTCTCGGACAGAGTTTCTGATTGACGAGCATAGATATCATAGATGGGATTTACGGCTTTGCATGCTGCTCAGCACTTGCAGCTATCAGCAGCACATGTGCAGCTACCAGTGTATAAGCATGAATACAACTTGGAAGCTCGAGTAAAAAGGGCATACCTGTCGCCACAATTGCAGGTGGATACACCGCAGGCTCCGGCTTGGTTAACGGGGTTCTGGATAATCTGCGAGAATATGCGAGATGAGATAGATGTTCGAAACATTGAGACAGTAGAGGTACCCACAGGGGACATTGTAAATTGGTGTTGAAGATTCAAGGATGAGAACTGGGAAAACGGAGGTCTGTGTGGAGGGGTTTTTATGCATCTGAGGATGTATGCGCGTATTTGGTGTCGAGCTATCTCCTCTCCGCACAATTGACTCAATCTACAGTAATTACGGCACTTGGACGGTCTCAAGTCAGGTCGATCTGACATGCATGTCATGGACAATAAATCACGCGATCACACAGAGTCAGCAGAGAGCCTCTCTCTCGGTTTGCCCAGCTCGCTACCGTACTTGCGACAACACGGCGTCTTGAGCTTTCAAAGAAAATAGCGTTGAGCCATTTGTGCGCCATGAATGATTTGTCATGCCTTTTTTTCTTTGCTTGGCAAGATCTGCTCCGCGTCTCGTGTCTCTGACTCATTGAGAACCCGGACCATGACTGCGCATCAAATCTCATGTCTCAGCAGTGAATCATTGATAGAACCCTCTAGAAGATATCGTATATCGGCGTGTAGGAGAGCTGTCACTGTAGCTGTAGGGCGAGGGTGGTTCTGACAGATAGACAAAACTCAGCACTCACCGGTTATGGCAAGGCTCCCTGCCGTACCACGGCATCAGTCCCCACACCACACACCACACGCATGCACGCACACACATACGGTGCCACTTTTTAGGGTCCTGGACTGGTACTCCAATCTGATGAAGATGGAAATGGTGGAATGGTGGCGTTTGAAGATTCGCACGGATCCTGCTGCTTTTGGCCATGATTAAAACTGGACCACGGGACCACGAGGAACAGAAGACGTGAGACGTGAGACGTGAGAGACATCAGCACAGTAGCGGCGGCGGCGGATACATCAGAGACTGGGGCCTGGGACATTTACGGGACCCTTTCACAGGTTTGGGTTTGGACACAAAAGCTCCGCGTCCGACGTGGTCTCGATCAAGCAGATTTCTGATCCATCATCACGCGCCCAAGGACAAGTTTCTGCATTCCATCCATTAGGCGCTTGCGGGGCCATGAACAAGGTTCTACGAGCGGCTAGCCTTTCTGGACGCCACAGGGATTTACTCACCCATTTTCTGCCCGCGAGACCCGAGGATGCAAGGCGGCCAATGGCAATAAGATAAGGATCACAGAGCTGAGAGGCATGGACGATGTGGGGTCAATCGGATTTAAGGCCTGAACCAATAAAGTGTGTTGGTTTGAAAAAGCCCTGTACGGCATACTCGTGGATCGGTCGAGACCCTACAACAGTTGTCAAGTTCCCAGCGAAGCAACATACATGGAACATCCACGAAGGGCGTGCAAATTACGAGAGGTGTTAGTATGTGGATGACGTCGTCTGAGACCCTGGGCTGAACGATCACGCTCGCTTACGACGCGTTCATACTGCTGTTGCTGCGGTCTTTCTCAAGGTCGGCACAGCATTCGCGAGATGGGGTACGACACACCTTGTACGCATGCTTTCGGTTAAACACTGCCCCGAGGGCGGTACATATGGACCCGCAATAGATACGCACACATCACTTGGGGAACGTGTGCACCACGCTTTCCAAGGTATCACTCAGTGTTGTAAATCTACGGACAGCTTTCTCCTAGAGTACGACGAACAGGTGACAGTTAGGTAGAGAGCAGGTCTTATCAGGTTGCACGTGTGGGGTGTGTGTTTCTCGTTTCGTTTCTCGAAACGAAAGAAAAAAAAAAAGTTTGAATCCCGAGTCAGGGAAATGCCGCCTCGTGGGTTCAACGAGGCCAGGGCGACTGTCAACCACTCGAAAGTGGAAAAAGTCTCCCTTTCCTTTCATTCCCCCCCTCTCCCCTCTCCTCCATCTCCCTCTATCCCGCTCATCCAATCTCTCTCTGCTGCGATCACTGCTCAGACGGCTCTCTCTTTGCGTCTTATGGATCATCATCACAGTCTCATCCGCAACATTTTTTCCCGAACCACTAGCCCTCCAAGTGCCACGCAATCTTATCCTGAAGACCAATCGCCATCCCCTCAACATTTCCAGCAGCAGTTCCAGCACGTTTCTCCCACACAAAGCCTTAAAGACGTCACCCCGTCCTCCCCTCCGGCCCACGTCGAGACTCTTTTCTCTAATTTAACTGCCCCTGGCCAGTCCAGCGGCAACTCAAACCCTCTCGGCCAGGGCTCTACTCAACCCACAACCACGGCCACGTCAGGACCTACTTCCCCCGCATCTTCTATTACTGCTCTCTCAGCACCCACTAATATGACCTCATCCACCAACACTCCACCGAATGCTACCATGCCAGGCGATACCAGGCAAAGCACGCTCCTCTCTCTCCTCGGCTCTGTGTCCCCAGCAGGTTCCTCCTCATCTGGTGCTCCCCAGCAGGTTCCGACGCCTCCTGGCACCCACAACCGTGCAGGACCCATAGCGTCTAATAATAACGAGTCCCAAGGCCGTCTTCTTCTCGAACAACTCATGGCCGGGTAAGCACCCCTTTTTGGTCTGTCTTGGTAACTATTTATCTTACCGTATGACTCCTTCAAGTAATGCCCCGCGCACCAACCACCCGGATGTCCCTCAGCAGCAGCAGCGGCTCTCGCCTCCCACTGGCCCCTCCCCTACCTTCTCGCTGGTCGGTTCTTCTCAGCATACCGACACCAGTTCGTACTATGAACCCGAACTCGTCACTCCCCAGACTGCTAGTACGGAAGTCATGCAAGGTCCCGTGTCAGGAGGACAATCCCAGACACAAGGGTCTCCTCCGCCCAACAAGACCATGTTCGACTTCGTCTCGCCTTTCGATGCGCTCGCTTCCTCATCAGCCCCTGCACGCAAGCCTGTCCCACCTCCCTCTCATCAGCAAGCTCCCTCTGAGCAGTTTGAGGACAGTTGGTCGTCTGTAGTCATCGACCCTAAGCGCAAGTCTGTTGATAACCTTCTCGAGCAACTTGGCAACACAAAGGCAACTGCCCCACCTACGGCGCAGGCCCCTCCCTTTGATCGGCATACTCCCGAGGAAGAGGCACATGTCCCTGAGCTACTTCAATCCAAGGCCGCGTCTCGTCCGCTCCCTCCGAAACCTATGCAGGCACCTTCGCCGCGTGGTTCACCACCCAAGGCCACACCCCTCGTTCGCCGGGATGTTCAGGCATCAGAACCCCCTCTTGGACCGCAAGTCGGTCCTCTTCTTTCGCATTTGCCTACAGGCATAGCCCAACGAGAAAAAGAAAGTTCGCCAAGTCCGCGAGGGAGCTGGAAGGGACACGAAGGTGGTCGTAACCGTGGCTCAGGATCCAAGGCCAAGACCCAAACCGGTCCCAAGTAAGGGCCTCAGCCACCTCTTTATTAAAATGGGATCTGATATTCCTTACAGCTCTCAGCCGCATACGATAACTATAGATGTCGCGCAGTCATTGGATGATATCCAGGCGCCTGGCGATGCTGTGAAATCGACGGCGATTGCTCTGGTTAGAGTTGACTCTAACTTTTTACCTGGAACGACCATCGGCGCTACGCACTGGGTTGCCTACGCCATGACGAGAGGTATGCCGTTTTTTTCAGCTCTGGTGAGGAGAGGCGTAATCATCCTTCTCAAGGTCGTGTCCGTGTCATTTCTCGTTCAAGCGGCGATCGTACCTTGCTCCAGCTTCCGGGAGTGTTTCCCCAGAGTACTTCAGTAATCGATATGGCCGTCTATGCGAATCGACTTGCGGGTGTCACCTCAGATGGCGGTTTTATCGTCTGGGAGTTACCAGATACAATTACAGATGATGTTCCGTACGTCCCTCGATCATGTCGAACAGGACTTCTCATAAATCTTTTTGGTTTCACAGCGGCAAAATTTTGCTATGCGTCTTGCCGTCCCTAGGCCAGGAGGCTCTTCACTCCGTGAAATGGCACCCAAAGCAGTACAATACTGTAGCAGTGGCGTCGGAAAATGACATCTATGTGCTCAATATCTCTGAAGCTGCCAGGTTCTTCGACGGCGAACCTATCATTCAGTCAGACCTGCATCGCTTTGTCCAATCTATCAGAATGCCTGCGGTAAGCTAAATTTCTATATGCTTGGGCGCAATGGCTTAAATCAGTCATAGTCGCTCGTTGCCTTCGAGTTTGACATTGGCCACTCCGCTATTGCCACTATTTCCAACGACTCGACCCTCAGCTTTTGGAATATTCGCGACCGGAGGCCATTCTGGTCAGCGTCAATTCGTGGCGATGATCCCCCTTCTTCTCTCACGTTTGTGGATGGCGGTGTCGTCATTGGCCGCAAGCATGGCACTATCTTCCAGCTTCTTCCGAACAAAAGTAATACCGTCGTTTCCACCATCAAGTTCATCAATGGCTTCGCCGACGATCCGGAGATGTTTGGCCATGCAAATTACGACACTCGAATCCAGACGTTATGGGTCGCAAACAACCGCCGCGACAGTATGGTCGCCTTCAAACTTGGTTTTGAGGCGTCTTCACCGGGTAGGGGGAACGACAGTCGACCCTACTTCGAGCAAGTTCTGGAATTTGCCGGACCCAAGCCGACCATCCACTTCGTCATATTGACTGCGGACGCAGACCCGCGTGGTGAAGAGGCCCATGCTGCATGCGTTGCTGCCAAAGTTCCTCCTGGAGAATTGGCGCTCGTGGCATTTTCTGTTCATTCGTCTGGCGTGGACCAAGTCCTCATCCGCAAAGAGTGGTTCGATGGCGCGTTGGCAACATCCCTTGCCAAGTTCCCTGCAACACCCCACCTACCGCAAGCTCCCCCCCTCGAAGTGAGAAACCAGCGTCAGCAAACCATCCAGACACCGCCTGTCGGCATTGTTCAGCCAGTAGCCGAGCCCTCGATCCCTCCTGGCCCTAGGATCCGCACCCCACCTTCGGCAGAAGAAGTTGAAGCAGAGATCCGCGAGGAGAGTCGCCCTGGTGATAATCGTGGACGCGGCAGGGGTAAGAATGTTGGCTGGAAGGAGAAAGAGGTGAAAGAGTCATCTGTGAAGCCATCAGAAACCCCTTCCGGTAGCGAATCACAACTCAGTGCGGTCATGTCCAAGGAGATTAAGAAGATGGAAGAGACCCTATACACTCGTATCGGCAGGCTTGTAGGAAAGGAGCTTGACAAGCAGCGTGAGTCCTCACTACCCTTGAACTTAGTCGAGACACTTACACTTGCACTTGTAGATCAACGCCTGGAAGATGTCCGTGTCAGTGAGCAGGCAGCAGACATAGCCCGCCAGGAGAAGCTCTTGAAGCTCATCTCTAGTGAGCTAACCAAGAACACGACACGGGTGGTTGAGATGGCTGTCAAGATGGAGGTCCAGAACTCCGTTCTTCCGTCCCTCGAGAACATCACCAAGACCGAGGTGAAGGCCGCCCTCAATAGCCAGATCGCCAAGGGTCTTGGTGATTCAATGAATCAGGCATGCACTTTCTTTCGGTTTTTTTTTTTTTTTTGATATTGACAAGTCCACTTGTGTTAAAGGCTCTGCCCAACGAGATCGAAAGGCTGCTTCTTCGACCTGATGTCTCCAGCCATGTCGCCCGGACATTCTCCTCTGCGGTTACCCCAATCATTGAGCGTCATGTGAAAGAGGCTATCAATACGACCTTGATCCCCGCCTATACAGCTCAGTCCTCCTCCATGCACCAGGAGTTGTCCCGCGAGATCCACGCCGAAATGTTGAACATCAAGAAAGAAGTCATTGCTTGGCAAAGTGAAGCACTCCGAGGACAAGAGGTCGGTTTACTAATTTAAACTAATTTATGCACGGGATTGACATCTATGATCCCAGACAACGATTAGGGAACTTGAGCAGTCTGTCCGTGCACTTTCAGAGCAGATCAAGTTCTTGAGCCTCAACGCCGTAACGTCGCTCCAGCAACCCCAAGTGAGGAACTCGCCTGGTCCCGCCGTGACTGGCGGCAACATGGCTCCCTTCAGTCAACAGCAGTCCTTCCGCCATGCTGGGCCGCCCGTCAATGTTCCACAGATATACGGACCCCCTTCTCAGCCGCCGCCGCAACAATCAGGCATGCAGGGACCGTGGTTCCCTTCCGGTATTCCTGCTCCCCAAGCTTCGCATCCCACACTTCCCCCTCCAACTCAGCAAACGCCTCCCGCTCCATCGGAGGAAAGGTGGGATGATTCGTACCTTAATGTGCTAGGCACCCAGGATACTCGCCAACTTCGCGAGCTACTTGCGAGGTCCAATCCTGACGTTGTCATGCCCCTAAAGGGACAATCCCCGTTGTCGCAGGCAGTCATTCTAGCGCTCGTGCATAGAGTAAGGCTTTTCTTTCACATGGTTGGTCGATCATTTGCTGACGCAGAGGCGTGCCTATAGCTCGCTGGGGCGATTGGTGAGAGTGCGCCGGTCGACGAATCGTTCAAGTCTTCGATGTGGTGGCTACAGCGTGCTGCCACGGTGTTGAAAACGAACGATCCGCTCATCGCACCTTACGTTGCTCGCGTCTTGCCAAGCGTGCAGGCGATGCTCAATACGACAAAACAGCGCATCGCCATCCTCCCTGGAGGAGCCCAGGTGTTGGAGACGGCCCGGGCGATTTCTGAGGTTCAGGATGTCCTGAGCCACAAGCCGAATTAGGCCGAACCAGCCGTAGTTGATGTCATAATGTTCACCCAGCGGGTGAATACAACTTTGGAGGGCGTGCCCTCCTTGACGTCGTCATTTGGCGTTGATTCCCTGGATGTATCCGTGTTGACTGGCCTCACACTGGATCTCACAGGTCGAGTCCGCCCTACGCTTTACTCCCCAGATTCTGTACCCTACGATGCATGCACGTTATGGTTTCACTTTCCATGTCTTTACGACTTTCTTACGTTTATCGCAAGTACGACGCACGTCTCTCATCTCGCAGGTCACGGTTGATGTCTTATCGTTTTGTTTGCACTTGTCCTCGAATGTTGTTGTCATTTTGGATATGAAAAAAAAGCAATATATTTCATTCTCATGCCCATCCCAGTTTACTTTGAAGGTGGTGGTGACGGTAGTGACGGCGACCGAGGCGAGGGAGAGAGCAAGTCCGAGACATCCGAGTGACCGCAGCACAGCCACGCTTACTCTCCTCGGCTCACCCTCATCCCTCCTCTTACTGTACTGCTTATCGTCTCATTTCTCCCTCTCCCTCATATCCCTGCTTCTCATCTGTTCCCTCAAAAGCCTTGTCCTCACGCACTTTACGACCCTCCCCCCTCTTCACCAGTTAGATTCAACATGAGCTCAAAAGGGTGGTTCAACCTCGAGACGGCCGCTGGCACCATCCCCGAAACTCAGTTCTTCGAGGGTGATTCCGCCTTCAAGGCTCTCGGTTTGACGCGCACACAAAGACTTTACGGTTTTGCCGGGTGGTACGTTCGTTCGTTCGTTCGGCCTTTGGTTTCTATATATATCGCCCCCATCCCTTCCCTTTGCTTTGCGTTGGGCTGGGCTTGCGTCAGCTAACACAAACCTTTCGTTGACGGACGACTTTGGGCCTCTTGTCGTTAACTTTCGATTGCAGTTATGGTATTGGACTGGTCCTCAGCGTACTCGGAACCGTGATGCTCTTTGTTGGTGGCTTAGCCTCTTTCGCAGGTGCGTCTCCTCCCAACACCCGCCACTCCTGATTTTGATCCTGACTTTGTTTTTCTTTCGCTAGTCCTCTATGCCCTAGGGACTATTGTGTCGCTCATCGGCACGGGTTTCTTGATCGGGGTACGTCTTATTTTCTTACTCGCGCGAAAGTGGACTCTCACAAGCTGGAAAACGCAATCAAAACAGTTTAGCAAGCAAATAAAGCTGGTAAGTAGCAGTCCCGCAACCCACAATATCTAGCGTTCACCAACCCATTTTTCTCCCCTTTGCCCTCTTTCATTCACTGCCAATCAGATGTTCAAGCCCGTCCGTGTTGTGGCGACAATCGTCTTCCTTGCCATGATCGTCATGATCTTCATTTCGGCCTTTGTACTCGGCAACGGAACCCTCTGCATCAGTGAGTCCCTTCCCCTTGTTATTTTTTCACTTTCTATCACCGTCCCTGGCACATTACTCAAGCGAGGGATGCAGTCTTCGTCGTGCTCGAGTACCTCGCGTTCCTCTGGTACACGCTATCGTACATCCCCTATGCGCGCACCGCAGTGCTCAAGGTGTTTGGAATGGCATAACGCTCTCGCCGCGCTACCATCACCTTACCACCTCCCTATCTGACCCTTGTCCGAACCACTGATGATGTTGTCACGAGTAATCTGTTTTTGACTTCGATGTTTCGGGCTACATCATTTCTTGTGTAGTAGCAACAACTTTACTATTTATTCTGCCTTACGATCCCCTGCTGTCAATTTTCTGGAGAGCACTATGTCGTCTAAAAGGACTGAGCATTAAGTACAATGGACACGGACATCGGGACTAGAATAAACCGTTGTTCCCAGCGATCATCCCTTGAAGTCGTTCTTCAGTGTTCTCAACTTGTCCATTATCGTGCTGGGCGATGTATTCGGTTCCGTCTTGGTAGCAGCTCTGCGTCATGATGTGAGGACCAAAGTAACCAGTAACGTAAGAGGTGTTTTTCGAGAGGGGGTCAGCGACAGATTCAAAGATTTCACGTACCGCACCGGCTCGCTTGTCAGACGCCAAAACACGTTCCACTCCTTCTCGTCGCCGATCGTCGTGCGGCCGACAGTGACGGCGTGCTGGGAGACGAGCTCTCCGAGCCGCGCGAGCGCCGCGTTCTCCGGGTCGATGGAACGGGCGAATCGGAGGTTGCCCGCGGTGTACTCGTGCCCGACGTACGTGACGGTCGCGTCGGGGAGCGCGGCGAGGCGTTCGAACGCGGCGTGCATCTCTGCGCCCGTGCCCTCGAAGAAGACGCCGCAGCCGGCGATGAAGAGCGTGTCGCCCGTGAAGACCGCTCCGGGGACGGACTCGGAGGGCGAGGATGAAGGGGCGGCGTCGGTCACGTAGTAGCAGATCGAGTCTTGGGTGTGGCAGGGCGTTGCGAGACATCTGTATGTTGGGCACACCCCCGACCACCCACATCATCCTGTCAGTTGCCGACCGGGGCTAATCGGGGGAGGAAATGAAGACAAAGAATAACGGACCTGACGTTGAGGGCGTTTCCGATGGTGAATTGGTCGTCCCCTTTGACCAGTTGGGTCAAGGCGGGACTCTTGTGGCTCCCACCATAAATCGGTACGCCCGGGAACAGTTGAGCCTATTCGACCACCACACCACGTAGGGTGAAGATGAGGGAGAGAACGCGCGTTCTTTTAGCGAACGGGGAAGGAGATGTCCGAGTATATTATTGGTATACGCACAAATTCCTAATCGACGTGTGTAATGACCGAGTTTGGAGGAGGGCGAAGGTTCACGGCGTCAGACGAGAGAGAACGAGAGACTGCTGTGGGGGAGAAGGGGAACGCAACGGACTTGGTTTCCACCGCTGTGATCGTGGTGATGATGCGTCGTGAGTCCCGCGACAACTCTGACACCGAGTTGGTCCGCCGCCTCTTTCACTTTGGACGGGGTGTGGGGATCCACCGCGGCTGCCTCGTTCGCGGTGTCATCTACGATGAGATACGAGTAGTTGTCTTTTCTGACGGGGACCGGAATGACCCTCATGCTGGCTCGAGAACAGGTGGAGGGGTGGAATGACCGTTGTGCACGTGTGAGAGAAGAGCTGAGCAGCTTCAGGCCA
>Ga0307509_10012356_pt1 | contig 10223 bp, 7 predicted proteins | sample 10_EM_MG_FD_202245 | JGI IMG/M metagenome (GOLD analysis project Ga0307509, IMG submission 202245) | Populus trichocarpa ectomycorrhiza microbial communities from riparian zone in the Pacific Northwest, United States - 10_EM | ecosystem: Host-associated > Plants > Roots > Unclassified | place...
GGCCTGATATCTGGCTCAGTAAAAAACTAGTAAATTACTGTAAATTACAGATGTAAATTACATATTGTAAAAAATACCCGACTTTTACACGCAACCCTAAACACGAGCCACCCAACAATTCACTTTCGTAAAGCTGTGACCCCATCAGTAAATTGTGGTAAGGTTGATTTGTAGTTAGTTAGTGCCTGGCGCGACTATTTTAAGACCAGTATAAAACAGGACCCCCCGCAATACCGATGGAACCTTGAGCCCGAAAATGGGACTTTTGTCCAGACCCTTGAAACGAAAATTTGTCCGGATTGTACCTAGGTTCCGCAAGAATTCTCAATTTTGTCCGGATTAAGGATCCAGGCAAGGGGGTGGCAAAAAATAATAATTTGCACATAGGGTTGAAAAAAAATTATCCTGGGATTTCTGTACCCCTCCCCCACTCCCCCTGCCTAAATAGGAAATTTTCTTTTGTTTTCGATCAGTACATATCTATTTTTAGTTATTTTCGAAAATTTCGGCTCTCTCACCATGCATCAGTCCCATTCATGCAGGGCTTTCCAAGCATTTGGTAATTGTGTCTCACAGAATTTCCTGCCTATTGTAACTACACAATCTAACTTATAATAGATATACATTATTATATACAAAATATTATTATACTTATATATATGCAAAAACAAGAAGGTAGTATGCCAAGAAGGGGGGTTATGGAGCAAGTTTGTTATGTGATGTTGAACCCATCAACCTGTGTCATGGGTAGGCAGAGAGGCTTGAATAGGTAGATATGAGTTTTACAAAACTCTTTTTTTTGACATCGCAAAAAAAAATTTACCAGATCTTCCAACCCCCTCCCTCCCTTACCCCATATCCGGGATCCACAGGCTGCCACCCCCTTGGATCCAGGTAGTTTTTGGAACAAATTTTGTCCGGACCCTCAATTTTTCTTGATTTTCATGCAACAGCAGTAACACAAACACAATTGGGATATAGAGAACAGTATATAGATGGAAATGTACACTACATATCAGTTTTCTTCATCTGATGGAGAAGTGTAGAATGTTAAGGGAGCTGTAATGTTGGTCCTTTCAGACTAAACTAGGAAGAATGTAAAAACACAATATATGTAAATAACAATGTGGCCTAGTGAGGCATGACCAAAAAAGGCCTACGGCCATCAGGTTTGAACTTTGAACCTGGGGAGTGCCTGGGAAAAGGGTACTGAAATAGCCATTAGACCATCCATCTTTGTCCAGATTTGGATCCAGGTTTTCCATTATCTGTAATACTTTGTCCAGACCTTCACCTCAAAGTTTTTTCAAAAATTTTGCCTTTTTGTCTGGATTTGACTCAAGCTGGTTTTCAATTTTCAAGTATTTCTGTCCGGATTTGGACCAAGGTTCTATCAGTATTGCAGGGGGTCCTTATAAAACCAGTTATGACCAGTTCTAACTGGTTCTCAGGTACATTTAATGAATATATTATCTTTTAGTAATATTTATTTATGAACAACAACGTTGAACAAACAACATTTGTTGATCACAACTGCCACCAACACCACCCTCCCTTGCATTGAAACGTGAGATGGAGGTCCCCAGTCCCCACCACCAGCCTTCTGTCTTGCGTTTTGACACGAGGGAAGACTGGTTTTGACCTTCCTTTGATTTTATTACTTTTATTATATGTATTAATTTGTAGTTTTATAAATATATATGAGACCAGTCAGGACCAGGTCCTGACCATGACTGGTTATAACCTGTTTTATGAGCTACTATAATAATCTATGACTGGTTACAACTGGTTATGACCAGTCTTGTAACTGATAACTGGTGCATGTAACCATGTAAAACTGGTTACTGGTGGTCCAGTCACTGCTGTGGCCTGACTATTAAATAGCACTTTTAAATTTTATTCTGATACATAAAATTTAGAGACTCAGTTTAAATCTGTTTTAAATCATAAATTTCAATGTCCACTAAAATATTCTGAAAGGAAACAATTGACTAAATTCCAAATGTAAGGTTTTAAACCAATTTAAAGTCATCTTTTAAATTTAATGTACCAGAAAAACAATTAAAAAGTGCTATTTAATGTGTTTTCTAAATTTTATGTATCAGGAGAACAATTAAAACCCACTTCTACATTAAATTTAAAAGATGACTTTGAATTGGTTTAAAACCTTACATTTGCAATTCAGTTAATTGTTTCCTTCAGAATATTTTAGTGGACATCGAAATTTATCATTTAAAACAGATTTAAACTGAGTTTCTAAATTTTATGTATCAGAATGAAATTTAAAAGTGCTATTTAATAGTCAGGCCACAGCAGTGAGTCCGGTTATTTTAAGATTTCAGAAATACTATAACTGGTCTTGGTCTTGGTTATGTCCAAAAAGGGCAAAAAACTGGACCGGACTGGACTTTCAAGCACTATTTGTAGTTACAGCTCCAACAACTTGATGGCAATGTTCCAAACCAGCACACGGTGATGTATGACATTATAACCTTGCTGTTGGTCTGGTAACAGAATTATAAGCAAACGACCATGGCAGTGTGTCTCTACAGTGTAGTGCAATGATTATAGTGTGATATATGTTGAACTCCATATAGATAGAAACAATATAAGCATAGCACAAGCTTCAAGTTACAATGAAAGAATAAGCAATGACAAGTTGGTGTCACAATTTCTTGGGGATTGTCAAGGGAGTTTCAGAATGGTAGTAGGTTTATAGACCCAAATCACACTGACCATGAAAGTGCAACTAGGTATCAGGGTTGTAACAACTTGTAAGTCATCATGACTCCTTAATAGGCCACGAGCAGCCTTGAAATGTGGCAGATTGTCCATCTTTGTTTTATAATGGAATGGATATGTCAGCAATGCATAAGTCTTGTATCGAGTGGCAAGTTAGGAAAATCTGCTACAAGTCATCATACCTGAGGTTGTCGTCAATCTCTTTCTCTGAGTCAATATCTTCATCTTCACTGTCCCATGTGTCCTGATCATTGTCATCTGCCACATCCTGATCAGACCTCTCATCACTTTCAAGTTCATCATTGTCGGAATCATCCCCATCCCCAGGCTTGGCTCCTGCCATGATGTGCTGGCTGCAGTGCCCAATCCCAATGTCCAAGAACTTCATGAACATATCATGATTGACAAATCTGCACAAGGCATTCATGTTTGACTGCTTTATTTATTTGATGATAATTGACTCACATTCCAATGGTGTAATTGGTCCAGTCATCTTTTTCAGTGCCTATTCGCTCTAGACTGACCCCCAAGTCCGTCATAAGGAGATCTTGTGTTTTTCCATCTACAAAAGATGGTATGAGATGACATCCTTGAATGACATGCAATGGATCTAAAAAACTGAATGCAAACTTGTCTGAATCTGAAAGGAAGCTGACTTTCAGGAGTTTGGCCTGCCTTTTACCAAATGTATGCCCCAGAACTACATCCAACCACCATACCCAGAGAAAGCCCATTCTCTTGGATCAAAAATCTCTCGACTCAGTGCCTACATGCTGGACATCAGCATGAAATATGCCAAGAATGGCTGCATACCAAAATGAATGAGCACCCTGCTCAGTTTCTGGAGATGGGACCATTATGAACAGATGGGTCTTAGGGGTTGACTGTGTCAAAATCTCAACGCATGTTGTATGTGGTGTAGTTGACACGAAGAGTGGAAAGGTGATAGATGGTGTTGTTTCGAATACGAATTGAATTTCTTTTGTCGTCAGAAAATGACTGATGTGTGTTGCCATCAAAATCATATCCACAGACCCACCCAAGCAGATGGTCCCTAAGCTTTGAGATGCACATAGGTAAGCTACATTGTACAGTCTTGACTGGCCACCAAACAGTCACAGTGTAGCTGTTCCAAACCATTCGGTAGACCCCCACTGAACACCTATATGGTAGGGCAGGTATACACTATGCAATTCTGGTGAACATATGATTGCTGACTCATCTATCCAGGTCGGCATGGGGGTGGGATGGGGGGGGGTGGGGGATTAATTAGGTGCACCGACTCCCGAGTCGGGAGGTTTTGATATTCCTCAATGCAAAATACATCATACAGTCTTCTGAGTTGCCATGTAGTTAAAAAGCAGGATGTCTGAGTCAGACAATTTCATACCCTTGGACATAATACAATGTATCTGTTTGAGTGGTTCTAGTGAAATGCACAGTGTATCAGTCAAAACAGGTTGGGCGAAAGAATGCACGGACTTCCGAGTCAAAATGTGACATGTGAATCTGAGTTGGACCAATTTGATGTAGCTGGAGGTGTAGCATGCAGTTCTGGTGAGATTCTTGTTCTCTCAGTAAGGGATGTGAAAATGGGTCTTGTCATAGTCCCTTATTGTTTTCTCAAAGGAATTCCATAGGAGTAACAGATCTTTTGTCATCAGTCGTCATGCAATGCAAAATCCATGTCATGTTCCATATACCATCTCCTGAGTTGCAATGTCATTGTAAAACAGAATGTCCGAGTCGGACAATTTGATAACTCTTGGACTGAATGCAGTGTATCCGTCTGAGTGGTCCTGGTGAAATGCACAGTGTACCCATCAAAAGATATTGGGCGAAAGGGAGCACCAACTCCTGACTCAAAATGTGAATCTGAGTCAGACATGCACAGTGTATCAATCAAAACAGGTCAGGCAAAAGAATGCACTGACCCCCAAGTCAGAATGTGACATATGGATCCAAGTTGGACCGATTTGATATAGCTGGAGGTGTAGCGCGCAGTTCCAGTGAAATTGTTGTTCTCTCAGTAAGGGATGTGAAAATGGGTCTCGGGTCATGGAACTATTGATGACATTGATATGATTTCCATGCTTTCCAATGCCCATGAGAAAGTTGTCAGGTTTTATATTGCGATGAATAAAGTTTCTTGAGTGGATATATTCGATGGTGTCAGAGGTCATAGTACTTGTTATAGTTCTTTATTGATTTCTCAAAGGAATTTCATAGGAGTAACAGATCTTTTGCAATCAGCTGTCATCTGATGCAAAATCCACATCATGTTCCATAATACAGTCTCCCAAGTCGCAATGTCATTGTCAAACAGCATGCCTGAGTTGGACAATTTGATAACTCTTGGACTGAATACAGTGTATCTGTCTGAGTGATGTTGGTTGGGCATTTGGATGGTTCTGGCAAAATGCACAGTGTACAGGTCAAAACAGGTTGGGCAAAAGGGGTACTGAATCCCGAGTCAAAATGTGGATCCAAGTCAGACCCACTTGATATTGCTTGCCATGATGCTGTCATGATGATGTTGGATGTTACAGTGGCTCAAAAAATTGCCCCAATGTTTGTGCATTTTGGAAAGATTCAATTATTATGAGATGCTGACATAAGCAATCCTCATGGAACCTCTTGTCCCTAAAGATAGATGCTCTTGGCTTTCTAATGAGCCCTGGGTCATGTGATTCTGATCAAAACTCATTGTGTAGCGAGGTAAACAAAATGACCACTCATTGGGGCAATTTTTTGACCCTCTATTGTTTTACCATTTAACACTATCTAATACTTTGTATGACCTCCATTTGCCTTAAGCACTGCCTGGATCCTTCTAGGCATGCTTTCTATTAGCCTTTGGCATACTTCTGGTGGTATTTTGTTCCACTCCTCCACTAGCCTCTCCCACAACTCGTGCACCCCTTTAGCTGGAGTATCGTATTTCTGAAGTTGGGACTTGTTATGAATCGCAGTTCGTTTGCGAACTTATGATGTAAGTTGCTAGAACTATAGTGGATTCGAGAACAGGGTATCAAAAGCAAGTTGTTGTCTTAAGGTTTAGATGCTTATAGACAAGAGACTTGAATGTGAAACTTGTAATAACAAGCTGAAGTCTATCTACTACAACTTGTGGGTTTATATACTAAGTCCGTAGTTCGTGAGTCAGAAACTAAGCTGTGCTAGGCTATGTAACAAGTCAATATAAGAATGGAGAAGAGTCAATTGTAAGAGTTCGCAGTAATGCGTAGTAAACGTGTCCATATAGAGTCAAAATGTCTATATATAGAAATGAGTCAAAAGAAGTAAGTTCACAGTAACGAGATAAGATACTACGTATAGTCCAGATAAGATAAGAGATAAGATGAACGTAAGAAAAGAAGAGTGTTCAGTAATGTTCTGGAGGAAAAAGGGAGGGGGAGTAACAAAGAGGTAACGCATTCATAACAGGACTTGAGATGATACCAAAGGTGTTCAAGGGGATTAATGTCAGGGGATTGAGAAGGCCAATCAAGAAGTTGAATGTTGTTGTCCTCAAACCATTGCTGGGCCTTCTTAGAAGTGTGTTTGGGATCATTGTCTAGATTCTTTCATCCTCATCCATTTCCAACTTCTCAAAGCTTTCCACCAGTCCCTCCTCCAAAATTTCACAAAACTGAGTAGCATCCATCTTTCCCTGAACCTCTACAAGCTTTCCCACCCCATTCCAACCCATACAGCCCCATACCATAAGATTGTTGCCTCCTCCATGCTTAACAGTTGGAGTAGTAGTGCGATCTGAGATGGCTTCTCCATGTTGTTTCCAGATATAGACCTTTCCATCAGACCCAATCCTGTTGATTTTGGTCTCATCTGACCACAACACCCTTTTCCAGTCCTCTACTGTCCAGTTTTCATAGTATTGTGCAAATTTGAGGCGCTTTTGTCGATGGACCCGCTTGAGCATTGGCACCTTCTTCTTTGTTGCAGAGTAAAATCCACTCTCCTTCAATGCATTTCTGACTGTTTGAGGAGTAACAGGATTGGGAATGATGGAATTAATGAATTGGGTAGCTTGAACGGCATTGTCAAGCTTTCCAGAAGTGATTTGGCGAATAATTGACTGCTTGTCACAAGAAGAAAGCTTGGATGGGCAGCCTGCTGGATTGTTCTCCTTCTCTCCCTCCATCTCCTGACTAATCCTATACACAGTACCCTTTCCTACACCAGTTCTGGTTTGAATTGCATAATGAGAATAGCCCTCATTGAGAAGAGAGATGACAGAAGAGTGTTTTTCAGCAGAAACAGGTCTCATGGTGGTGGTAGAGAGTCAAGAAGCTAAATGAACCAACTTGAACATGTCAAATGAGTACAAACAATGTCATGTGACATTGTTTGTTATTCTCACAGTGCACTTTGCTATTATTTTAGTGTTAAAAATCAATTTTTTGATGAAATAATAGAGGGTCAAAAAATTGCCCCAATGAGTGGTCATTTTGTTTACCTCACTACACAATGAGTTTTGATCAGAATCACATGACTCATTAGAAAGCCAAGAGCATCTAATTTTAGGGACAAGAAGTTCCATGAGGATTGCTTATGTCAGCATCTCATAATAATTGAATCTTTCCAAAATGCACAAACATTGAGGCAATTTTTTGAGCCACTGTACAAATAGCAATAAGCTTGACACTAAGGTTATCGATTGTTGAACAGACTGATCAAGATGACCAGTTCCTGCAGGAATGACAGCAATCTGATGGCAAGGACATTTAGAAGCGTGAGCGCATAACCTTTTTATATAGGGTGCTGTAATCTTATTTGAGGTTATACCAGCTACAGCATATTCTACCAATTTTAGCAATCTTCTATAACCTTGTCACACTTTCCACAATTTACTGATGCCCTAGTGGAAGGGGAAATTGCTGAGGTCAGGCCTGACAGTTGAAGAGAGTTAACTGGTGATTCAAATCTTCAGCAAATCCCACCAAAAATTCAGCCTTCTATACTGCTGGTGCTGCTTACAACCCCAGGCTTTTGCATTTACCTTCTTTGAATCATTTTCTTTGTCTCTTCTTTGTCCACTCAAGACAAGGCTCAATGAATCTGTCACTCTGTGCAAGAGATCTGCTGGATTGCATTCTATGAGACACAGCTGATATTGGCTTTGCTTGATGGTTTCTGCATCAGTGTTGGTGTTGGAGCTGGTTTGTTTTCTCAATGATGCAATTGCCAATGATGATGTTTTTTTTGCTTGCTTCATTTTTGTCTACTTGCCCAAATTCCAAATTCATATCCAGTGTACAAACCTAATGTATATACACACATTTTTACAACTTGGACCTTTGTAAAATGACTTGTATATACTGATAATATATATGAGCTGCCAATTTTTTAATATAATTTTCTTTTCATAAATACAAAATATTCATCTGAAATTGATGGTCCTATTCCTATCATCTGATTACTACAGAACATGAAAGTGGAAAGTGTGCATAAATGTATAGTGTCACTAGGTTGTTGTAGAGCCTGAGGTGTGAGCTGTTAGAATTTATAGAAAGTTAAAGTATGTTATAACAGAATATTCAATTCAACATACAAAGGAGATGGCCAAGAATAATTTGAATAATGTCATTTTTATATGCCATTTGTTTGACTTGCAATTCCTCCTTGGCTTTTGTCTGTCTTCCAGCTTCAATCTTTTGCTGAGCTTTTGCTAGATTGGCTTTCTTTGTTCTGAAATATGACAAAACATTTTTTTTCTTGCCATCTGGACCTGGAGTGACACCCATATTGTTTGAAAGTTGAACTTCAACTTCTATAGGGTACTCTCCCAATGCATTTAAAGCAGTTTCAACTAGCTTCTTGGTTTCAGAGTCCACATAGATATTGAAGGCATTTTTAAAAGCAGTGAAAAATGAACCATCTTCAGGTTGGCACCAAAAGGAATTCTCTGCACAGATAAGCAGTGCTAAAGGGTATTGGAAGAAAACATTAACCATGAATAGACTGGGAAAAAAAAAAGCCAAACCAGCAATCAAATCAAGTGAGGCTGACTAAAAGATTGTAAGTTTGAATATTGTGACTGAAATATCACTTACTTGAAAGACATTGAGAGTTGCAGAGTAAATATTATCACAATTGGACTTCTAATAAACTATTGGTTTGTATATAAAGTAATGGAAAATAAACATACCAACTATTAAAAAAAGCATCGAATTTAGTGTAGACATTTGATAGAAAGATTATTTTTACAGCCTGAAAAAAAGAAATTAAATTCCATATAGTGTTTAAGATGGAGCAAGATATTTTCAGATCAATTCATCAGGTATTGGCTGACTAGAAAAGGCCAGAAGACACTCACTTGCTGGAGACATTTACAGAAAGAGACTTGTTAGCATCTAGCTTGCCAGAAGAAGCCAGAACACACTCACTCCCTGGACACATTTACAGAAAGAGACTTGTCAGCATCTAGCTTGCCAGAAGAAGCCAGAACATACTCACTCCCTGGACACATTTTCAGAAGAAGCCTCCTCAGCCATGCGGCTTGCCAGAAGAAGCCAGAACACACTCACTCCCTGCACACATTTTCAGAAGGAGCCTCATCAGCCATGCACCTTGCCAGAAGAAGCCAGAACACATTCACTCCCTGCACACATTTTCAGGAGGAGCTTCATCAGCCATGCAGCTTGCCAGAAGAAGCCAGAACACACTCACTCCCTGCACACATTTTCAGAAGGAGCCTCATCAGTCATGCAGCTTGCCAGAAGAAGCCAGAACACACTCACTCTCTGGACACATTTTCAGAAGGAGCTTCATCAGCCATGCAGCTTGCCAGAAGAAGCCAGAACACACTCACTTCCTGGACACATTTTAAGAAGGAGCCTCATCAGCCATGCAGCTTGCCAGAAGAAGAACACACTCACAATCTGGACACATTTTCAGAAGGAGCCTCATCAGCCATGCAGTTTGCCAGAAGAAGCCAGAACACACTCACTCTCTGGACACATTTTCAGAAGGAGCCTCATCAGCCATGCAGCTTGTCAGAAGAAGCCAGAACACACTCACTGTCTGGACACATTTTCAGAAGGAGCCTCATCAGCCATGCAGCTTGCCAGAAGAAGCCAGAACAAACTCACTGTCTGGACACATTTTAAGAAGGAGCCTCATCAGCCATGCAGCTTGCCAGAAGAAGAACACACTCACAATCTGGACACATTTTCAGAAGGAGCCTCATCAGCCATGCAGTTTGCCAGAAGAAGCCAGAACACACTCACTGTCTGGACACATTTTCAGAAGGAGCCTCATCAGCTATGCAGCTTGCCAGAAGAAGCCAGAACAAACTCACATTCTGGACACATTTTCAGAAGGAGCCTCATCAGCCATACACCTTGCCAGAAGAAGCCAGAACACACTCACTCCCTGGACACATTTTCAGAAGGAGCCTTATCAGCCATGCAGCTTGCCAGAAGAAGCCAGAACACACTCACAATCTGGACACATTT
>Ga0307509_10012357_pt1 | contig 10222 bp, 5 predicted proteins | sample 10_EM_MG_FD_202245 | JGI IMG/M metagenome (GOLD analysis project Ga0307509, IMG submission 202245) | Populus trichocarpa ectomycorrhiza microbial communities from riparian zone in the Pacific Northwest, United States - 10_EM | ecosystem: Host-associated > Plants > Roots > Unclassified | place...
TTCAATTTGCTTTCTATGGAGTTATCCTGATTTCCTTATTCAAGTTTGTCAGGTTAATTCAGGTTGACTTGAGTCATTATTTGTCTTTTTTTATTTGATTTTATTTTCAATTGAATACTTTAACATTAAGTTGATTGAGAATTGAGCTTCATAATTTATTTTTTATTTGCTTACTATGGGGTAATCACAGTCTTATAACTTGAGACGCGGGTTAAGCCGATTGACTTGGTTTTTTTTTTTCTTTTTTGAAGTGGTTTTTTTTTTCAATCTCATCCTTCAATATTAGGTTGACTGAGAATTATGCTTTATAATTTATTTTAATGTGCATTCTATGAGGTTTTCTAGTCTTATCACTTAGGTCATGAGTTTGTTTTGTTAACTTGGGTGGTTTTTTGTGTCTCTTTATTTTTATTTTTTTTGTAATTTCATCTTTCAACATTAGGTTAGGTTGATTGTGAACTGAGATTTATAATTTGTTTCAATATACTTTTTATGGGGGTTACCACGTTCTTATGATCCAAGTTTGAAAGGTTAATCTAGGTCGAATGAGCTCTTTCTTTTAATTGAATTTAGTTTTCAATTTTATTTTTCAACATTAGGTTGATTGGGGATTGAATTTAATATATTTTTTTTAATTTGCTTTCTGTAGGGTTATTAGGGTCTCATGACCTGAGTAGCAAATTTGGTAGGTTAACCCAAGTTGATCTGGGTCGATTTAATATGTTGTCGTTTTAATACTTGAAAAAAGATGTTGCCTGGTTTTTTTTATATTTAAATTACGTTTTTCTTGATTATTCGGGTTGTCTTTAGATCTGTCAAATTAACTAGGTCACATCAAGCTAATTCCTATATATAGTTTTATTTTTTTTTCTACTAAAAAACACATTAACAACACCTGAATATTTTCTTATGTCTATAAAAAATTTAACCTGATCTGCAATGTAAACAAAAAAAAAATGTATAAAGTTTTTTTAATCTCGTTACTTGACGATGAGTTTATTTTAATGACTGATTTTTTTGAATTCTTTCTTTATTTTTTTATTTTTAATTTCATTATTGTTCTATTTTTTTTTGTAGTACAAAAAAATTTCATTATTGTTCTAATGATGTGTATAGCTAAGAGATGTAATTTGCGCTAAAACTTTGTATGCATTATGACCCGTTAGGTTTATGAGTCACTCTTGACAAGTGTATTTTCTTTTACCCTTTGCCTCATGCCTCGTGCCTTGTGTTTCGGGAATGATAACTAAAGCATGTTTGGCAGTGTGGTTGCAGGTGCTTTTCAAATAACTTTTCGTGCCAAAATGCATGTCAATGATGTTTTTTCATTTTTTAAAAATTATTTTTGATATCAGCACATCAAAACGATCCAAAACGTACAAATCATATTAAATTTTAGCAAAAAAAAAAAATTCAAATTTTTTTGGAACGCGGGTTGAACCGCATTTCCAAACACTTCCTGAGGATGTAAATCCTGGACCTATCTGTTCAAAATCAGTAAAAGAATTAGAGAACAAGTGGAATAAATTAGACAACAAACCTTTTACTAACTCAATTTTAAAGCAATCCACTCTCGACAAGTTTCATTGCCGAACGAAACTGAATTCCCATAATACACATTTCTAATACCTCATGATGGACCAAGCAGAAAGTGCTGGAAAAATGTGCAGCTACGAGTTAACGATAAAAGCTCAAACAAAACTTGTTTTTATGATTTAAAAATGTTTTTTAAAAAATTTAAAATTTTTTTTTATTTTCACATCGTTTTATATGCTAATGTCAAAATAATTTTTTAAAATAAAAAAAAATTATTTTAACATATTTCCAAACGAAACATTTTGAAAAACAACAATTACTATCTTTCCATGAAGAAGTATAATGGTGTCAAAAAGGAGAAATGAGTGCCAGGTCCACAAAGTAATGATCGCCAATTTGATTATCTTCAGGTTGCTTTTCCGATTCCAGTAAGCGCACCTTCAATCTTGATGGTTACAACACTCCTTTCCATACCTTTTCTCCTTCTACAGAGGGGCTTCGTCTACAAGAGCCCTAGTTGCTATTCTGATACAGTACATTGCGGGGTCAGATACTATCTTCGATTGCCCAGGTCAATTGCTCTACTAATACTATACAGGAGAGTACATGTTCTTAAGGAGTTGACCAAGAGCTGAATGGAGTCAACGTTTTCCCTGTTAACATACAAGAGCAATTTAAATGATTAATTCCAATAGCACTTGCACATTCTCAAATAACCTGCGACCCCTAACAGCACAGTTTTTCAGAAGGAAGAACCCATTTTCACTGCCGTTGCTTACGCAATTGGGGAAGTAGAGGATGGCTGTAACCTTTTTTTGTTTTGTGTATATGATTGAGTCAACTTTTTTCCTTGATCGTGTCAGACTTCATCCCAACCGCTTAACCAAGTAAAACGCACCGGGAATTATTAAAATCTGAACAACTGGCTAGTAAAGCAGCGGCAGAAAACTAATTTATGCGGCTCTTGTAACTTTGATAATTTCCAACTGAGGAATGGAGTTTTTAGGTCTTAATCGGGCACAACATCGGAAGTTTCTTTTTGAACCTCGTATCAAAAAGACCTCAACCCTGGAAGAAAAAGCTTTTGATGCATAAAGATGAAAGCATGGATTGCACATTGAAGATCGAGGATGCAACTACGCCTAGCATATGACTGCTGATGGTTTCAATTCTATAGTTTCAAGCAGGTGAGAGAAAGAACAATACAACAAGAGGCAATTCCGAAGGAATATGACTCCTGGAAGGGCAATGGCAGGTGCACGTCATGCCGGGAGAATCATAGAGCAATAAGATGCAACGGTTCTTCGAATATACCATCATATTATCGTCCAGAATTACTTTTGCCTCGGCACCACCAGTAAAGCACTGCATGTAACTATGCGTTGAAAGTGGAAAGAGTTTATGCAATTGCACAAACCATTTCATCTTTTACCATACAAAAAGTTTCTATGGATAATTACAAAAACAATAAACTCAATGAGAACACAACCATCTATTCATGATCGGCACGTATTGAAGATCTCACCCCGCATGACATCGATTGGCGTGTGCTCTAAAGTATAACGTTCAGGACCTAGATACATGCCTGTCTTTTCCAGAAGAGCTAGCCCTTCACCCCTTCCATATCTTGAAGTATAGAGTTGCAGGTACTCCAAGTCCTGATAGAATAAAAGGTGAAAGATCATCAAAACCAGAAACATGCATTAGAGAAAAACCCAGCACTATCCATGCACAACTTTTATCTTTCTCAAATGTGTGCGCGGGCGCGCGAGAGAGAGGGAGAGAGAGTCAAGCATTGATAATTTTCAATCACTACAGCCATGACACAAGTATCAAGATTCCAACTTTAGCATAGAGAATCTTAAAAGAAATATTCAGGTAACAAGTAAAATATATTGATCCTAGCATGAGATGAGATTACTTTCAATTTTTTTTAAAAAAAAAAAACAACTTGAAAAGATTTTATTTTGAAAATAAAATCCTTGGGATCTTGTTAGGAACTCTCATAGCAGCAAACCGTGCTCTGATCTGAACCCAAACAAATGAACGGTCACTTAAATATCTCTTACCTGCAAGCCACTTAGTATGCGCTCTAGTCTAACAGATGCAACTGGCTGGTGGGAGGATGAGAACACCTCGCCTGGATAGTATAAAACTCCATCACCTGGAGGTAGACCACGCCTGAAGCTTATCTGCTTGCAGGCAAACATTTCATTGTCAGAGAAAAAGAAAAAAGAAAGTAAGGATTTATAACTGGCAGTATGTCACGCCCTAATCTGCTCAAAGGCAAACATTTCAAAGTCAGAGAAAAAGAATAGGAAAGCAGAAATTTACAACTGTCGTTCTATTCTATGAATGAATGAGATGCAATGAAAATACCTCTGCACTAGGAACTGTAGCCTTCTCATAGCAGTTGGCACCCCAGTACAGAAAACCTGTTGCGCCTTCTTTCCACACACGCCAGAACACAGCACGGTGTTGAGTACCACGCATCCCAATGTGCCAATTAGGATGAGGATCAGAGGGTCCCAAACACACATATGTCCACCATTCCTGCAGAAGGAATAAGCAGGCTTTGCTTCAGAATAACTATACATGGCACTAAAAGCAAGTACTACACATTCAAGTTCTAAAGCATGTTACTGTCCCAGAAAGAACAATGAAATAAATCACAAAACTATACCCATCAAAATAAAAATTAGAGCCCCAGAGATTAAAACTTTATAGCCTAGCATGGTTGCTTTTGTATAAAAATGGTGACCAAAAAACTTAAGCAGTACTGAATAACATCCAATTACCAATTAGAATACATCATAGTGTCAGATTGAAGCTATTTTTTGCTTCGTATACTAGCAGAGATTTGTAACCAGTGGTCCTATTAACCAGCTGAAAATACTACAATCTGTCTACTTCCCTTTATATGACAGCAAGAACAAAAGAACCATTCACCAGCCACAGTTACAAAGCTCGTTAGAAAACTATGGATATGCACGCTTTTTTAATTAAACAGGTATTATTTAGCATGCCCAGGTCAAATTCAATTCCTTCATAAATAATTTACACTGAGAACAATATTAAATTAAAACTCGATGAAAAAAATAATGATAACAAGAATGTTAATAAAGTTGTTTAGTTCTCAAATACAGATATCAGTTCATCGTCACAGGATCAGAATAAGGACCATCATATTTTTAGTATAGCTTTTTTTTGTCCTTTAGAAGGAAAGCACGGCACTGGTTATTACCTCACCATTCTCTGGCTGCAATTCAGAGACAATTTCCTTGGCCAGATCCTCTCGATCACCAAGCACCCACTCACTGCAGAGAAAATTGAAAAGTAAACTACACCTCTTCCTCCTTTTTTCTGATAATAAATAAATTACATCCTTTAGAACATTAGAAGATCTTAGCTATATGAAATATAGTACAAACATGTCCCAAATAACCTTATGCATCTAATTGAAAGTCAGTTCAAGATAACTGCCAACCAATAAAGTAGTGAGATAAGAAGTTCAAGTTGTAGCCTTAGGCACACAACATATGAGGTACATTCATCAACATATCAAGAAATATCAGATAAGTCTGCTAATCAATTTATAAAAAACAGCTTCTCTTCTTTGCCACGGTTAATGATTATATCACTGAGCTAGTAAATACCTATGCAGTACATTTGGTAGTACATACCAAGTCATGCACAGCAAGGCCCATCCAAGTTCAGTTCAAGCACCATAACAAGAACAGTCAAAATATTTCCAAATCTCACTCTTAACTGGAGTTCCCTCCAAAAAATGGAGCAAAATTATCTGGTTCTTAGATCTAAATAGCTACAGCAGGCCATATCCCACTGATAAGCTTATTTGAAACCATATGGACAGCAAAGAGGGTCGCTTGCTATTGAAAAACTATGCATCGACTCAGACAAAAAACAATTCCATAAAAACTGAATATGGTCATATGATTCCAAATCTGATGCAACTTCCCTGTTGGATGGTGCAATGGAGGTGCGGTACATTCCTGAAATACAGAGCCATATTGGTGGGGGCATATAAACCACATTAATAATATAAAAGCACCGATGCCCAACTAACAACACAAGTATAAAAATGGCATGCATGTGTGCGAAATCACAAACATAAGCGGTATGCACGCATACAAAAATATGTAACTTGCATGCAAGGAAGTAACCAACCCCAATACCTTGTACAATAAATTTGAGTATGTGGGCGCAGAAACTTTGGCACTTTCACAAAAGCCTCAAAAGGAGTAGGCCCAAGGGGTGCATCGCTTGGTCCTTGATGAAAAGAAAGCAACATGTGAAAACATAACCATAATCAACTAATGGCTGAATTAATGGTCAAGCTATAGTTTCAGCCCAACAAATCATTCAGCAAGAAGAAATTGGAACATAAACTAATTATCAGCATATCAGAGAGAGCAATTAGTGAATTCATACCACAATAGTACGTAGTTAACACACGTGCGTCAGGAGCATAAGTATGGATCTTACTGGCCATGCTGCGGACCATATCATATTGTTCCAAATTCAAAGGCTGCCATGATGTATGGGAATCACATTAGTTATGAAGGAGACATGTTGCATGAAACCTAAGAAATTGGTTATAAATCAAAAGGCATTATACAAATTGAGCAGTTATTATTTTTAAAGTGTCTAATGATAATGCCAAAGACACCACACTGAAAGATAATACATTTACTATTTTGCTTCTCAAAAGTGTAGAGATAGAGAGCAGAAATGGTTTTGAAAGGCACTAGTTTTGGTAATTTGTCATCCCAAATTGAAAGAGTTTAGAGCACATGCAGAGGAGATAAAATGGAGACATCATATCATCTTGATATGTAAGCAAGTCTTATAATCATGAAATGCTACAACACTCTGAAATTACTCTCTTTTTTCCGCCTTCTCAATTTTCAAGTAAACAAATTATGAGAAACGAAAAGGAGAATAGACCGATGAAGGTAGAATCAAGGGCACTACCCAATGACATGGGATGCATACACGCAATCTATCCCCAAATGGATTAGTGTTGATACCTCATCCCACAAGTAAAAATAGGCTTTCTTCCAGTGAGACTTTGTCCTCAAGATGTCAATTTCTTTCTGCAAGTAGTCCTGTGCTGCACTGTTACAGTTTCAGATTAAAATTATATGGAAGCTCATTAGTTTTTACATCAAACTACTAGACAGAGGCGAGGAGGGACAACTGATTCTATACCCAGGGACTGCTTGACTATATGGTACTGCATATGCTGCTAATCTTGGGTCTGAAAAATACTCATCTGATTTAGGATGGTCAGCTGTAACATAAAAGAGAGAGAGAGAGAGAGAGAGCTATTAGCATTTGCAAAATGTTGAATAAGTACATGCTTATCTTCATTTTTCTCAACCAAGTTACCTGGCCATGGACAAGTGTATGTCAAAACACGCATGTTGCCACCCCACCTGCAAAAATATGGACTGATTCTATAATGAAGAAGCCACTTGAAATGTTGATCCAGAGCCTCATACCATTCATCACTTCCATGTTCAACACCAAAACGATCCTCAATTACAGTATCAGATATCTAAATAAGGTAAGGAATTCAACACTGAAAGTTATCACATCTTTTTAGCAGCATACAAAAATTGAATTTCAAAGAGACAAGATGACCAAGAAATTGATACTTATTATGCCATCATCTACCATGAAGTTCTGTTGGTAATGCCTAAGTATGTGAGCAGCAATAGCATTTGCAAATTGCTTCTTCTGTTATCCCATTCTCATGTGATAAAATATAAGCATACGATCATTATCATTTCTCATATATATTAAAAGGTAATTGTCCTTGTTTATGAAAGAAGGCATATCACTCGTCACCTACAAATGAGCTTGGGCTTTGACTTTGGTTATGTTCAGCACAGTTCAATTCAGGTTTGCTAGAATTAAGTCTTACACATGGCTGACCTGTGCCCCTGTTTGTTTTGAGCTCCACCATGTTGCACTTCTACTAGGAAGACTTGTAATAATTACATCATTACAGAAAATTTACAGCTTATATCAAGAGGAAACTCAGATAAACATTCAGAGAATGGCAATTTTGACTTCTATAAATATTGGAATTTGTGAAGGCCAACCTCACAACAATAAATTCAGAGAGTATCACCAATTTCAAATTTGGTAATATTAAGGTTCAAGAAGATAAGGATACACCAAATACAGCAGGAAGTGAAGGAGTTGCTGGAAGTACGAAGTCCCAAACAGTCAAGTTTAGCTTGACACGAACTGTTAGGTTTGAAATAGCATCTTCATCCATCATATCAACTGGTCCATTATCTGTAGAGAACTCAGAAAATACTGGAGATAGAAGAACCCTTCTTAAAGATGTAGTCACAGATTTGGCTCTTTCTACCTGAAAAACAATTGCTGATATGAATTGCTTGTAATCACAGGGTTAAGAAAATGACGATGATGATTGATTCAAATATTTACCACTTCATCCAATGGTTTTCCTTCAACGGGCTCCATGATGTCAAGACAGTTCCTAAGTTCCGAGTACAGCTGATGCCTGTCAGCTTTTCCCAAGCGCTGTGATGGAGATCTGTGGTGGACTCAATCAACTATAATAAGTAACTTGATGTCCATATTTACTAGCATTAAATAACAGGAGTCATACATGGGAAAGTACTGAGCTTATTTAAAACTCGACAGCAATAATTTCAGCACAGAAACTTTATGCATTAAACAAGGAGCATATGGCTATCATTGATTAAATCAAAACAGATATGTATTACTCTGCCTCTGCTTTTATAGCGGTGATGAAGAACTCCCCTTCGTATTGACCCTGTGGCTGTGCACTTGGAACATCAATGGAAACCCAAAGTGCAGTTGTTTCTCTGCAGCAAAGGGAAAACAACAAAACCACCTCAATTTCATTGCAAGAAATCACTTGGAATTTCTTCACGCTGCATTAAATGAATAACACACAATCAATGATGAAGGCAATACCCAGGAGCTAGGTTTATTTGACTAACTGGAAGATCTAGAGGCACAAGAGCATCTGGGACACCTAATATAGAAACCACTCTCCGCAATGTTATGGATTGTCCAACGACCAACCTGTTCACAGTCAATATCAGAAAAACCAAGAACTAGTAGAGTAGTAGATCATCAAGCTACAAAAAGAACTATATTGCTCTGAGTAGTTCACCGATCACCAGATGTGGAGGTTAAGTCACTACACTGAACCTGCACAACCCCTGCACTGCCAGAACCACCCCAAGTAGCTTTCGGGCGTAAAGCAATTTGAACACTTTCTCTCTCATTTCTAGCTGCCAGAAGATTTATCTTCAAGGTAAAATTAATATTAGAAGACAGAGTACTATAACACCGAAAAGAAATCACTTACTTTTGATTCCCAAAACAAACATACCACAAAACATCAAGGTCGCAGACAATTCCATTAAAAAAATTTCAGTGTAAGCCAAAATCTAAACCTACCAGCATTTATTAATAAATCCTACAATCTAAGACATTTAAAATATCAAGTAGGCATCGCAAAGCATACAACTATTAGCCACATTAAGACAACCGAAAATTTTTATTATCCACACATAATCATCTCTAGTTTGCACTAAGTGAGCAATCAGCCAAGTCCAATGGTGAGGCTAAACAAATTCCACATATAAACAGCATATCCTCTCAACAAGACGAACACCAGACACGCATTACAAATGCAGATTAAATAAAACTTACAGGCTCCAAATGTCTACTGGGAATCTCTTGCGGTCCAACATTTGCAGTGCTAGGCAAGCACCAAACATGCACTAAATCTGAAGTTAAAACCTCAGAGGGATCGATTGATCCTCTGGGTGAGGAATTTGAAAAATGTACGCCACCGCCATCATTCCATCCATAAGCTGTTCCTCCTCCAGCAACACCTTCAACTGGCGGAACTACTATGCCTTGAGGATTCGCTCCTAAGTGTGTCAAAAATTCCTAATTAATTAAGTTCAGAAATATCTAAAACAAAAAATAGGACCATAAAAAAAATAGCTCAAAATAAAATTAATAACAGCTGATGCAACCATGATTAACAAATTCAATCAAGAAGAATTGAATTATTAAGAAACAGTAAAATCGGAATCGGAAAATTAACAGCGATAAATGAAACGGTTCAGAGTGGATTCAGAAGAAATGAGTGCGGGAGGAACGAACCTGTGTTATCCATATTGATACGTTTATATCGGTGCGGTGCTTGAAATTTAGAAAGATCTCTCGATTTTGTTTTCTTTTTTTTTTTCAGGTTTAGGAAAGAGGAGCAAATATCACCTGAGTGAGAGGATCGCGTTTTGAGAGTGGAGAAGAGTGATGAACTTGTTATTATATGAGAGGAAATTGATATTTCCACTCCTGACTTTACTCGTGCCACTCTCTTCCCGTTTTGTCTCTAAACGACAGAATGTATGAATGTGGTAATTTTTGTTTTTGAATATATTTTAAAAATATACAAATTGGTTTTTTTTTATTATTGTGACGTGAAAATATTTAGAAAATATTTTAATATATTTTAAAATAAAAATATTTTTTAAGAATATAATATATCATAATACTAAATACGCTTGTGCAGTAAATATATATATTTGTTTCTTTTCAGCCCTTTGTTTTTGAAAACAGAAAAGAAAAGAAAAGG
>Ga0307509_10012358_pt1 | contig 10222 bp, 5 predicted proteins | sample 10_EM_MG_FD_202245 | JGI IMG/M metagenome (GOLD analysis project Ga0307509, IMG submission 202245) | Populus trichocarpa ectomycorrhiza microbial communities from riparian zone in the Pacific Northwest, United States - 10_EM | ecosystem: Host-associated > Plants > Roots > Unclassified | place...
CTGTTTGAGGCGCTGACTCACGATGGCCTTCGCATCACCATCTGGAAGCGCCAGGACGTACCGTCGTTGAACATCGAGTGCGAAGAGTTCGAGTTCGGCGAAGCTGATCGCCCCGAGACTCTTCGCGAGGCTCGCATGCGAGTGATTGAGCGAGAACCCAGCCCGCTCTTCGAACTGTCTAAGCCAGTCAGCGCGCTGCTTCTCTGTCGGCACCGGCAGTGAGACGCGCACCTGGAACCGGCGCCATGCTGCGCGATCGAGAAGCTCGCTGTGGTTCGTGGCGGCTACCACAACAACGTGCGACGGCAGCTGATCCACCTGTAGGAGGAGCGAGCTGACGACGCGTTTGATCTCACCCGTCTCGTGAACGTCGCCTCGCTCTTTGCCAACGACATCGAACTCGTCGAAGAACACCACACAACGTTCGGTGCGCACCTGAGCAAAGAGCTTCGCCAGTCGCACCGCGGTCTCGCCGAGGTAACTGCCAATGATGCTCTCGTAGCGTACGACATAGAGCGGCACGGACAGTTCGAACGCCAACGCCTCGGCGAGGGTGGTCTTGCCGTTACCGGGCGGGCCACTCAGTAGGATGCGATGGCGTGGCTCAAGACCATGCGATCGAAGCAAATCGGCACGATGGTGCTCCTCTACGAGCTCATTGCATGCTTCGCGAACGATGGCGGGCAGCACGAGGCTTGCGAGGCTCCGGCGCGGATGCACCTCTGCAACCGCGGTTCGATCGCCATTCGCCTCCGGCAGGATGCGCGCGGACCGAGTCGCGCCTCCGTTGACGCGCAGATGCGCAGCCAGCTGGTTGGCCAGCACATTGTGTTGCTTGCCTCGCTCTTCAGCGACAAGAGCCTCGAGCGTCTTCCGAAACAGTTCCTGGTTGCCTTCAGCTCCGGCTTTGACGATATCCACCAACAAGTCAGCGCGGGCCATGAGTGTCCTTCCAGGAGGGCCAACGTGGCCATCGCCCGAGGACCTGCATCATATCCCCCTCGTCCGCGCCACCGCGTGCAAACGGGTTCGTTCTCTCCTGAACCCAGCTGTCGCCATCGGAAACGACATCGCTGCGCTGCGTATCGTGCTTGAGCATCGGCTCCAATCTGTTGCGGATGTGTGCCGTACCGATGGCGGGCGTCGCGCGGCTGATGCCGCCAGCACGCGTGGAGTCGTTCCTTCCGCGCCCTACGAAGCACGTGTTGCGGTTGTCGTCATCGCTCATGCCGAATGGCACCACGATGCCGTGATCGCCCGACCGTCCGCTAGTCGCGGCGAGTCGACAGGTGGCGAGGTCCCGCGTTGAGTGAGAGCGTTCAGCTGTCGCGGAGACGGAGTCAGCGTCGTGCCAGACGACAAGCTGAGATTTACGCCCCGCCGCGTGAAGCGGTGAACGGCCTTCTGGTTGATCGCGATCCTCATGGTGTCATCAATGACTGGAAGAACACTCTTACGACGGCGTGCAAGACTTCTCGGAAGTGTTTGTAGCACCACGATCTGACATCGTTTCTCGACGAAACGTGTCCGGATCTGGATGTCTTCTTTGCGAGCGGCAGACGGTGGGACCGATCATTGTTGAAAACGAGCGCGGCGCGATAGCTGTGCGCTTTCAATTTCGCCGCCGACGAGTGCGGTGCGGAGTGATGGGTACAGCGCACGACGTATTCAAGCCTACTCAGTTCGCCCACGCCTGGAACGATGCGCCGGTCGCGTAGTCATCCCGGACCCTTCGCCCTGTGCGATGCGCCTCCGCGCTCGCAGCTGCGCGACGACCGCTCAGGAACGCTTGGGGATCGCCGGGTCGATCCGCACACTCGGCGTCGGCCTCGGTGATCGGGCGAGACGACTCTGGACCGGCCCACAAGACATGGCTCAGCGCACGAGGTGCTCGAGCCGGATCAGCTCGCCGACCGACCACGCCTGCATCGGCGCGCCGACGGCGTGGTGCGGGATGTCGCCCTCGTAGATCTCGGCGAGGTGGCCGAGCTCGGCGCGCGCACGGAGCGGGGCGACGAACCGGTCGTGGGCCTCGCGCTTCGCCTCGGCGGAGCCACCGCGGACGCGCAGCCAGGCCTCGACGAACGCGCCGGCGAGCCAGGGCCAGACGGGACCGTTGTGATAGACGCGGTCGCGCGCGAGCGGCGTGCCGACGTAGCGGCCGCGGTAGCGCGGATCGGAGGGCGTCAGCGAGCGCGGGCCGAGCGGGGTCCACAGGCACTTCTCGCAGGTGTCGACGACGGCGCGAGCGCGATCGCCGTCGAGGAGCGCGAGCGGGAGGCCGCCGATCGCGAGCAGCTGGTTCGGGCGGCAGCTCGCATCGAGCTTGCCGGCGACGTGATCGGCGTCGACGACGTCGTGGAGTTGTTTGCGTTCGGGATCCCAGAACCGGGCGGCGAACGTGGCGCGCCCTTTTGAGATGTCGCGGCCGGCGATCGCGAGCGCGTTGAGCCACAGCGCCTGGATCTCGACGGGCTTGCCGATCCGCGGGGTGACGACCTCGTCGCCGATCTTCGCGTCCATCCAGGTGAGCTGGAGACCGGGCTCGCCGCATGCGAGGAGGCCGTCGTCGGTCGCGCCGATCCGGTGCCGGGTGCCGCGGGTGTAGCCGTCGACGATCGCGGCGATCGCGGTCTGCAGGATCGCGCGATCGGCATCTGCAACAGTGCCGGATTTCAAGTAGGCGTCGGCCGCGATCACGTACCAGAGCGAGGCGTCGACGGAGTTGAACTCGGGCGCCGACGAGTGCTCGTGGAACCGGTTCGGCAGCATGCCGTCGGAGACCAGCGGCGCCCACGCGCGTAGGATCTCGCGCGCGATCTCGCGCTTGTCGCGTGCGAGGCAGAGGCCGCGCAGCGCGATGAACGTGTCGCGGCCCCAGTCGCAGAACCACGGGTAGCCGGCGATGATCGTGCGCCCGTCGCCGCGCGCGACGAGGTACGCGTCGGCCGCGCGATCGTGGAGCGCGATCGGCTTTCTGCGCCGCGCTTCGCGCTCGAACAGCTCGGCGGGCGGCTCGGGCCACGGCGAGGTCGAGAACCCGAGCCACGCGGGGCGCGAGAGATCGAACGTGAACACGCCGGGCATCGCGAGGTCCTCGACGTGGTCGAGGCCGCGCTCGCGCTCGCGCTGGTACTCGAACGCGCGGTACCAGTCGGGCGCGTGCGCGTAGGTCGCGTTCGCGTGCGCGTGGATCGCGAGGCCGTCGGGGCGCCACGTGACGTGGTTGCCGGCGCACTCGGCGGTCAGATCGAGCGGCGACTCGCGACGCAGCGAGTGGTAGTCCCGGACCGCGAGCAGCGGCCGGACCTCGAGCGCGATCGGACCGGTGCCGCGGTGGCGGGTCCAGCGCAGCGCGACGCGCGGCACGCCGGGCTCGACGACGAGCTCGGACGTGATGTGGGTCCCGTCCTCGAGCACGTACTCCCAGCGCGGCCACGGCGAACCGACGAAGTTGCGCAGCCGGGTCGCGCCGTCGGGGTGGATGACCCCGCCACGATAGCGATGGCTCGAGAGCGCGAACCGGCCCGCGGTGGTGACCGCGTAGACCTCGACGTCGGCGACGAGCACCATCCGGCGGTCGGGCGGTTGGAGTGCGGCGAGGAGGAGCGCGTGATAGCGGCGCGTGCGGATGCCGTCGGTCGCGCCCATCGCGAACCCGCCGAGACCGTCGGCTTCGAGCCACTCCGTCATTGTGTCGACCTCGCTACGCTCGGCGCTCTCCGCTCGAACCTGGTTCGAGCGCGCGACATCGACCTCGCTGCGCTCGGCGCTCTCCGCTCGAACCTGGTTCGAGCGCGCGATCCAGACCTCGCTGCGCTCGGCGCTCTCCGCGATCCGCTCATTTGTCCGCGCGCGCGGTCGCCGCGCGCTCGATCAGGTTCGCGGCGAGCGCGGTCCAGCCGGTCTGGTGACTCGCGCCGAGGCCGCGACCGTCGTCCCCGTGGAAGAACTCGTGGAACAGCACGAGGTCCTTGAAGTGCGGATCGTCGGCGTAGCGCCGGCTCTTGCCGTGACACGGCCGGGAGCCATCGGGGCCGCACAGGAACAGCGAGGCGAGCCGGCGCTCGAGCTCCTCCGCGACCGCGCCGAGGTGCATGCGCTTGCCCGAGCCGGTCGGGCACTCGACGGTGAACGTCTCGCCGTAGAAGTGGTGGTAGCGCTTGAGCGCCTCGATCAGGAGGTAGTTGAGCGGGAACCAGATCGGGCCACGCCAGTTCGAGTTGCCGCCGAAGATCCCGCTGTCGCTCTCGCCCGGCGTGTAGTGGACCTCGTAGTCATGGCCCTCGATGTCGAGGTGGTACGGATGGTCGAGGTGATAGCGCGACAGCGAGCGCACCCCGTGCGGCGACAGGAACTCCGCCTCGTCGAGCGCGTAGCGCAGCACCCGGACGAGGCGCTCCTTCGTCGGGATCGCGAGCAGCCGGTTCTGGTGATCGACGTCGAGCTGGACCGAGATCGTGCGCGCGAGCTCGGGCCGGTTGTCGAAGAACCACCACAGGCGATCCGCGAACGACGGCAGGTTGTGGAGGACCGAGTCATCGAGCGCCTCGGCCGCGAACAGCGGAACGATGCCGACCGCGGAGCGAATCCGCAGCTCGCGCGCGCCCTCGGGCGTGCGGATCTGGTCGTAGTAGAAGCCGTCCTCGTCGGACCACAGGCCGTCACCGTTGATCGTGTTCGTCGCGCGCGCGATCGCGACGAAGTGTTCGAAGAACTTCAGCGCGAGGTCGGAGTACGCGGGCTCGGCCTTCGCGAGCTCGAGCCCCATCGCGAGCATGGTCGTGCAGTAGAACGCCATCCACGCGGTCGCGTCGGCCTGGATGAGCTCGCCACCACCGGGCAGTGGCTGGCTCCGATCGAAGACCCCGATGTTGTCGAGTCCGAGAAACCCGCCGGAGAACAGATTGTCGCCGCCGGCATCCTCGCGGTTCACCCACCACGTGAAGTTGATGAGGCACTTGTCGAACGCGCGCTCGAGGAACTCGCGGTCGTAGCCGTGACCGGCCTCGCCGGCGAGCTGATAGATCCGCCACACCGCCCACGCGTGGACCGGTGGGTTGACGTCGCCGAACGCGAACTCGTACGCGGGGAGCTGCCCGTTGGGGTGCATGTACCACTCGCGCATGAGCAAGAGCAGCTGATGCTTCGCGAACATCGGATCGAAGCGCGCCTGCGCGACGCAGTGGAACGCGAGGTCCCACGCCGCGAACCACGGATACTCCCAGCCGTCGGGCATCGAGATGATGTCGCGCGCCCACAGCTGCTCCCAGCCGCGGTTGCGCCCGCGCTTGCGGCCGGGCGGCGGCGGCGGCTGGCCCGGGTCGCCCTCCTGCCAGTGCTCGACGATGTAGTGATAGAACTTGCGCGACCACACGAGGCCGGCGTCGGCCTGGCGCACGACCGAGCGCTCCTCGTCGGTCATCGGCGCGGTGCGGACCGCGCGGTGGTAGTGATCGGCCTCGGCCTTGCGCGCCGCGACGAGGTGGCCGAAGTCGACGAACGCGTGCTTCGGCGCGACGCCCTCGGCCGACAACCGCATGCGCAGCACCTGTTGCTTGCCCGGTGCGATGTCGAGCGCGTACCACGCCGCGCACTTGGTGCCGGTGGGTTGCGGGTTGACCGCCGCGCCCTCACCGCCGACGACGCGGCGATGGAACGCATCCTTCGAGTAACGCGGGCCCGGCGAGCCGAACAGCCGTTCGTCGTTGGTCTCGTTGTCGGTGAACAGGAGCTCCGCGTCGCCCTCGAGCTCGAACCGGAAGTTGCCGAGCGTCGGTTGCTCGATCCGGACCGCACGATCGCCGGTGCGCGAGATCGCGCCCATCCGATCGTAACCTTCGCCGCGCCGGCCCCACGACCAGGTGTTGCGCAACCACAACGTCGGCAACACGTGGAGGGTCTTCGCGTGCACGCCGCGATTCGCGAGCGTGAGCTCGATCAGGATGTCGTCGGGGCCGGCCTTCGCGTACTCGACGAACACGTCCCAGTAGCCGCGATCGAACACGCCGGTGTCCTCGATCTCGAATTCCGGATCGAGCTTGCCGCGGCGGCGGTTCTCCTCGACGAGCTGGTTGTACGGGTACTCCTCGTGCGGATATTTGTAGAGCGCCTTGAGATACGAGGACGTCGGCGTGGCGTCGAGGAAGTAGTAGAGCTCCTTGACGTCCTCGCCGTGGTTGCCCTCGGGCCCGGCGAGCCCGAACAGGCGCTCCTTCAGGATCGGATCGCTGCCGTTCCACAGGCCGACCGAGAAGCACAGCCGGCACTCGCGATCGCAGATCCCGAGCAGACCGTCCTCGCCCCAGCGGTAGGCGCGGCTGCGCGCGTGATCGTGCGGCAGGTAGGTCCAGCAGTCGCCGGACTCCGAGTAGTCCTCGCGCACGGTGCCCCACTGGCGATCCGACAGGTACGGCCCCCACCTCCGCCAGTTGCGGACCCGCCGCGCATCCTCGGCCATCCGTTCCTGCTCCGACATGCGTGCCGAAATGATCGCACGCTTTGTCCCTACCAGGACGGTTCGGCGAACCCGAACACCTGTCCCTCGATGCCCCCAAAATAAACGGTGCCGTCGAGCGAGCCGATCGATGCGGCGTCGGCCGGCGCCTTGCCGATGCAGGTCCAGGTCGCGAGGTCGGTCGTCATCATCACGTCGCCGGCGTCGCGCACCGCGAGGAGGTGATCTTCCGTCGCCTGGAACAGCAGGAGCGGCTGCTCCGTCGCTTGCTGTCGCCCCTTCGAGACGAACATGTTGAAGTCGAGGTCGGTGAGCGCCGTGCCGTCGAATGTCCAGAGTTGCCCCAGGTCGACGAACACGAGCTTGTCCGCGAAGACGACGGGGCGGAGGAACTGGCCGAGCGGCGTGCTGCAGCAGGTCACGCCGCTGGGCGCGACGTTGTAGATGAAGTTCGTCTCGGCGAGGTACGCGACGCCGTGGAGCGCGGCACCGAAGATCCACGCGCCCGAGCGATCGACGTTGTCCTCCGCGGCGGTCGCGCCAAACGTCGGGAAGATCTGGGTGAACGGAGCGCCGTCGATCGAGCGCCACACGTAGCCACCCGCCAGGAGTGGGCCATCCGGTTGCGTGCCACGATCGTGGAACAGGCCGCTGCCGGTGAGGAGGACCTCGCCGGGAACGCGTTCGATCGCATCGACGACGTGGATCGAGTCGGGCGCGATGTCGACCTCGTTCCAGTCGTGGGTCGACGATCCGATCGCGTATTCCGGTGCCGCGGGCGCACCGAGCGGCGTGAAGTCCGGCTGACCGGCGGGTGCCCACAAGTTGTCGCCGATCGGGAGGAAGCGCTCGATCACGTGGGTCGCGAACGCATCGGTGGACATCATCGTGCCAGTCGTCGGATCGCGGTACCCGATCGGATGGTCGTGCCACATGTTCGCGATCGGATCGTACGAGCTGATCGCGATCGGTCCGGTGTTGAGCTCGAGATCGCCGTAGCCGAAGTAGAGCTGGCCGTGCCAGCCGCGCGTATCGGCGAGCGTGCGGCCGAGAGGCGTGGGCTGCGCGAGCGCGCGCGCGTGCGTGGTCAGCGGCCGTGCGGTGATCGCGCATCGCGCGTCGGTCGCGTCGGGTGCTCCGGTCTCGTCGTGCGTTGCGCAGGCGGTGCCAAACCACGCACAACATGCGAACCAGACGTGAAGCGGAGCGCGCATGCGTTCAGAGAGAGCAACCGACGTGCCGCGCGCAAGGCCTCGGGAGTCCACGCGGACGGCACGGGTCCGACGCTCCCCGGGTCGACAGACCTGGGGTTTCGATCGCCGAATCGATCGAGCACTGGTACGCTGTGCACATGTTGACGCGTCGATTTATCCGCCCGTGCCCCCTGGGGCGCTGGGCGACGACCGTCTAGCAGCGCAGCGGGCACGGGAACCGTCGGTCCTCCCTATCTGCCCTCTCACGCCCGAGGTGTGTCATGCGCTCGCTCTCCACGACTGAATTGATCCGCGCGCTCTCCCTGCGCGACCTCACCGATCCCGCCGCCGGCCCTCACGCGATGCAGCTCTTGCTCGCCGAGATCCACGCGGCCCTCCCCGTCCCGGTGCGCGTGCATCGCGCATCGCCGATCGTGTCGGTCGCCGACAACTACGATCGCCTCGGGTATCCCGCCGGCGGCGCCGCGCGCGACGCGCGCTACACCCGCTACGTCTGCGACACGGCCCTGTTGCGCTCGCAGACCTCCGCGATGATCCCACCGCTCCTCGCCGGACCGCTCGGCGACGACGAGATCCTGTCGTGCGCGGGGCTCGTGTATCGCCGCGACGTGATCGATCGCCTGCACGTCGGCGAGCCGCACCAGGTCGACCTGTGGCGGGTGGCGCGCGCGCCGCTCGGGCTCGCCGACCTTCGCGACATGATCGCGCGCGTCGTCGGCGCGGCCCTGCCCGGCGCGCGCTGGCGGACCGAACCGGCGACCCACCCGTACACGACCGACGGTCTCCAGATCGACGTCGCCGTGAACGGCGCCTGGATCGAGATCGGCGAGTGCGGGCTCGCCGCCGTGCTGCCGCCCGATCGCCGCGGGCTCGCGATGGGGCTCGGACTCGATCGTCTCGTGATGCTGCGCAAGGGCGTCGACGACATCCGCCTGCTCCGCGCGACCGATCCGCGGATCGCGGCGCAGATGCTCGACCTCGAGCCTTACCGCCCGGTGTCGGCGATGCCGGAGGTCCGGCGCGATCTCTCGATCGCGGTCGACCATGTCCCGCTGCCCGAGGAGCTCGGCGATCAGGTGCGCGCCGCGCTCGGCGGCGACGCGGAGCTCGTCGAGACGGTCGAGCTCGTCTCGGTGACCCCGGCGGGCGCGCTGCCACCGGCCGCGATCGCGCGGCTCGGTATCGCGCTCGATCAGACCAACCTGCTCGTTCGCGTCGTGCTGCGCGCGCTCGATCGCACGCTCACCCACGACGCGTGCAACGAGCTCCGCGACCGGATCTACGCGGCGCTCCACCGCGGGACCCGCCACGACTGGGCGTGCGCGCACCGCACGCACGAGTGAGACCACGCGTTCACGAAATGACGGCCCGCCGCCCGTTTCGGGCTGGCATGGCAAGTGCTCTCATGGCGGTGCCGTGAACAAGTGGTTGCTCGTGCTCGCCGCGTGCTCGAAGGGACCGGCCCATCCGGCCGTCGAGGAACCGCACCTCGTCGCGAGCAGCGAGCTCCACTGGTACCGCACGACCTCGACGTGCGCGCAGGGTCCGTTCGAGCTCGAGCTGGCTGCCACCGGCGCGAAGTACGGCGAGGTCGCCGAGCTCGAGCTCCACACGCCGCGGCCGGTCCAGCTCGATGCGATCGTGCTCGTCGACGGTCGCGAGGTCGATCGCGCGCACGGCGTTTACGACGCGAACGGCACGACCGCGGCGAAGCCGGCGAACACGCGGTGCCTCGCGGATGCGAAGGAGCGGCTCGTGCTCGCGCGCCCGGGCGGCCCCGGCGGCGCCACCCCGGGCACACCGGCGACGCCGGGCACGCTCGTCCCCGAGCAGCCGATCGCGCCGAACCTCCCGCTCGAGCCGATCCGCGATGGCCTCACGACGTCGTCGAGCGTCATCACGTTCCACATCCCGCAGACGACGACGGGCCGGATCACGATCCGGTTCTGGTCGATCGAGCCGAACGATCTCGGCGATGTCGCGTTCGGGCTCGGCCATGTCACGATGCGGCCGAACATCCCCGAGGCCGACTACGACGCGTACCTCGTCCGCGAGCAGCACCGGTTCGATCCGCCGCGGCCGCGCCCGATGTCGGCCGAGGAGCTCGCGCGCCGTGATCGCGAGCGTGCCGCAGAGCTCGAGCGTGCGCGCGCCGAGGAGGCTCGCGCGGCGATCGAAGCCGAGCGCGCGCGCCGTCACGAGCAGTACTGCAACACGCACCACGACGATCGGGATTGCTGGGGCCCGGGCGGCTTCGCCGGGCACGCCGAGCTCGAGCTGCGCGAGCGCGAGCGCGCCGCGTACTGCGCGAAGGCGACCGAAGATGCCAGGTGCTGGGATCCGGCCGAGTGGGGTCAGCGCCGCTCGGCGTGGAACGCGCGGGTCGACAAGCTCACCGCCGCGCCACCGCGCCCGAGTGGTCCGCCGCCCGCACCGCTCGCCGATCCGGAGCCGCCGCAACCGAGCACGCACGCCGCGTGGCGACCGGGGTACTGGGAGTGGACCGAGGGCCAGTGGGTGTGGCTCGCCGGGATGTGGCGCGTGCCCGACG
>Ga0307509_10012359_pt1 | contig 10221 bp, 14 predicted proteins | sample 10_EM_MG_FD_202245 | JGI IMG/M metagenome (GOLD analysis project Ga0307509, IMG submission 202245) | Populus trichocarpa ectomycorrhiza microbial communities from riparian zone in the Pacific Northwest, United States - 10_EM | ecosystem: Host-associated > Plants > Roots > Unclassified | place...
CGGTCAAAACGTGAATTCAAGCCATACAGTCGGCGTCGTTTCGTCGAGTTGAACCGTGGTGTCTGGGTAACAGCTATGTGGGATACGTGAAGCGCTAGAGTTATGCTAGAACAGAACATACTAACCTACGGTGGGACTTGTGAATGCCGTTGATGAAACGCTGGTATATCATGAGATATGTACTACCATTCAGAATGACGTGGTGGTGGCTAAGGACACACCGACTATTAGAAAATCGGGCCATGCACTGTTCATTCTCGTCCGCGTGGGACACATCTCGTCTAGAAGCCTGTTGTGAGTTACCGTACATAGTGTGCAAAACAAACAGTGAGCCATTGCTCTGACTGCAGCGATACTCGGACGCGGCGCACTTGAGGCACGTGTCGGTATTGGCTTTGGTTGGGAATGGGTCTTGTCAACGTGTTCCAGTTTTTGCACCTGATAACGGTAAATAAACTGTAATTTATAGTTAAAGGTTCTTTTATAAGGGATAAAATTTGTGAAAACATTATTTTCTAGTTTATCTCGGGGTTTGCCGCACAAAACCCGAGCTAAGCCGGTGGTTTGGTTTTGCGATCAAAAATGAGATATGCCAACACTTTTGTCGGCTAAGCAAAAGCCGGTTGCCGAAGGAAACCACGGGTGACAAATGCTACAATTCAGTGGCTGATTGCGTGACGAACTCGATTTGGAAACGATCTGGGACAGAGGTCAAGTTTTCTTATTGTCTCTGGTCAGTCTCGCCGCCTGCAAGTCTTAACACTGTTTTAACCTACGGACTTAGCAATTATTTTTACCACGCAATTTGTGGCTAATGGCCACGTTTTCACCGGCGACAATAATACGCAATGAACACGTCACCCGCACCTCGTCAATACCACCTTTGTCTTTGCAGGATTAGCGCTACTTCAGCGGCATGTCCCAATGGCGGCACGGCTCTGTAAGACACTTCTCTGAATGCATTCATCTCAGGTTTCTTACCAAGCACCCGTGATCGATCGCGTGTTTTTCCACCATCGGGCTATCCCACTATTGTCTCTCTATCTTGTGTGTGTCACCACGTTCTGTGGGGTTTCGCTCCAGGATGGATCCTAGACACACCCTCTTTCCTAATCATCAAGAGAAACGTACCTCTGTCAACGAAGGACGGCGTCAAAGAAGTCCCTTTTGGAAAGCGGTGCTTATCTTGTTTTTCCTTATCGCGACACTCACACCCTTTGGACCACGACAACTTTTCTTCGGTTTACTCTCGAAAGCCGCAGATGATGTGAACTATAGTCTTAGAAACCCAGCATACCCTATCAAAGTCGAACATGGGGCAGTTGCGAGTGAAAGCGAGTTGTGTTCGAAGATTGGCGTCGAAATACTGAAGGAGGGTGGGAACGCGGTGGATGCCACTGTGGCCACCACGTTCTGTATTGGCGTCGTAAACATGTTCTCGTAGGTATCTGGGCAGTCCATTGTACGCTTTCGTTGTGCTTATTCCACAGATCTGGTATTGGCGGCGGTGGATTTATGACCGTCCGATTGCCTCCGTCGGTCCCAGGTGGCAAGTCGGAGGTCTGGAGTATTGATTTTCGAGAAACGGGCCCAGCTCTCGCAAATGCGTCTATGTATAAAGAACACCCAACCAAATCTATGTATGGTGGTCTTTCCATCGCTGTACCCGGTGAAGTACGAGGCCTTGCAGAAGCCCATACACGATGGGGCAAGTTACCATGGCGAAGGCTGGTGCAACCCAGCGCTGATCTTGCCTTGGGCTGGGCTGTGGGTAAGGAACTCGGCTTTAGGATGCAGGTAAGAATATACGCACAATGATGTCGTACTCAACCTGATCTTGCCGGCAGTGGCCAAAATATCGCTCTTTGTTTCTGCATAATCCTGACTGGTCACGTATATTCGCGCCGGATGGCGTCATTCTCAGCGAAGGCGACATAATCCGGAATGTCGATCTCTCTCGGACTCTCGGACTCATCGCCGAACGAGGTCCGGACGCGCTCTATAAGGGAGAGGTTGCTGACGCCATCATCAGCAAAGTTCGTGCCGAAGGTGGCATCATGACTCATGAAGATTTGGTCAACTACAAGGTTAATGTTACCAAAGCTCTCGAGGGTACCTACCGCGATCTAAAGGTTTACACCACCCATGCGCCAACATCGGGACCTGTTCTTCTTCACATGCTTAACTTGATGGAGGTGTATGATCTACCCGCCGAAGGACGGACTGAGGTTAATGTCCATCGCCTCGTTGAAGCAATGAAGTGTGAGTCAGCTCTTTTTGCGTGAATTGAGCGCGGCTAGTAACCTCTCTATGCATAGTTGGGTTTGCTGCACGGTTCGTCGTTGCTCATCAACTCAAAATTTATCTTCGACGTCTCTTTCTAGGACGCGAATCTGTGATCCTCAATTCAACGACGATCCGAGAAGAATTGATGAAATACCCCTCAAGTCGTTCAGCGCATTGATATCGCAAAACATAACGGATGTATGTTGATACAATTCATTCTACCACTATTTTGACGTCAGGGATCAGGATCGTACCCATCCTGCATCGTACTACCAACCTATCTTCGACGTTCCTGATGACCATGGCACAGTATGTACCACCTGACCATTTCCCTCTCCGGCCGTGACTCTTCGTCTAGAGCCACACCTCAATTGTAGACGCGAGTGGGATGGTGGTGTCTATCTCCTCCACCGTGAATCTTATTTTTGGTTCACGGGTTATAGATCCTGTCACGGGCATTCTATTCAATGACGAGGTTTGTGGTATCGCTTACATGACGCCTGAAGGATCCCTAGAATAGCAACCCCCTTAGATGGATGATTTTTCTACACCAGGCGTTCCGAACGCATTTGGTCTCTGGCCTTCACCATGTCTGTGTTCGTTTTGTACAGAACCTGAACCATGTTGCTCATCATTCACAGATAATTACCCCGAGGCTTACAAGCGGCCTCTCTCGTCGATGGCGCCTACAATCATTGAGCATTCCAATGGCTCGTTCTACTTTGCCCTCGGCGGATCAGGTGGCTCGAAGATCCTCCCTGCGATATACCAGGTCATTCTGAATCTTGATTGGGGGCTTGATATCGGCTCCGCCATCGAATACGGTCGCTTGCACCACCAACTGTACCCCGAGTGGATTGCCGCAGATCGCTTCTATCCGCATGAACTTTTACTCAGCCTCAGAACTAGAGGGCACACAGTCTATGGTGTGTGACGTACTACATGGCCTATAGGCTAGGTGTTGTGATCTCATTCAATTGCTAGTTGACGATCACATTGGCAATTGGTCGGTGGTAAATGCAGTCATGCTAAGGGACGGAATGGTACATGGTACGCATACGATCATCATTTTGCTCCTTCTCTTTGGCCATTCTAATTTAAGCTAGCGTCGAGCGATTCGAGGAAGAATGGTATAGCTGCCGGATATTAACATGCCAACTATAATAGACATAGGTGCCTTGTCCGCAGTAGGAATAGGAACACAACATTTATTTGACGAAACGTGCTGTGCTTCTGTCTGCTCGCAAGAAACTTGTTGGCTATGTACGAGAAGATCGCTCGGATAGTCGCGGGAGTCGCTGAAAGGCGGGTATCACGACCTCGAGAACTCGATGTGGGGACCTCGTTGTTCCCTGCCAGTCTTGAGCTTGATGAATGAATGCAGTCGTGAGATATGACAAACTTCCATACAACCTGAATGCCAGCGGTACGTTGATGTCTCTGCCACGTCAATCTACTCCTTGCCAACACTACTAGGGCTACAGGTTTCACTATCATGGTTTACATTCGTGTTCTCTTCCCCTCCCTGCGAGGTTTCCTCGCGTACAGCATCATTCCCGCCGCCTTCCACTGTCAGAGTTCTCCCGCTAAGAGGTCCATGTATTGCTGCGACACTTTGCGTTCGCACTAAATTAATTAATTACTTTCCGAAGGATACTTACCTCTAGAAAACACTTTTGCCAGTGACACTTGCGCGGTTGCACCATCGCTGTCATGAATCTCGGGTAACATGCAAGCGACGGATCCGAGCCATCGCGTTGCCATCGAAGATGAAGGGTGTTTCCCAAACCTTCAGTCCTCGGTGGTCCCTAGATCCATTGGCATCCGTTGGGTCAGTGGTGACTTTCGCAATCAAGGTCTATTACAGTAATGCACACGTAGCTTTACAATACTGTTATTACTGTATGAATTTGCTCGATAGCAAGAGATCACATCAATGCTCATGCTCATTGAGCATCCACATCGCATAATTTGTTTTCATGTCCAGTTGGAATGTTAATTCAGCCCCTGGTGGCCTGACCCACATGGGCCGCGAATTTGGCGAGAAGTGTCTATCGATACCAGATTCGCGGAGGTTGGCCGCGCGCCCGAAAGGCGGGAGCGGCTGTACTGTAGTGCCAATCCAATGGGGCTAAGTTCTGGGGTCACTGGTACTTGGACAGTTGTCCCTCGTTGTCCTCTCCTCTAAGATCTCTGGTAGAGATGACATCGGGACACAGTTGAACGCTCCCCTGGCGGGGCAGGAGAATGCCTAGGGTAGATTGTGGATATATGCAGTACTGGCACGGCCTATATGGCGGCTACGTGTCTGCACTAGTGATTTTATCGAGGAATTCTAGACTAGTTCTCCTTGACAGGCGATGACCCTGCATGTCGCACTTCGCAACGATGTTGAACTAGAGCTCGTCTGGTTGCTAAATTGCAGGGCTAGCGCCAGTGTCGTGTCCAGCCGCAGCCGGTAAGCGCCCAAGACGTGTGAACCTCCCCCCCAAACTCTCCAACGTCTACAGTACCACCCGTAAACAGTCAAGGGACATCGACCCAATCCGTCGTCGCGCCTTTACAACCCGAACAAATGCCTTCCGACGCGTTGACCGCAGATCTCCTGTTCGCGTATGTGGGCATCATCACGACTGCCACCGTTTCGATCTACGCGGGCTCCTTTGGAAGTCTTCCGGTCAGTCCTCCTTCCGTGACCCGGCGTCGCTGTTCAATTCGTCGAGCGCCGCTCGCCATGATGCTCAGAAGTCAAAGGGTCGCGCAAAGCGCTCGGATGACGATGATGACGACGAGGACGACGAGGACGAGGATGATTCCGTCGGTCGGTTGACCTCTGAAGAGGCGTGGTTATTTCCTGTGGTCCGTTTGTTCACCTTTATAGTGTGGGGCGAGTACTGAAGGGGTCCACGACCTGCAACAGCTAGGTTCGGTGCTGCTCGTTGGCTTGTTTCTGATCCTCAAATACCTCGGCAAGGAATGGATCAACTGGCTGCTATCCCTTTATTTTGCGCTCGTCGGACTGCACAGCGTACCGCATGTAACTTCCCTCCTCTTTCTCGCACAGTTTTCACTCTGAGGATTGACTGTGCCTTTTCAGTCCCTCATTGGTCTGGCAAAATTCGCGTTGGGCCGGAAGCGCTGGAACCGATTCTCCAGGACTAGTTTGAAAGTCGAATCGGCGTCTCGTCGTGAGTCCCGTCCGTTCCTCTCCCGTTCCCGAACGAAGCTCACTATCCACCAGAGGTCGTGCGTCTCTCGTGTAGAACGCCCTCTATCTACCTCACACCTGCGGGGGCGATTCCGTCCGTGCTCTACATTTTCTATTTTGGACCGAAGAAACCCATTCTCCTCACAAACGTCCTTGCCCTATCATTTGGACACGACGCCATGTCAATGCTCAAGGTCGACTCCTTCAGGACTGGGATCATCCTGCTCTCCGGCCTGTTCTTCTACGACATTTGGTGGGTGTTCGGAACCAAGGTGGTATGTAAACATCCGTCGTTCCGCGGGCGGGACATACCCGTGAAGGGCCGATGACGGAAATCATAATAGATGGTCAGCGTGGCGACCAGCCTCGACCTCCCCATGAAAATCCTATGGCCAAAGTCGATCGCATTCTCGACGGTGAATGGAAGCATGATGCTCGGATTGGGTGACATCGTTGTTCCTGGCACCTTCGTCTCCTTGGCCCTGCGCTACGACCATTTTCGGCACACGAAGAAGGCCCAGCCCGTCCCCGTCGGGACGTTCACGAAGCCGTACTTTGTCGCTTCGCTGGTCGCCTACGTGGCAGGCCTCGCCACCACGATGGCGGTCATGCACGTGTTCCACGCGGCGCAGCCCGCGCTGTTATACCTCAGGTACGTGCCGACCAGGGCGTTTTTTTTACTGCATTGTGCGCCGTCGAACGGAGGAATAATGCTCATAGAAATTTTGGGAAATAGTCCTGCCTGCATCCTCTCCTTTGTTTTTACCGCTTGGCGCCGCGGGGAGCTCATCGAAGCGTGGCGATGGAACGATGGTCCAAATACGGCGTCCAAAAATGGGGACACAGTGGACAAACCGGCTAATGACGCCGCCGCGGTCGGAGTGTCCTCCGATCCCTCGGACGGTGTCACTTTGCGAGAAGATTGAGGACGCAACGGTAATTACGAGTTACGAACTCTCGGTGACTGTCGCCATAATCGTGGTGTCTTTTTTATTCAATCGGTCGGTCCGAGATGCGGGAATCACGCGCTCGTATATAGATATATATTATCGTCGTTCTAACAACACACCTGCTGTAAATTGCGACTCGGGCAAGTGTCGTTTCGTTTTACATTCATTTTCTGTAAAGTATGGCTCGATTCAGATCGCGGGCGGAAGGATTTAGAGATCCGCGATCGCGCGTTTTCGCAAAGTGAGTAATGTCGCACGATCGGATAGCTCGTCGCCTGTGGTCCCAGGCATACAGAAAGAGAGAGGGCCGAACACGAAAATAATGGGTGCCGAGGATCTTCCGTCTGAGTGAGCTGTAGCTGATATGTCCGCGATCCGATTCTGTGGGTGTGTAGGAACTTCTTGCATAAGGCAATGGCGATCTGCTTTGTCAGAGGTGTATCTCATCCCTCATTCACCATAGGGCAAGGGCATACAAGGATGGTGCATACCGTAGGTCGGCCCTACTGCCATGGGAACATTGGCACCCAGCGCAAGTCCCGTGATGTAGGCCCAGCAGCAGCGTTATTCGGATACGAGATTACGGAGATCTGAGTATGTTCGGGCGTCGGTTGCGCAATACTAACATCATCGCACGTACTCCGTGATCATTATTCCAAAACCATGAAACTGTTACCCCATTCGCCGATGTCTGCGGCGCTTCTACTGGGAACGAAAGCGCGTCTGCCGGGCAGAGGCAGAGCGTGCAGCTTATTACAGTACCATCGCTTTGGAAACGCCGGGGGTAGATGGTTGTATGTGGTGGAGTCGACACGACGTCCGGCGCTCTCTCAATTGTCGGCTTCGGTTAGTAGCAGGTCTGGCTAGACCGCCAAAGCTCGTCCGTTTCGGGGCTACCGCCGCCCGGCGGCCCTAGGAATACACCCAGGAACAAGGAATGTTGTAAGTGCGCGTGGCGATGGAAGAAGGAAGAGCACGGGGCCACGGAGTGGAGTGGAAACTCGACCGTTCTTTTGGTGCGTACAAGCCAAAAGGAGCAACCTTGAGGAGGAATTTCGATTTCGTTCTCTTTGGCACTTCTCCCCTCTCGGCCAACGTGGTAAATGTGGCTGGTAGCGCCAAGAGGGAAAAAGGGGGTGGTGAATTCTATTTGCACGAACCGAGAAATACCTCGCATTCGGCGGCTGTTGGAAAGGTCGTTTCCGTAATGATGGACTGGGGAACGCCTTGTTTTGCGAGGTCATGTGTACCCTGTCCCGCCAAAAGGTATTTTGATCAGCCGGCATCTAGGCGCTCATAGTTTCCATTTTGGAGACGTGTCGAATAAGCGGGTTCAAGCTTGGTGTCGTTCAAACCGATCTGCTTCTGTACAGGACACAGAAGCACGCGGTTTGCAATAAAGGGACGCGAGCCTCATCACGAGGTCGACTAGGTGCATGATGGCAGATGTCGAAGAATGTTTTATTGATAGAAGGATTGACACACGGCTCGTGGGAGAGATTGTTGGGGGTTAGCCGCCACCAAACTACGTTCAATTGATATTAACCCTGAAAGGTAGAGAACGAATAGCTGTCCTGTCAACGCCAGAACGCCACACCTTGAGAGCTGCGGGACTCGGAGACGTTGCCGTTGCCGCCCTCCGTTGCCGCGAGAACCTAAGAAGCCCAATGCGAGGAAGCCGGCGAAAGTTACGGGACGGATATTGCGATGGAAGCGTATCCATAGACTGACGACTGGACTGAGGCTATCGAATAGCCCGGCTGAGGGATAACGCATGAACAGGGCGGAAGAAGGTACGTGCAAGCGTGCGTGCTGGCCGGGAGCCGCGAACTACGAGAGTGACTGGATCCGGCCGGAAAAAGGCAAGAGCACACGGCATAGATTGATGGTGGCGGGACCGGAAAAGGAGAATGAGAGTGAGGGGTCATTTGCTAAGGGGAAGGGGAAAGTTCGTGGAAAAATGAGAGCCCGGCTAGTTGGCCTTCTCAATGGGCGTTTCATCGAAGGAGGAAAAGAAGAGGGAACAGCCGTAGGCAGACAGGAGTCATCTGGGTGAAGAAGCAAAGACCGGTTTTGGGGGGCGTGGGCGAAATAGGGAAGATTGCTTTCCCATGGAGGCCAAGGGATATGGGGAGTGGGGAGCAATGGGTTGTCGAAAAACGGGGAGTCAATGAACAGGGGTTGGGATGTTTTTGCAATGGGACGTCTACAGGGAGGAGGTTGATCGAACTCAATGAGTTGAAAAAATAGAAAAGTGAGAAAAAACGAGAGGCATAATTTGATGATCCACAACCCGAGGAAACGGACAATCTAGTGGTGGAGATCTAAGGGACGAGGACACCACACCCTTGGGCGGCGTGGGAGATCAAAAACTGGACTTTGACCCATGTGAATTATCACCGGTTTTTATTTTATTTTATTCTTCAGATTTATCGTTATTTTAATTTCCCCCCTTGCTTTGAGCGTCAAAAGAGCTGGAGGAAGGCCAATGGGAACGCATATATTTGTACGGAATTGGCCGGAAGAACGAGTTTTTACGGGAGAAAGAGAAAGCAAAGCGAGGAAGAGCAAAGGCGGACAGGTACAGGTTCGCAGTAATACCACCTGTACGGCCCGCCCGATATTGGTCACTGGCCCGCTCGCTACGCCCTTCCTCCTCATCCGTCTTGCCCCTTTCCCATCTCCCATCTCCACCTCCTTGTTCCAATCTTCCTACTCTCAGGTAGAACAGATCCGAGCACTTCTTCTCCACTACATCTCTGTTACACTTCATCTTGTCTGTTGCATCTCAACGATTTGCTCTCTCATTAGTTGTTCTATTTACGTTCAGAGGGCACTTTTTGTTGCCTTACACTAACCATCTCCCCGAGACGCGATCCGTCTCTGTGCTACCCCTTCTGTCTATGGAGCTTGCACAATTGCAACATAGCAGCACCACGGACGATCTTCCAAAACTCGCTTCGTCCTTCACCCCCCGCCCAACCGTCATCACTACACTCGCTGCTCATCCCCCATCGAATTACATGACCGATCATGGCCCTCTCCCCTCTGCTTCATTATCGCCTCAATCCTACCACTCGCCGTGGCTAGAATCGTCAAATTTGACATCCCCGGACCTCGTAACTCCGTATCCCGTGCGTATCCGATCGAGGAAATCCAGCCCTCCATTACATGACCCATTACTTACGCTCTGTGTAGTCCAGTTTTCCATCGCTACCTCATGGTCACTGGATGGACGTTTTTTCTTCTCCCTTGAACCCACATGTGTTTGCTCACATAGCCAATACGGGCATCATGGGACCCGCCACTGTGACATCTAGCGACATACCGCAGAGCAACCCGTCATCTACACACTTACCATCGTCTTTCCCTCCGTTCGACGCTCATGATTCTCGACAATCCCATTCGAACAATCCGTCCTTCGCCTCGCCGTCACATCCCTATCTGAAGTCGAACCTTCCCGACCATGCAAGGCCGGCGCACTCTCAATACGGCATCAAGCCAAAGGCACAGAGCCCTGGTATGGTACATATCCCACCCCCTGTTCCTCGCACAAATGGCGGAAGTCGCAACGGTCTACCGGATGGGAGACATATCACATATCATGGCGACGATAGCACCCATTCTCGACAAGGTTCAGCAGGTTAGATCGTTTGTAAACAAAACAACCTCATTCTCACCTTCTCACTTTATGGCCTGCCAGGGTCTGCTGTTTCGTCAACCTACTTTCCGCCCTCCTACACACCGTCGTCTGGCTACAACCCTGACACCACAGCT
>Ga0307509_10012360_pt1 | contig 10221 bp, 9 predicted proteins | sample 10_EM_MG_FD_202245 | JGI IMG/M metagenome (GOLD analysis project Ga0307509, IMG submission 202245) | Populus trichocarpa ectomycorrhiza microbial communities from riparian zone in the Pacific Northwest, United States - 10_EM | ecosystem: Host-associated > Plants > Roots > Unclassified | place...
TCCCTGAATTTAAACTTGGATTGCTCTAAAACTAACCTGGAGGTCACTGGGGGTCAGTCCTGGGTCAGTCCTGGGTCAGTCCTGGGTCAACCCTGGGTCAGTCCTGGGGTCAATCCTGGGTCAGTCCTGGGTCAGCCCTGGGTCAGTCCAGGTTACACCCAGGGTCAGTCCAGGGTCAGTCCAGGGTTACACCCAGGATCACTCTCAGGTCAACTCCAGGTTTGACAAGTTATCAAAGTATTCTTAGGTAGTCATAGAGGTCATAGAGCTGGTGGGACTATCCTATAGGTCATTTTGGTACATCCTCAGGTAAATCTATGAACACTTGAGCAGTAATATAAAACCTGAAAAATTACAGATTAATCTGGGATACTCTAAAGCCAAAGGCTTTTTCCTGATGTTAGTAGACTACATTTGGTAGCTATATAGATAGTGCACGGACCTGCTTCATATGTATATAATGTGTACAAAATTGATGGCTCCTTTGAGCCGTTTTGCTTCCCCATTTGTTTCTGTCCACTCAACAAATGGCACTTCAGTTTAGAAGAATTTGTTTACAGCTGTTCTGTAAAGGTTGGATCCTTTACATTTAAGTTATCATGCGCACCAAATAAACCTCGATTGGATATGGGGTACAGTTGTGAAAGTTACTATATGTAACAAGTAATAAAAAGAATATTTATATGGCATCACCAAAGGTGATGCCAAACAAAGACAAAGGAATGTTACGAGTCCCATTTATGGGATTCGTTCTTATATCCCGTTGAAACGCGGGGTCCTGTAATGGTGCCAGGTGCGGTAACTCCCAGAGTCTGTATCCGGGGTCCTTCCGTTCCCACGTTTCGCATTCAGTTGATCGCTGTTCGTCAATTTCTCGACTTCGCCTCCAATGCGTGCTTTTATTATGCAGTATGCTACAGTTCAAGGGAGAGAAAGAGCTAGTACCCTTCATGATGTCAGGCATTTGATATCCTTCCTGTTTTCGAGCATCCATCCCACTCTATTCTCCTCGGTGTGTATATTCAGTCCAAAAAAATTTGGAAGGGACCCATACCTGCCACGCTCCGCGATGGCCTTCATTAGCACGTATAGTAGGTGGGGGAAAAGCTAACTGCCCATTACATACCCCCCTTTCAGACCATATTATGGTCTCAAAACATATATATATAAAAGAGAAAGAAGAGAGAGTGACAACAGTAAAAAAGGGAATGATGGTATAAGGGGGAAAAGCAATTGGATCCCCTGGGTAACAAGTGAAAGTGATTTGAGGGGGCTAATTAGCCCCAGGGCCAGGTCCGGATCCTCCCTCCTGAGTGTCCATGGGTGCTTCGGCACCCATGTTAGCAGGGTTAGCACTCATGATGGTAATGGTGGATAGGGTGACGCCCATGTTAGCAGGGTCACCCCTAGCCGATGTTGATGGTAGGGAGGGAGGAAGAGGTAGAGTGGTCCCCAATGGGGCAAAGGCAGGGTGAGTTGTTGTGTAGTCCTGGGCCATTGACACAGAACAGTGCGTTAAGTGGGTGATGAGACCATCCTGTTCCACCAGTAGCCATGCAGGGGCTTCTAGTCCCTGCCAATGGTCCAGGGCAGTGCCACTGTTGCGGGGAGTGGGTGGATGGTCTTCTACCATATCTACAAGAGTATGTAGTTGGGCAATATCGCCCTCAGAGGGGGAGTGCCATCCATCCCAGTCCGCAATGGGAGGAGGGGTCCCATATATGTGTAAACGAACAAGTCACTCATTATCGCCTCTTATGCCATGCCTTTCCATCTTGGACTCTGCTTCACCTTCCGATGCATCTTCCGCCTCTAGATGCGTCCTCCGCCTTCCAATGTGTCTTCTGCCTCCAGATGCGTCTTCTGCTTTGCGACTCGTCTTACGCCTCCAGACCTGTCTCCCGCACCACCTCCCACCATGGTCCCATCTTCCACATGCCTTCTCACAGCATCCCCTGGCTGCCGGGACTTCCACCGCCATCCCGCGACATTCCGCAATGTCTCACCCGGTCTGCTCAGCATCCCCCTTGGCATCCGCTGCACCACTACGTCTTCCACTGTACCGCTGCACGTTCCGGCCACACCACTAGCCTTCCGCCGCTCTGCCACATCCTCTGGTTGCATCACTGTGTCTCCCGCCACTCTGCTATGCCTTCCGGCTGCTCCGCTCTCCCGACCTGCTGCACGATGTCGCGTGATGCCATGCCTCCGACCTGCTGCCGTCTCCAACCCACTACCGCCTCTGACCCGCCATCTAGCTCAACCCACTTTCCGCTTGTACCACGCTGGCATGCTACGTGGCATTGTACCTTACATGTACCTATTGATTTTGGACTTATTTTCTATATCCGTTACCCCGTATATTAGACCATGCCTGCAGGCAGATCCTTATCCTTTTCTCTTCAGATCCCCTGCTAGGTGTGTATCATGTTTAGATTAGTATTACCTAATAATCGAAACACCTTCGGATCCCCTGCTAGTACCGTGTTCCGCTCCGCATCCTGCCCAACCGCAGTAGCCCTTACAGCATCACAGTACAACATGCCAACTACGAATGGGCCGCAACAAGCACAACAGATGTGCAGGATAGGACAATGCTATGGGGATGGGGTTCAGGCAGGGAACATGAGAGGGGGAACGTGGGAAAGGCAAGCATACATGGTATGTCTGCCATTTTTTTATTTTTTACTCATTTTGCTGATTATTCTATGTACTCCCAGCTCGCCCCCACCAACCAAACACGAGAAACACAATTTATGGTTGCATTTCTCATGTTGACGCCCCCTCCTTCCTATCTGAGCACCCAAAACACATCCCATGGGTGTATTTTGGGTGCTCAGCACGTCACCACCCATCAGAGCCACTGAAGACAAGAAACATGCACATATGGGCATGTTTCTCGTCTTCGGTGGCACTCCAGCAGCTATCTTCTCCATCCCTCCCCACCTTCACCAACCAAACATGAGACTCGCATCACTCCTTCAACAACTTGAACACCCGTGTCACCCCATGTCTCACCACCATCCAACATTGACATACCACAACGGTGTGACAAGAATGCCAGGATGACTCACGAGGGGACAACAATGGGCACCAGGGGATAGGGCTGACGATGGGGCAGTGGATGCAAGAAGACCAGGTACGCCAGTATTTTTTTATCATCTACTGTTTATTTTCTTACATTTTACTTGATCTCCCAGTGCACTTACCCAACCCCCACCTGCCTATCTTCCCCCTTCCATCTGGCATCAACCCAAATGCAAAAACCGCAAATCTGTTCACAGTTTTCATGTTTGGATATATCGGCACACCATCCCTCCTCCTCCATCCATCTTCAGCTGCTCCCCTTGCAGCCAACACGAAAAACGTGGTCTATACTATACCACATTTTTTGTGTTCAGAACTTGCTCCTGCTCTCCCCTACTGCCAAAAACAAATAATGTGTCTGGTGAGGCACGTTTTTCGACATCACTCCACCTGTCCAACATGAAAAACGTGCCCTGTGTGGCACTTTTTCCTGTTCTGGCTTGTTCCCACCTGCTGAACACAACAAACGTGACACCTGATCGCGTTTTTTGGGTTTGGCAGCTTCTTTTCCCCCTCCTATATAGATATTTGTGTGTATATATAAGTATTACATATTAAATATATTTATTAAATATACTTATTATAACCCAAAATAAGGTGATCGAGACCAGTTATGATTGGTCTTGATATTTCCCAGACAGGCGCTAACTGTTAACCGCTAACTGGACCACAGTTATGGTTAGCATCAGTTAAGGTTGTTTGCGGTTATTACTGGTTATGGTCTGGTCCAGTCCCAGTTAATTTCCAGTTATGTAACCTAACTTACAAGCACTACTTGGGTATATGTCAAAATATATGAGAGCTTTGAAGATATGAGGCCCGATGGAGCCTGGGTGATACAACATGGGTGTAACGGGACCACGAGTTTGGTCCACCTCTAGCCCTGCTTAGCCCTTCACCCTCGTCACCTCTCTAGACTTGGGCTCAGGGCTGCACTGCCCATTGTACGTATCCCCCTCTTATCGCAGTAGTCTCCTCCTTGAACCAGTGCCACATTTCCTTGCCACACCTTCGCTATCATCGTCTTACATTGATGAGTCCCTCACCAGTCTAGCCATGTATTTTTGCAATTGGCATATGTTTCGCGAGTATATGAATAATATAGCTTGCTAGCATACTATAACCATATAGTACTAGCCTCATTCCAATAGTCTGATGAAGCTAGGCCCAGAGTTATCTAAGGAAACCACAACAGAGCTCAAGCAGACTCGGTTCATCACAGCTAGCTAAACAAAGTAGCCGTGATAGATTGTTTATATTGCAAGGACTCAGGCTCTCAACAACACGAAGCCTTATGCCTAATAATACAGGGTAGAGGTCCTAGAACTCAAACAAATACCAAGGATGAAGCAATATTGCATGTTCTAGAGCAGGTAGTGCTTGGAAGTTTGGTCACAAGACCACCAAAAAACCAAGACTGAGACTGGACCAGACTGATTTGGGACCGCAAATTTCCAGGACTGCCAAAGACCGAAACCGCGGCCTCGGTCTCGGTCCTGAGGATTTTGTCAATATCTCAAGACCAAGAAAGACTGGTTAAACTGGTCTTAACTGGTCTTTTTGGCCTCATAAAGGTACAGTAAATTTTTATTTTAACTCAATTAATTTTATTGATTTGATGGTGATCAACAACATTGTTTGTTGTTGATCACCACCACCACTCACCCTCACCACCACCCTTCCTTGCTCGAAACGCAAGACGGAGCTTGTCCACCCACCACAACCCCTCCATCTCATGTTTCAACACGACGGAGGCCACCACCACCCCTCCCTCGCTCGAAATGTGAGACAGAGGGGTTGTCCATCCACCACAACCCCTCCCTCTCGCGTTTCAATGCGACAGAGGCCCTCCCTCGCTTGAAATGCAAGCCAGAGGGCTTTTATTATGAATAATATAATTATATAGTAAATTCATGTAATATAGTTAATTGAGTTAATATAATAAATTTGTAAGTTAGGACCAGTCTGAACTGGTTTGTAACCAGTCTGAACCGTAACTGGTTCAGACCAGTCTCAGGACCGAAAAAAACTGCAAAAAACCAACCTGGACCGGTCTTCATTGGTTCAGTCCGGTTTTTTGAAGGTTTTGGATTTTGAGGGACTGGTTCCAGTCCCGGTCTTGCCCAAAAAAGGCAAGAGACTGGACCGGACCGAACTTTCAAGCACTAAGAGCAAGTTAGCAAGGGCTAGCGCGGTATTAAAGCTGAGCTTCCTTAAATGGATGTGTATCTAAATTAGGTCACGTGTCTAACAACACGAGCCTAAGCTAGGGAGCACACGTGATCTATTACACGTATCTCAGACTGATAGAGCTGAACCCAATCAGCATGATTGACGCAATGTGTCAAGCACATCAGTGCAATCTCCAAAAAGGGAATGTCACATGATGATAGTATTGAGCACACAGGGCTCATAGTAGAAACACAAGCTACAGTGTCAAATGATGTGAGCAGACCATGAGGGATAATTTGCACCATATGTCGAGATAAGGAGCTAAGCGTATGACAAACCAATCATAAAACTAGCTCAATTGGAAACAATTGAGCCTGATGGATAGAAATGTAAGAGTTGCACGTATCCTCGCGGCCAATGCAAAAACTGAAGAGTGAAGAATTGCCATGGAGAAATCCTCAGCAAGCTCGGTGTGATATCCATGTGGGTGTTGCATGTGGGCTAGTACGAAGAATGCAGATGAAAGCACGATCTAGCTGAGGATCGGGCACAAGCAGGTATAAAAGCCACTCATTTTCAAGGAAGGAACCCAGACAAGCAGAACCCAGTTGAGTGCATTGAGCAGAGCAGTGACCAAAGCTTTGTATAGTGCAATCATCGCTTAGTCTCGAACAAAGTAACAGAGGAGTGGATAAACCGCGAGCATTATTGCCAGTATATGTATTAGCCTGATATTGAGCCCATGTGCCAGTGGTAACAATGCGATAATTGGGTGTTGTTCCGACCTAGCTGTTCTAAAATTGTTGAGTTCACAAAAGAAAGAAAGAAAAAGTCGTAGTTATAGCTCGAGTCTTGAGCTTGTCCCTATTGTTTGATCTGTCCAAGGAGATTTGAACGTGTTTGTTCAGCTTCTAAAGATACAGATGAACAAAAAGACGGCTCCAGTCTAGTGTTAAGGCATTGCAGAACCCATTGAGATCTTGGGGGACTTATAACAAAACAATATAATTTTGTTTCTGTCCGTAATCTGGTGTGACATACTTGATAAACTCTGAGAGCATAAGTGTAAGGGGACCTGCTATAGGTCCGACCCTTGGTACACTTAGTTTCCACCTCAAACATCTCTTCCTACGTTTGAGGCTACGCTGCATTTCCATTTCCTTCATTTCCCCTCCCTCTTCATAGTTATACGCACTCTTCGGACCGCCGCCGCATCTTCTAGCGGCTTCTTTCTTAATTACACACGTCACTTATGCATACCAGCCGCCGACTTAGTCCCGACAACCGATGGACTAGGGTTCAGGGTTACTTAGCACAGCCCTGTCATAGCCTTAGGGCTTAGGGCTTACCTATTTAGTTTAGCACAGCCCCACATGTAGTATATAGTGAAGCTGGGGTATTGAAGATACCTCAGCTTGTTATCAACTTGGTTTCCGGGCACCACATCTCCTCTGACAATAAGAACCGAGGAAACAGATAGCAGTGAGCTAGTTTGTTTTACTCAAAGATTTTGAGAGACTAGAGCTTCAGAGAAATAGCCAGCAAGGCTAAAGAGTTATAAAGCTAGCCAACAAGGCTAAAGCAAAGAGTCATCCCAAAGTAAAGCTAGAGTCCAGAGATCAAAGAGATCTACAAGGGAGTGTATTGTTGCAATCATTTCCAAGACAAAAGAGTCTTATCTATCACAGTAGAATTGAGGTGGAACATCAGAGTTCAAGTCAGACAAGATTGAAGCAAGCTAGCTGCATCGTTGCATACCTAGCTAAAGCATTTGCAAGAAGAGAACACAGAAAAACCCATCTTAACGGACACATACATAGTGTACACCCAATATCAATTTCATTTTCATTTCATATAAATTCTACTGCTGCCAATAATACGCACCCAATGAAACCATGACTCTTCTAACCAAGAGCTGATATTGAGGAGGTGTCACTTTGCTGGTCTGTCCTGCTAGCTAGCTCACTTGAAGTTTACCTTTGGGTTAGTTTTGTTAGTTTCACAGTCACTTATGCAGCAAGCACTTCAATGAGGTGGTCAACAGCCACAACGCAATGCAAGGGGCAATGCCCCTTTCGAATGAAGAAGGGATGAACAGGGCGACTTTCCCATGGGCGAAGTTGAGAGGGGACAGGAAAGGAGAAACAAACTTTCGAACATTCTAACCACATTTTCAGGTAATCCTAGTGACCCCTGGTGCAGTGTGCCAGCAATGAGCTCATTGAGCTCAACCCAAACTCAGCTTACACTCCCAGGAACTGACCACCAGCAACGGACGGGCTACTACCCCTGGGACACTCCTAGGCCAGCCACAGACATGGCATTGACAAAATCTATGGAACTGGTCAAACACATCTGAAGGGAGGGCATTATGGTTAACGCCACACATGATGAGGAACTTTCTCTTGATGCACAGTCCATTATCAAGGACCTCATATTCCAACTGAGCCAGAAATGGAATGAGGTGACTCACCTCCAACGTCGAACAGAAGACCTACAAAGGGAGTCCCTCCTTCACAAGTGAGAAGATGTAGGAGAATTGGAACTTCGTCCCCCAAAATGGAGGGAGAGGCAACTAGAGGAGGTGGTACCCTCCCATTGACTCAATTCCGAGTAGCTCATCCTCCGACTTCTGAATCCAAACTTCCCAGATGAGGACCAACAATCCTCCTAGGCTCAAACCCCCTTGATACTGAGCCCCAGTGATGCCCACTGGGCTGTCATTCAGGGCTCCTGCAGCACGAGGAGGGGAAGGAACCATCATAAATGGTCGACTATATGAGACTGCAGTTGCAGTCACCCCACCAGGACAGTTTGCCCTGGAACCTATTATTACCTTGCCCCCTTCTAGACCTGCACCGCAGGCCCCCTCAGACGATGAGAACCCTTACCAATTCGACATGTCTGACGAATCCAGCGAGGACAACCATCCAGCTAAGAAAGAAGAAGAAACAGCCCAACCCCATCAATCCACAGGACAATGGATATATTTCTGATTTCTGGGGCGTGTGCTACCCTAACAAGTCCCCAAAGTGGAGTGAGGTAACTCCCTCCGCTTCATGTACTCGAACCAAGCATACTTGGAGCATACTTTTTGAAGTGCTTGAACACCTTATTTGTTGGGCAGTCTGCCACCAACGCCTCTACTTTTGAACAGAACAATTATGATGCATACTGCCCTCCCAACTCCAACCAAACCTACATGCGCTCCTATCAGGGAATTCCTGGCAGCATATTTGAGTTAAATAAACTACTTACTCTTATCAAGGATAGGAGTAAGTGTTTCAGCTTTCAAGAAGCTGAGGAAGCTTTCCTCCTCCTCTGTGAGTTGTATGATGTCTCTTGGCGGGTACTACCCATGTATTGCAACTGGGCTATGGAATGAATTGTTTGCCCTGGGAAATTTGACCCCGATATCACTCCCTACCTCAGCAGTAGAGCCACAGAGCCACCACAACTGACCATTCATTGGATTGATGCTTCTGACCCAATGGGTCAACCTAGCCTGCAGGCTCCCCCTCTCACCGAATCCCTCAATATTGATGCCTATGTGCTCTACATTCTACTTCATGGACGACCTGGGAGTAGTGCTTGAAAGTCCGGTCTGGTCCGGTTTTTTGCATTTTTTGGCAGTAACCAACAAGACCAGTTAGCCTTTGTTCCTAGACCAAAAATAACTGAACTGGACTGACAATAACCACTTAAAACTGGTTATTTTCAGTTACTAACCAGTTAGGACCGAAATTTATGAAAGGAGTTACAACCATCAATAACTGCATATACATGTCTCAGGAAACATTCTTCCTATCCTTTTTCTTAACAAATTGAGTGCAAAATTTATTGAATTTGGTTAAGATTTGACTTAGTTATGATAATATTCTGAAAGTTCAACCTTTTTGATGTATATTTTACAGATTTAGTAATAACTTCGCCAATTTTGGACCGTTTCCATGTACAAGAGCTCATTTTGAAGGGAAATAGTAGAGGTGGGTTATGACCGGTTATGACCGGTTTTTAATGGTTAGTTAACCAGACAATAACCAGTTATTAAATTTATAAATTGATTAACCACTAACCATGGTCTGGTTATTTTGCAGTTAATTTCTGGTTAATTAACTGGACTTTCAAGCACTACCTGGGAGCACCAGTGCCATATCCATGGACTTCACCTACTGCATAAACCGTTTTAGCCCTGGCCAGACTGCTCAACCCCATCAAACAGGGTGCTCAGCCCATGTATTGCAGGCTGTTTGCATGCCTGATGGCCCTCCCTTATTGTTACCATGAAGCCATCATGGAATTCAATCAGCACAATGTGCTGTCCCCCTTCCAACCTCAGGAGGGCCCAACCTTCTGCCTATCTCTCAGCCTCAAATCGAGACTCACCACATTCCCAACCTGGCACTCCAGAACATTATCAATGTCCTACTTGATAACCAGATCCCACCCTCATGAGTGGATCATTCTTACTTGTTTGGGGTCATCTATTTGAACACCCATTATTCTGGGAATGGCCCCCATCAAGCCTTATATGATGGTAGTGGTGGAGAAATGTGTGTGATGGCTATGAGAACTGGTCATGACCAGTTACATAACTGATCAAAACTGGCCATAACCAATCGCAACTGGTTAGCGTCGGTTCGGTTATTTTAGAATTTTGGATTTACCCTAACCAGTTACGGTCACGGTTAGAGCCAAAAATGGCAATTAACCGGACCTAACCAAACTTTCAAGCACCACATCAGCAATCCCTGATTTCAGATCAAATCTTGCCATAACAAGTGTCTCTTATGCCATAGCTGCCTATTCGGCTGCCATACCTCAGCATATCACCTTACCACACATACCCCTTCATAACATACCACACCTTGCTAAGTATGGTATATACCTAATCTAATTTCCTACATAGCTGCCTAAACCTTAAGCCAAAAAAAACTTAGCATTGTTAAGTCCGCAGACCCT
>Ga0307509_10012361_pt1 | contig 10220 bp, 9 predicted proteins | sample 10_EM_MG_FD_202245 | JGI IMG/M metagenome (GOLD analysis project Ga0307509, IMG submission 202245) | Populus trichocarpa ectomycorrhiza microbial communities from riparian zone in the Pacific Northwest, United States - 10_EM | ecosystem: Host-associated > Plants > Roots > Unclassified | place...
ACTCTGAGCGGGTATCTGTTCTCATTCTTTCAATCACTTGTTTCTATATCTAATTAGAATGGTTACCCGGCCCTAGTAGCCTTTCCTACCACTATCATCTCGCTTAAATCTTTTTTGCACTCCATGTCTACATGACCCGCCGTAGGGAGTTGCTGATATGTACTTGAATTGATGCTACAGAGTGTTATAAGTATGGTTCGTGGACAAAATTAACCTCGCGTCAACGAACGCAAAAAACTCAGGCCCCCATCAACTGCAATATCGTGAATACCAAAGTAAAAAATTAAAATTAAAATGTAAACTCACTGTAGAATACATAGTAGTAAGAAACTAATATCTGGTCTAGAAAATTCTCTTTAGGTGGTGTTGAAAGTGAAGTGATAAGGAATGTTGGGTTGCGATCATTTGTGAGTGGGCGGCTAATTTTGTCCAAGCCAGAGGATAGTCTTGGGCGGATCAATAGATAAAAAAGAAATGTAGAGGTAGTAACTCTTTCTTTTATCGATACAGCCCCACCACCTCGCTTTTCGCCTGCTCCGTCTTGTGTGCAACGTCCCGACATACCTAGGGACCGCTAAAAACCCGAAGCGAAAATAACCTTTGCTTCTATAGAGAATTGCACAGGATCAGTAAAAAGGTTCTTTGATCTTTGCAGCATCCCTCGATGCCTGGGAAATGGCTATCGGGTAAAAGAGGCAGGTATATTGCCAAGGGGATTGTCCTACGAATATGATTGTCAGGGGCTGAGCCCGATGTTCGGAGATACAGCGCCTAAGTTTTGTACTTGTATGTTCCACAAGCGAGGGTTGCTGCTCTTTCACTGTGGAACATACAAAACCTAGGAGCTGTGCCTCCGTAAGGCGAATTTAGCCATCTTAGCAGGAATTCATCAAAACCTCCAATGTGGTTGTACTTCCTTGGCATGAAGGTGATTAGGCAGTTGTTGCCGGGGGGGGGGGGGCAACTACAGTAGATGACCCCGCTATTCCCCAGCTTTGCCGACAGGAAAGTTTTGTAAACCCCCCATTAACTTTCCATATTTCTCTACCATTTCTATTCACACACCGACATTTTAGACCCAGCATTATGGCTCAGACTACAAGCACACACAGAGTCACATTCGGTGATGGCAATACCCACTGCGGCAACATTGCCAATAGTTTCAACACCACCGTCTATAACTCCGACGAAGATGCAAAGATCATGCATTGGCTCTCTCCACTGCAGCCAGAAAACAGACACCATTCCGTGCGCGCCGACAGATTTGAAGGTGTTGGTAATTGGCTCTTGGAAACGAGCGAGTTGTGGGAGTGGAGGGGGGGTGAGGGTGGAGCCGATGAGGCTGTCTTGTTTTGCTTCGGGGATCCGGGAGTGGGAAAGACACATCTGAGGTAAGTAGAGGGGTCCTTTTAAAAAAGCGATCACTAATGGCTGGAAATACTAGTTCCCTGGTAATCGACAGCCTATGCGATCAGGCAAGGGAGGAAGATATAGTGGTTGCATGGGTGTACTGCGACTTCAATGCTCTGCAAGAGCAGACAATCATCAACATCATGGGAGCGATTTTGAAGCGACTGGTCGGCAGGAAAATCCCGGACGATATACGGAGGGCATTTCAGGAAGGGAGAAGGCCACTGCTTCCGGACCTGATGCGAATGTTGAGGATTGCGATTGCTTCGTTACCACAAGTTTTCATCTGTATAGACGCGCTCGACGAATGCCTACCCAAGGATCTTCCCGAGCTACTTGGGTCGCTAAGAGATATTATTCGAGAGTCGCCGAGGACGAGAATATTTCTCACCGGGAGGCCCCATGTCAACGAAGTCGTTCGGAGATATTTTACCGCGGCGGTTGCGATACCCACCAGCCCTGACCCAGATGATATTAGGAATTATCTCGAGATGAGACTAGACAAGGATGACGAGCCAGAGGCAATGAACGATGATTTACGGGCGGAGATCGTGACAACTATTCAGGAGAAGATGTCAAATATGTAAGTTGGCGTTTCCGCGCTACTAACGATGTATACTTACGAACGGTTCTATCTAGATTCCTCCTGATTTCACTTAGCATCGAGGCTATTCTGGGCGAGGTGACAATTAGTGAGAGAAGAGAGAAACTTAGAGAGATGGTGCGAGGCAACGGACTGAGCGATGCGTACACGGCAACCCTAACCCGGCTGAAGACGCAGAAGGGAAATAAATCACAACTCGGGATGAAGGTCCTGATGTGGGTGCTCTATTCGGAACGGCCATTACGAGCCGAGGAGCTCTGTCATGCCTTGGGAGTGAGGATAGGATCTACAGATCTGGATCTTGAAAACATTCCCGCATTAGGGACACTTATATCATCTTGTGTAGGCCTTGTCACAGTCGAGGCGTCTTCGTCTATAATCCGACTAGTGCACTTCACTTTACAGGAACATCTCTTGAGCGATCATACCCTATTCCGTAGTTCACACTCGACAATTGCGGAGGTTTGCTTGACATATCTCAATTTTCAATCTGTCAGGGATATTTTGCCAGCTGCTTACTCAGATATCTCAACGCTACACCTTCTCCATTACGCTTCTCTCCACTGGGGGGAGCACACAAGAAGGGGAATGACGGAAACTGTCGCAATACTTGCACTAAGGCTACTCGATAGATTTAGTGAGCATATAGCTGCTTCTCTACTGCTATGGGGCTCTTCTATTGCTTTGGGCACGCATGGAGGCTTTACGTTGTTGATCAGGGGACCTAGGGGATTTACAGGACTGCACGGAGCAGCATTTCTCGGAATCGTGGAGATTCTTATTCCGTTATTGGATATGAAGAAATGGGACGTTAACGCAGTCGACTTCATGGGGAACACGGCTCTCACGTGGGCAGCCCGAAGAGGGCGAGAGGAGGTTATAAAGGTGCTATTGAAACGAATGGACGTCAATCCCGACCGTGTGGGTACCGAGGATGACCGGACACCACTCTTCTGGGCGGTTGAGGCAGGGCATGAGGCGGCAGTAAGGATACTTTTGGAACGGGAAGACCTCAATCCCAACCAAGGATGCGGGGATGGCATAACTCCACTCGGTCGGGCGGCTTCGGAGGGGTATGAGGGGATAGTAGGGGCGTTTTTAGAAAGAAAGGACATCAATCCCGATCACGCAGACAGAGAATATGACCGGACGCCACTCTCGTGGGCGGCTTCGGGAGGGCATGAGGGGGTAGTAAAGATGCTATTGGAACGTGACGACGTTGATCCCAACCGGGCAGACACACTTGGCAAGACACCGCTCAGTTGGGCGGCTGAGGAGGGGCATGAAGGAATAGTGGAGGTGCTTTTAGAACGGGAGGACGTCAATCCCGATCATGCAGACACCGAATATGGCCGGACGCCGATCTTCCTAGCATCGCAAAACGGGCATGAGCGGGTAGTAAGGTTGCTTTTGGAACGAGAGGACGTCAATCCCAACCGGGTGGACAAATCCGGCGGAACAATACTCGATTGGGCGGCTGAGGAGGGGGAGGAGGGAGTACTGGAGGTGTTTTTGGAAAGGGGACGACGTTAATCCCGATCATGCCAGTTAACAGGAGCCAAGACTCACTATGGTTAGCTCTCTCCGCAGGACATGATGGAGTTGTGAGGATCCTACTGGAGCGGGGCGATGAGCAACTAAAATCATCGGACCTCCTGGATCCATTCCCGGGTCTGCAGATCCTGGCCCCTCAGCCCACTCACCTCGGTAGTCCCGACTTCTCTCCATCCGACCCCGAAAGCTCTTCCACCGCCCAAGAAAAACCGAGACCCGCGTTGAAAACCACTAACCAATCATCTCGTTCGCTCTCGATCGGTTTGTTTTTTTATCGCCTCTCTTATTCGTCCTCCCGCCTTTCTCCCCAACATCCTCCCCTCCTCGTCGCTAAATCTATTCTTATTAACTAGACACTTGCCAGCCAGGGGGTTGGTGTAGGCGAGGTTTAGCTGTAAATAGGCATTGGCGAGAGTATTTTTCTAGTCTCTCATTTCATAGATTTACTACCTACTTGTCTATATTTTGATTTTTTCCTCGCGCTATTTCTTCATTTAGAGTTCTAATTAGACTTAGTCCCACGGTCATATTCCCACTCTTTATTCTTGGCACTACGTTCTTCGCTGAGTTGGTATTTGTCTTATGTTTTATGGATAGTGGTGTATTTTAGGGTATGGCTCATTGTAAGCAATTAGGTAGAATATATGGATGGTAGACTTGAAGCCCGTCCTAAATTGATGAGCCATTGGTTTTATCTCCTCGGGGCAGTTCCCTTCACTGGTGCTAAGCTATCACCAGCCGCCCACTTTATAGAATGCCGTACTGCAATATCATACTTGTTTTTCTATATAACATTAGGGGGTGTTCCAAATCATTGAAGAACAACACTAACCCCAAGTGACTAAGCATCATCTTAATACTTGCCAATGGTCGCGCAAGGAGCAACCAAAAGGCGGGACCGGCTCTGGTGTGGGCTATTGAAGCTAGGTTCAATAAATATATTAGGTTGTGAGCTTGGTGGGAGTATCTGTGGGGCTAACATTAGGCGTAAGTTAGCCCTGATAGACTATAAAAGTACTACTATAACACAAAACTTGAATAATACAGCGACTTTAGAAAAGCCTTTAGAAACTAGTGCATAGTCCAGATACTCGGATACCAGGGTTAGTCCGCGAACACCAGGGTGACAAAGCTTTGGACGATATTAGGAATAGTGCACGCCCTAGTGGGCATGTATTGAAAACCAGAAGAATTCCTCGAACGCTTTGTGCTTTGCTATTGGTTGAGCGATCAATTCAGTGGTTTCTATTCGATATTTGCCACTTTAGTTTATGCTGAGAATAAACCCTGCTGTTCGCGGACTAACCCTGACACCCGAGTACTGCGCCAGCGCGGTTCCCGGTTTTACTTTACTAGTGGCGGATTGATAAAATAGTCACGTGCATCTGATGAGGCTCTCCACAACCAGAAGTTTCACCAAATTTTTCTTATGAACCCCACGTGACTATTTTATCTTATCTATCGGTTACGCCTCAACTGGTAGAATTTCCTTAGCGTGGAAATGATTGGACGGCGGTTGCTACCGGAGGAGCCACATCACCCGCCCTTTTTCTTCCACTTTCTCCAACGGCAAGTTTTGTGGACCGGTGCACTAACAATGACAGTTAAGAATACTACCGTATACATCGTCGATCATTCCCCGCTCTATATTTTTTCGTCAACGAAGTTATCAAAGCACTATGCGACTGTGTTAGCCTACGGCGATTGCTAAACATGTTTTGGCTCTTTCTCTCCCTCGCATGACGCTGATGTTCCTAGAATATTTCTCAAAAGCACGCGCCCTTCCCAACACCCTTATCGACCCCTATAACAAGCTCAATTGCCAATCTCATCTGGTACCACATCCCATCGGCGGTGGAAAACGCGGACCCCCGAAACCTGTATTAATAATCGAGGGCTTCGGACATAGGATGCTCATACAAATTCTACTAAACCCAGATGGAGAATACTGACAGGCTTCCTCCAAGCTCCAAATCGCGTCGTAATCGATTTCGCGACACAACGACCCATACCAACAACCGCCCCAAACGACTGGGTCGTCAAGTGCTACGCAGGACTTCTCGAGAGACCCCTCGACCCCACCACCGCCGGCCGCGCCGAAGAGATAGAAGAGGTCTCGGACATCGAGGGCGCCCGGAAAGAACTCGAATATTTTAAGCTAAAGTCCACCGAGACGCAATCGGAAACCCGCAAAACACAAGCGGAGCCAGTGAGCACGCGAAAAATCTAGACTGGATAAAGACGAGGCCGTTGAGCACGCAATCCGACGAGGAATCCGCACGCAAACAGCTAGCGGAGAAGGACGGAGAGATGGGATGGCTGAAGAAGAGGTTGGCAGAGACGTAGGCCGAACTGGAGGAATTGAGGAGGTTGAATTCTGCTGGGAGCGGGAGCTTCTCCTCGGTTAGTTCTCCCGGGACGTCACCGTACCCTACGGGCGGGGGTGCGGGCATCAGGCTACCGTACCCTTTTAGCCCAACGCCGGTTTCCCCGCTCTCCGGGACTCTGGCGCCCGGGCAGGGGGGTCCTTGTTACCGATAGTAGTACGGTATCGGCCGTCGACGTGAAGGGGGTGATGATTATTGTTTTAATGGGAAAAATTGTGTGCTTTTTTATATTTATTTTATTGGGCAATGCCTTCCGGAAGTTTGTGCTTATCAAGTCTACTTTAGCTACATATATCTATCATAGTTATTAGAAGGTCATCATAGACTAGGATTAGTTAAGCGCGGTGGCTTGATATCATAGTGTCTATTATTGTCTATTGGTTTTGTAGGGGCTGGTTTGAAGTTCTATCCCTCCTCCTGAGCTATTCTAGGGTGCTTGCCGGAATTTCCCCGTACTGTGCGAGCGCCTTCGAGCGAATCCAAGGATTTAACGGGAAAAAAATAGTAAAAAGCAAAGAAGGTTATCCCGGATGAAATTGCGATACCGGTAGTCTAGCTCCCTTGCGGCTCAAAACATACCCCTGCATGTCACGTGATGAACGACTAAATTCCACTGGCGACGAGGGGTTTGGAAGCCCCGAGCCAACGAGGGCAACTGCGATCTTCACCAAAATTCAATGATCATGATAACTAGAGTTGCGACTACAATCATCACTGCGACTATAATAACTATCGGTTAAATCTACTGAAAATAAGAGTTTCCTCCCCTCTTGCCTCTAGGCTTCACGCGTTTTGCATAGCAAAGCAGCAAAGTGGTAGCGGGGTGTCGTTGCGATCATAAATTCACATTCGCGACCTTATTCTAATACTATCGGAAATATTATTTCCATGCGACCGAAAGTATGATACCAATATATCCGGATATCTGCCGGACGGCTTCGGGCATTGGAATCAAGGATATGACAAGAGTTATTGATGCTATAGTGTCATAAGTACCGGTATGATAGGATAGTCTTGGGCGGATCGATGGATCAAAAAATAATATTAAGATAACAGCTCTTTCTTTTATCGATACAGCTCCATTACCCTGCCTTTCGCCTCAGTCATCTTGTGCGCAGTCCCCGAGATACAGTACTTAGAGATCGCTACAGACCGGAAGCAAAAATAACCCTTGCTTCTATCAAGAATTGTATTGGATCAACAAAAAGGTTCTTTGATCTTTACAGCATCCCCCGATGTCTGGGAAATGACTATCAGCAAATGGGGCCAGGTATGCCACCGAGGGGGTTGTGCTACGAAGGTCATTATTGGGGGCTGAGCCCCCGATGTTATCGGTAACAATAATAGGGGGGATGCATGTATTCTGGAGCGGTGTCTGCTATTGGATCGCTGATGTGTTCTACGCAACCAATGTTACCCAAGCACTTGTAATGTCCTCCGGATGTTTGTAAACATAACTGCTATTGCATATGGGCCAAAGGTCTGCCGGAGTCTCAAGATTTTGCTGGTGTGCGATATTTCAATCTAATATATTCTTTATAGCAGTTGCTCACCACTGCTATTGGATATGGGAAAAAAGTGGGGCTAAGCCTCAAAACTTTGGTGTATGCGATAGCGGTAGTGTTCACAAGCATCGGAGAATTACGAGTACAGTACCGTAGAGCGCAAGCCTGCCTGGCTCCTATCAGCCTCTGATACCAGCACTCGAGTATACTGCGGACAGGGCAGGTGTACGGCTAAGTTTACACAAGCGCAATTCTCGAGAATAATGTAGTGACAGCAATGCTCCGTGTTGGAGTTTCGGGCGCAGCGGTGTGCATTAGGGGGGGTCCAGAAAGAGTTGCTACAGTACGGGTGCAAAAAGATTCGTTCGATGCAGGTTTTTGGGCAAAATTTAACATTTTCAAACTGACAATTCCCGACACTGTTTGCATGAAAATACTTCAAATCTTTCCTCCAGTTAGAGAATGACAATCTATTCAAACCTCTAGAAGTTGAAGTGCAAGGAATCAAAGCTGTTTCCATTGTTTATGATTGCATCAAGCTGTGTCAAGTGACCTAGTTTTTGTACTGGGCTCCACACAAAAGGTACATGGCAACCAATTCCATATACTTAAACGACCTTTTCTCCATTCCTTTGTAATATTTAAGAGTTTTGTAATGTTTAATATATTATCTACAGACTTTCTAATACACAGCTGAAATTTTGTGGATTCTCAGAAATTGTGATCTGTGGGAGGGTGGCGAAGTAGGCTACTTTTGGTGTAAAATGGGCATCGAACGAATCTTTTTGCTCTAGTACTGTAGAATGTGCGAAAAGACAGGGTGAGATGAGGTCGTGGCTGCCGATTTAGCAAGAGTAGAATCCCGCCCTGGTAATTCTTGCTCGCTGTCGTAGCTACGTTGTTCTGGCTTCTAGCTTCCGCTATGCAGGTGTTTCAATATCGTATTAGAGTAGCAAACTCGGCACGCCAGAAAAACAACAAAGTGATGTGGAAATTATTGAAAATATTTGTTGTCAGATTGGAGATTTTTCGTTGGGCGGGGGGGAGGTTGGGATTTTGGATTGTGGTTTTTACCGATTTTAGTTGCAAATGATGATAACACCCCCCTCAAACCCATTTGATCGGCCTAGTCCAAGACTTAAACTAAACAGAGTCTCTCTAAGCTACGGTGGCAATATTAGCGAGGCTTTCTGCGCATATTCTCCAGAGAAAAAAGGACATAGCAACCAAATATGCAAAAGAATAGCTGATTCGCAGTGACTTGTGGTCCCCAGGCGTGAGCATTTGGTAGAATCTCGATCTTTGAATTTGTCATCATCATATCACAATTTTATAGATTATGGTAGGAGGTTTTGTTATGTTCATTATTTTGTTCCGATTCGAACTCGTTGAGTACGAACTATGGGGGGCGGGTGACATCCGTCATGTGGATATCTCATACACCACTGTACCCATAATTGCATAGCATAGCATAACACTGTGCTTCATAGGAACCTCTTAGGCCGAGTCAGGTCCCTGTAATTTATGAAAACCTCCAATGTGTTTGTCTTTCCTTGGGGTGAAAATGATTGGACGGCTGTTGCTACAAAATAAACTAGATAGCCCCGCTATTCCCGAGCCCCGCCCACTGGGAAGACTTGCAGACCCCCCAATTAACCTTCCATATTTCAATACCATTTCTACACACAACAGACATTTTAGACCCAGCATTATGGCCCAGACTACAAGCACACACAGAGTCACAGTCGGCGACGGCAATACCAACTCCGGCAACATAAAAGATAGTGTCAACACCACCGTCTATAACTCCCACAAAGATGCGAAGATCATGCGTTGGCTATCTCCGCTAAAACCGGAAAACGGGGGTCGTGCCGTGCGCGCCGAACGATTTGGAGGTGCTGGAAATGGGATCTTGGAAACAAACGAGTTTCGGGAGTGGAGTGGGGGCGAGGGTCCAGCCGATAAGGCAGTCTTGTTTTGCTTCGGGGATCCGGAGTGGGCAAGGAGAATCTTAGGTAAGTGGCGGGATTGTTTTAAAGGAGCGCAGCTAATGGCTGGAAATTTTAGTTCCCTAGCGATCGACAGCCTTTGCAATCAAGCAAGAACGGAAGATCTAGCTGAAATAAAACACCCTTTCTGTATCGGCCAAGCGCTATACTCTAATAATGAACAGTTAGTTCTTAAATTCCATGGTATACGATGGTGGTCCGCTGTAGTCGTATGCGTGCTTCCGGTTGACATCGTGGGGTGGTGGAGTTGCTCTTTTAGCAATAAATAAGGCCAGATGCCTCTCTTATTGGCTACCGAGTATGGGCGGTCAGGAATGATCACCACTCTTGCGAGATGAACTGATGTCAATTCTGACAGGATGGAAAGATGAAGCCTCGCTCAACTGACTGGGAGGTCAAAAACAAACATGGGGAGGGTGTGAAGATGCAACCAAAACGGGTGGATATCTGATGTAACGCCAGGGATATCAACGGCTATACACCGCTGTTGCAAGCCTCCTAGGTGGGCATGAGCAAGTTGTGGTGGTTCTAATGCAGTGAGTGTTGGAATATTTTGGGCTGCTCACGACATACATATTTTCCCATCGCCACGAACACGGAACACCACAAACACGGAACACCACAAACACGGAACACCACTACCTCCACCCGCGACACACTATTCCTTACGAACCGTTTCACTACCATTAGGTTCAGACTTGTTCAAACACCAACCCTGCATATCTAATGCGACAACATGAAACACTGGTTC
>Ga0307509_10012363_pt1 | contig 10219 bp, 10 predicted proteins | sample 10_EM_MG_FD_202245 | JGI IMG/M metagenome (GOLD analysis project Ga0307509, IMG submission 202245) | Populus trichocarpa ectomycorrhiza microbial communities from riparian zone in the Pacific Northwest, United States - 10_EM | ecosystem: Host-associated > Plants > Roots > Unclassified | place...
CATGGCAAGCTTGGATGTATACACGGCACGCTATCATATGTAGACACTTACTCTTGTTCGGTTTACCCTCTAGACTCTGGCCTTTATTTGAGGAATGCATGGGCACGCACATACTGTACATTGGCCGTTGGCCTAGGCTCGGAACCAGCTGTTTGGTTCACACTCAGATAACTCAGATCTAGAGACCGACACTTCAAAACTCCGACCGATTGGGTCTACTTCATGAACGTATGACCGCTTGGCTCGAGGCTACACTAGCAGTTTGGCAGGCGGTGATCGTTGTCAGTTTTGAGGCAGTCACCTGATGTCATGTCAAATGAAGCCAGATGGTAATACAATGTCAATCTTACGGTCGTCCAGTCTCAATTGTCTTTGCTTGACAGTCGCACAGCTTCCACAGATATGACAAAGATACAACACAAACCAGTTCCAATTGTTTGGAGCAAGTATCCCATAAGGCAAGTTTTCTGATTGGGACCAAGGTGAAACACATACAGCATTTATAGCACGACTCAGAAGCAAGCCTGACGAGTGACTGGAAGGAATTGTCTCCCCCACTTTCCTCTGTCATCCACGCCTTCCACTCCTGCCTCGCTACCATCATTCTCTTCCTATATTACGATGACTCGGATGACCACTGACGCCCTCGAGGCCCAACCAGTTGTCCAGCAACTTCTCGACGTCCTCTCTTCACCTATTCCGCCGCCATCCCTTGGGTTAGAAACTCTAATGGTTCGCCAAGAGGAGGTGGATGGAAGTGCGACTCTGCAGGCGGCTTCACTGGCAGTTTCCCATCAGTCCACTATCAGCCTAACGGCACCCAGGCTGGCGTCCACTTGCCAAGAAGGCCGAACCAACATCAAGTCCCCAGTTGGCCCGCAGGAAGGCCAAGGCCAGATCCAGGTTGACGAAGAAATTTGTATCTTAGGTGTGTGTGTGACTCTTGTGGCCATCAGGCTAGACGTCTCTTCGACCTGACAGAACCAAATATGCAGCGACCAACAACCCACCTGTCCACCATGATCCTCTCAGCGATTGCCTTAAGAGGGAAGCTGAAGAAATGCGCATGATGGGGGACTTTGACGGTAGTGCTAATGCACTTTGGACGCTCTACGGGAAGGAAGCCAAGAGTTACGATAATTCCAGAATACAAACGTTGAAGGATGACATGGATGGTGTCCTGATATTCGTTCGTTCATACCTTTTGTTCATTTCTTTGACGGACACTATCATGCTGATCTCATTGGCCCTACAGGCTGGTTTATTCTCCGCCGCCCTTACCTCATTCATAATCGACAGCAAACAGAACTTGACAGCCAGCCCCTCAGACCGAATGGTCTACTACCTACAACAAAATGTCGCTCTTCTCTCCCGAATTTCCGAACAGATCTACACCGTCAACCCACAAGCTACTCTCCCTTTGACACCACCGCCCCCTTTCCCGGCTTTCGAACCACCCGCCTCCGACGTCCGTATTAATACCTTCTGGTTCATGTCCCTTGTCTTCAGTCTTTCTGCGGCACTTCTTGCAATCCTCGTCCAGCAATGGGTTCGCGATTACATGCATGTCTTCCAACAGTACAGCGATCCCCTGAAGAGTGCCCGACTCCGGCAATACCTACACGACGGATGCGAAGGATGGTACATGCCCGCGGTGGCAGAGGCCATACCTGGTCTTCTCCACTTGTCGTTATTTCTATTCTTCGTGGGGCTTTGTGACTCTATCCTGAGAATCAACACGGCAATCGGCCTGAGTACCACCCTTCCCGTCGGCATTGTCGGCCTGCTGTATATCTTCACAACTTTTGCACCCGTCATATTTCCCAACTCACCCTACCGGAATTCGTTCTCTATCCTCATATGGTATCTGGCCCAGGAATTGAGCCTCCGGAGATACAAGGACCGGAACTCAGATGGAGCGACGAAATCTGTGAGCCCAAACATGGCACAGGGACAGATGCAACTTGCAATGGAAGAGACAGAAGGACGCAAGAGGCGAGACGAACGGGGAATCCGATGGTTACTGGATAATTTGATCGAGGATCCCGAAGCGGAAATTACGGAATTGTTTTTGGCAACAATCCCTGGCTCGTTTAACGGAGAATGGGGGGAAGAGGTATGGAAGGAGGTGTTTGAGGTCACAGGAGACGAGGGCAAGAGGGCAAGCCGGGATGAATATGCCGTGGAACCATGGCGGCTAGATGCGGATTTCGCCGCCACTCCTATGCCCCTCTCCCTGCCCTCACGCGCAGGAACCGTCCGGAATCTCTTCAAGTCGGTTGTTGGGGCGCTCGGGATACGCAAAACTGGGGATTCTCTCAACAATGTACTTCTACCGGCGCCAGGTCCACCAGATCTTCGTCTGCAGCCCGCCATTGTACCTATCCGAGGAGAGGATGCCGCGCGCAAACTTAGCAGACTCGTAGCCCACACCTTGGACTCATGGAGACACCGTGGTCTTTCCGAAACCGATGGAGCATGGCGGGCGCGTCTGCGCGCATGCATCGAGACCATTGGGTCGCTCGTATGCCTAGCCAATACAGATCTTGATGAGTTTGGAGACATTGTCAAGCTGCTGGGAGATATCGGCGGTGTTGAAAAGACGCATGAGTCATCATTGGTGGGCACGGACGAGTCGTTCGTGAAGCGTTGGACCTGCCTTTCCCTGATGGTCATTCGACGAATCCTGGTACGTGACGAGCTGATGCAATACCTTGCGTGGAATACCGCAGGAGACCTGGAAAACAGAGAAGCCATCGGTCACAGACGAACTTTGACGGGTGCTCAAATGATTGACAAGACCTTTGACGAGGCATGGGGGTACATACGAAACCTACATTCTGCACTGTACCCCCCGGAGCGCTTGACAGATGAGCAAGTGAAACAGACCATCCGTCACCATGAACATCAGATTTCAGCGCTGGAGAGAATCAGTACCGAAGCTGACAGTCTTAAGCAACTCGATTGGGCGATATTCGACGTCCAATCTTACATTGGCACGCTTTCCTGTGGAATCACAACCCAGTTACCGGGTGTCCAATTTGACAAGTATGCCGAGCCATCTGCGCCCGTCCCTTTCAGCCAATTTGGCGCAGGGTCCCGAGATCCTCTTCCGTATCACTTTATACTGCCTGCGCAGAAACTGAAGAGTGTTTGCTCCATCGCCTCTACATTCCGGAATATTCTCCAAGGACAATGGGACCCAGAGGCCTATATGGAGATGAAGAAGAACTTGGAAGTATTCGATGGCTTGGACCTGCGCAGGGGAAATCCATTGGAGCAACAGTTGTGGCGTCTGCAGGATCTGCAACGTGGCGGATTTGGCTTTACGGTCGAGCTCTTTTTCCTCACGCTCAAACAACTGTTGTCCACTTCTTCCTCAAAAGAATCCCGTTCTTCCCTGTACATCTACACATTTCGGAACATCACATCTCAATGGCGCTGGTACAAAGACTCACTCGGAACACAAAAGCTCCTTCTCGATATGGTTACCTCTCCTCATTGTATCATTTCCAACTTTGATTACCCTGACTACATCACGGACGAGCTCCTAGTATTACTAGGAAATGTGTTCGAAGGACAGACAGGTCCACATATCGACAGCGCGGTGCAGTGGCTGACTCAACAACTTCCTCCTCAACAACATCTCGAATATTACCGTCGACGTCGGTCAACGTTTTGGGCCAAGGCTTTGGGGGTTATCACCCGGGTGCGGGCACGGTCTTCGTAGCCCCCCTTGACCCCCTATTTGGCACCTACTGTAAGTTCTGTGCAGGACTTCTTTACCGTATCCCGACGACCCTTTTTCTCCCTTCATGTGGAACCCGCTAAAAGCAGCAGGCGGCAATCTCGGTTTTGGACTTGAAAAGAAGCGGGAGTGTTAGAGTTGTGTTAAGGAGTGTATTAGTATCTTTCGTTCGTCAGGATTCTCCATTCCTTCTTCCGGTGATGAACCATCTGACATGGATGCCGCCATCTTCATACAATTTTCAGCATCGATCCTCATATCGCTTTAGGAGACACTATACGTCGCATCCGAGGCATTAGCATACCGAACCCGATAAGGGTCTGTGTTGCGTTTTACTTCGAGAATGACATTTCATAGTCGGGTTGTGTTACAAAACATGGGACGAGACCCTGTGGGGCTGTGTAGAACAAGGAGATTGTGGCGCGTGTGCGACACAACCCCAAGGCGCGAATTACACGAAGGCGAAGCCTCATTCTTCCAGGGTTAGATTGATTCCCCGCTGTCACTTGCTGTCGGACTCGGGCGCACGGGTGAAGACGACGAATGCAAGCACCGAAAAACAAAAAAAGAGGTTAGGGTGGGGTGAGAGCTGCCAAATATGGCCGGATATGGGGACACGCCGCCATTCTCGTTCCCCTGACGGCCAACTTCCCGTCTACTGTAGCACCATATCCCGCCCAGCAATGGGTCTGGTCGGGGGTCGAGGGTGGGGAAAGACAGGTACTTGTTCCTGAAAAAGCGACAACTCGGCGTTCATGTATGGTATTTCTGTAGTAATTCCGTAGCTGGGAGGGGTGGTCACAACTTCCCAGAATGGATGAGAGGATATATGCTGCGAGGGGCGGACAGGGACGGTAAGCCCGAGAGCGTACCTGAAATGCTCGGCGCTGAGCTGAATCCTGGAATGGACTACACAATGACGATGTGGGCGCAATTGTTGTGCTTGCTTGTTTTTACGCTGACAATCATCGCAGAGTTATGCACAGGGCAGTGTGGGACTTGGGGTGATGAACAAACAAAAGGACAAACATGTTGGTATACCATTAGTGTATGACGTACTGAGTACGTACGACTCGCACAGCGACCCAGGTTACTGCGTTTACTCACTCGCTGGCCTCTGTTTAAGCCTGCTTGATGTTGGTTGTACCAGTATTATCATTACATTATCTCCTGGTGCTTGGCTCGGGCTCGCGAAGTTCGACAGGGGCTACTTCCTCTCCCACGACTGACATGTCCAGTCCTACTGTCAGTAGTAGCCCTGATCTCTCCAATAGGCTGGCCACTCCTTCTCCTCCCCACATCTCTCCAGTGGAGGCCAAGCATTACTACAATGGGCTGCCTTCTAAGCTGCACCTGATTGTTGGATGTGCAATCTGTCCATGAATTCAAAGTGGCAAAAGAGAGGCAATGCACATAAAATCCCTACTCCAGATTGATTTCCCCAGGCCAGGTAGCTCAGTGGTAGAGCACCTGGTATATATCCAGTAGGCCTGGGTTCAATCACCAGTCTGGCCATACTTTATTAGGCTGTGACACTGATTGCCTGCACAGGCACTCCATGGAACCTGCCCTGAGGCCACTGGCACCCAGCATACCTCTGAGCCAAGGAGCTCAGAATCCCAGGGCAACACAAGCTCCTCAATGTATGGGAGGACAATCTTGCCCTCAAAGTACACAACTTCCTGGATCAGAATCAGGTGAACTGGTCAAGTACCAATATCATCTGTATCGCCTACACTGGTGACCCTGGCGGAGGGGTCATCCTCTGGATTGGTGTTAGGCCTTGTCCCATTCCTGTCTCCTATGATGTCGGCATCGATGTGGCTCTCTGATGTATGCGGCTTCTACTTGACTACCGTATCACGGATGTTGAAATCGAACTGCGTGAGTTGGACATCATCCAAACAGCCGGTTACCCCATGCTTCTCGAGCCCATCGACATTACCGACCCCACAGCAATCCTATGTGAGCCCTTCACCATCTCCCTTGGCATCACTATATGTGCCCAAAACATGCAGTGGGTTGAAGGGACTGCTGGGTTCTTCCTTGGTGTCCCCAGCATCAAAAAGCTTTTCTTGGTCACCGCCTGTCACATCCTCTTCCCTTGGTCTTGGTCTAAGAACGAACCCTTTGAGTGCACCAACAAGAGTCAGACCTGCCGCGAAGTGCTAGTTCTCAGTGAAGCAACATTCCAGCGGCAGCTCATCTCTATTAGGAAAGAGATTGACAACCAGGATATCATCGTCGCTGTCCAGGGGAGGCGTATAGAGGGGGTGCAGGGTCAGGAAGACGCTGTGTCTAAGGCAATATGTGAGGATGCTGAGCTTGAGGAGAAGAAAGTGGAGGCAAGGGCGGAGACCCTCACAGAATTCTACTGGATCCTCTCAGGCCGTTGGTCCACTGACAGGAGCCGTCTTCTGGGCCATGTTATCTATTCTCCCCCATTGCCGTCAATGCTGGCACCGACCAGCAGCAGTACACGCTAGACATCACTGTCATCGAGGTTGACTCCAAGAAGGTCAAACCCAACGACTTTCCCGGAAACTTCATCGACCTCGGAACCAAGTACACGTCCGTCGAGCTCACCCACAAGATGCAACCCACCCCAGGGAACCCTCGCAACTTCACCTACCCGGGAAACCGCCTTTCCAAACTCTGGGGTACCATCCCAAAGGAGGAAATGCAAGAGCCAAAGATGTTGGACCAGAACGGCGGTGCCTGTATCACCGTCCTGAAGCGGGGTAGGAGTATGAACGTGACTGTGGGCGGGGCGACGACCTTCGTCTCCTACACTTGCAAGTATTTCAACGAGGATGCTATTGCCGTATCTAAGGAGTGTGTGGTCATCTCCTTGGATAATCAATCTGGCGTTTTTTTCGCCAAAGGAGATTCCAGCTCTGTCGTAGTTGATGGCTTGGGATGAATTGCTGGTATGATCACCAGCGGTAGCGGGGCCACCGAGACCTCTGACGTGACATACGTCACACCGATTGACTTCATCATGGAGACAATCCACAAGCACAAGCCCCTTGCCAATGCCTACATCAGGTCCACCTTGTCCACCTAGGCGAGGTGGTGAAGGGTGGAGCCCTCTCGTTTCTTCTCCTTCCTCACCCCTTGCTTCGTCTGCGACCTCTTCTCTTTCATCTCCCACGCTCATTTATTTACGGGTTGGTTGTTGATGAAAACAGCGGCTTTGGCTGGTTTGACTTGTTCAGGTTCGTCTCGTTTCATTCTCATCCTCCGCTACACGCACCAACAACCTTTGTCAACTTTTAGTCCGTCGGTGCAAGTATTTGACTAGCTCGTGACGATAGCCTTTTGTAATGAAATTGTACCATGAATCTATGCAAATCCGTCTTAACTTGCGTGTGATGAACTGAAGTGTGGTATTTAAGTAAGAGTGCCACTCCTTGTGCAATACGATTGAGGAAAGGTGTCAATAGTTGGTGACCTTTTTTGGTGAAGAGGATGTTGGAGGAGGGGTGTCTGTTCGAAGATGAGAGCATCTGCTTTACCTTCTAAATGTTGGTGCTTCCCACTATTCCGTATGTCATGCTTGGTCGGTCTTCAGAAAACAAGCAAAATTAGTCTACGGCTCTACGACTCAATGCGGACTCATCCCCCTGATATTAGGGATAGTACTTACCTTCTGCCCTGGTACTCCTTGTGCGACGCCGAGGGCAGAGTGCCCAGTCCAGTTTATGGGTGGCGAACGACCAGTAACTGGATATCCTTGTAGCATAGAACCTTAGGATGGCCAAGGTAAGTCGTCTTGCGCTCTAGCAACTTTGTGGGCTCCTTGGCATATGCATCCGGAGGTGAGGCTTCTGGAGGCTTCCGGAATAACAGCAAGATGGCCTGGGAACTGAAGAGCTCTTCAGAAGATCCGTCCAGATGCATACTCTTGTCTCCGTCGGCAACCTCAACCGGCTGGCACCCCGTATAGGATAGGACAAGATAGCAAGCTGCGATGTTTAGCCATTGGTGTTTGCTGGGGAAGACACGCAAATTGTAGGCGATGTTGAAGGAGAGGATGGCCAACAAGTCGCTAGAGTCGGTGACGGTCTTTCCATGTACATTAGGCACCTGGACGTTACCTGGAGGTTAGAGGTGTGGATCAAGACATTGTTGTGGAACTGGAGAAGGCATGAGTAGACTATTTTCTCGGAAGGGATTCTGGTGTGGGCTCATCCCTCGTAGACCTCCTTGTTGACGTTGAGATCCTTGTACTGCCCGACCGTGATGGCATAAACTGCCGATTTAGGTTCACAATATCTGTCCAAAGTGTTAGTCAGCTGAAACTTTGATATAGGAACGGACGTCATTGACATATGCCCTCCACTTCCGCAAAATGCCAGCAATGATAAACTTGGTGTTGTTGGCCCTGCTGGCTTGAGAAAGCGCACATTGGCAACCTGCTGGCGAAAGTTGGAATGTTGTTGAGCAGTCAATTGAACTCTTTGATGCTGTTTCAGCTTTTGAGCTGCCTTCTTGGCGAAGTGGTCGATGAACTGCGTGCAGTGGCTGGTGCCGGAGTTGGTCTAGGACTGGTTGGGCGTGAGTGCATCGAGATGCGGCCGCGCTCTGGAGGAAAATGAAGTAGGATGTGAAGGATGAGGTGATACAGGCACGCGGAGTTGAAGCAGGTCGCTGGGAGAGGAAGGAGACTCGAAGGAATGGGAGGGACAACCCTCTACGGAGGCCAGGGAGACACCATTATATGGCACGACTGCTGTTGATGATTCTGAAGCTGAGTTGAGGGATCACGGTTCCGAGCCACCTCAGTACGTACTGTTGTTACTTGTGAAGACCTCATCGTCGTTGTGGAGTGCATTTCCCATCATGTCAAGGCAGCTCAAAATTGGGTCTAGTCACGTGACTCGCGTCTCGCTTAACGTGGAAACGTGGAAAGTACATTTCAACACTTGCAAAAGGGACCTACTTTGTCACTCAGTGGCCTCTATTCTAGCCTGCTTTAAATTCCACTCTTGTCTACAACAATTCACTCTGAATCACCTCTGTTATGTCAAAAGGAAGAAAGGGTGCTGCCCGTCGACGAAAAGGTGTGTGTCACGGACTGACTCACGGTGTCGAAGAGCATCGAGGTGAGCGAAATCTGCAGCCTGATGGACAGCAGGCTCCTCTTGTGTGGATACTGAGTTGGGCGGTACAGACCAGCTATACCCATGGGGGACTATCAGCATACTCCCCGATCATGTGCTTCTTAGTGTATTCAGTTTCTACTGCGATCGCAGCTATGATGCATGGTGTATGCTGGTGCATGTATGCCAATGATGGCGACATGTCGTGTTTGCTTCACCACGTCGCCTGGATCTGCAACTCCTTTTCACAAACACAAGACCGGTGAAGACGATGCTGGATATCTGGCCAGAGCTGCCTCTCGTCATACATACCCGTTTTGAATCGTCGCGACGGTTAGGTGCGGCTAACGTCATTGCTGCGTTCAAGCAACACGATCGCGTGTATCATATCTTCATCGACCATATTCCAAATTTGCTATTGAAAAGATGTGCGGCGATGAAGAAGCTTTCCCGGTACTGAAATTTCTGGACATTCGGTCTGATCATGATAACTTGCCAGTCCTCCCCGATTCATTCTCAGGTGGATCTGCCCCACATCTGGGGGAGGTTACGCTGTGGATCATCCCATTTCCGGGATTACCGAAACTACTTTTGTCTACACGTGACCTTGTCTTTCTTGACATCGATCGTATTCCCCGTTCCGGATACCTCTCACCCGAGACGATTGTCACTTGCCTTTCCACGTTGACAAGGCTTGAAGAATTTCACCTTATGTTCCGATTTCCTCGATCTCAGGCCGAGAGAGCAAGCCGACGTCCGCCTCCCCTCGCACGCGTTATCCTCCCCGCCCTTACCTACTTATGGTTCAGAGGGGAAAGTGACTACTTGGAGGACTTGGTGTCCCGAATTGATACCCCTTCACTTAACTACGCTCACATGAGATTCTTCAATCAACTGGTATTTGACACTCCACTACTGGGCGACTTCATCAGTCGCACAGAAGCATTCATGGCACCACATCGAGCAGACATATCCTTTTCCGGTCTCTGTGTTCAAGCAGAGCTCTTTCGGCAAGATCAGCCTGGGAAGATTGATGACAGGATGCTAGCGGTGAACGTCCTATGCAGAGCATCAGACTGGCAGCTTTCGTCAATCGCCCAGGTCTGTAGTTCGACCATTCGTTCTCTCCCTAGTTTGGAACGACTCAGAATCTACAAGAATAATTATTCAGAACCACATGTACAATGGGAGGGCGACATGGAGCATGCCCAATGGCTGGAACTTTTACGACCGTTCATCTCTGTGAACGGACTGGTCCTATCCGAAAATGTGGTCCCACTTTTCGCACCCGCCCTTCAAGAACTCGCCAGGGAGAGGGTACCAGAAGTGTTACCCACACTACACAATATTTTCTTACCGAAGCGGC
>Ga0307509_10012365_pt1 | contig 10217 bp, 11 predicted proteins | sample 10_EM_MG_FD_202245 | JGI IMG/M metagenome (GOLD analysis project Ga0307509, IMG submission 202245) | Populus trichocarpa ectomycorrhiza microbial communities from riparian zone in the Pacific Northwest, United States - 10_EM | ecosystem: Host-associated > Plants > Roots > Unclassified | place...
CTTTGCTCGATGAGGAGCCGGGCCACATCCACATGACCCCGGTCGGACGCCCGATGCAGCGGAGTCGTCCCGTCCTTGCTCTGGGCTGCGGCATCGGCGCCGTGCTCGATGAGGAGCTGGGGCAGATCCACATGAGCCTGGAAGGACGCAGAATGCAGTGGAGTCGTCCCGTCCTCGCTCTGGGCTGCCGCGTCGGCACCGTGCTCGATGAGGAGCCGGGCCACGTCCATATCACCCCGGAAGGCTGCAGAATGCAGCGGAGTCATCCCGTCCTTACTCCGGGCTGCCGCGTCGGCACCGTGCTTGATGAGGAGCCGGGCCACATCCACATGACCTTGGAAGGACGCCCTCTGCAGCGGAGTCGACCCGCCCTTGCTCTGGGCGGCCACGTCGGCGCCGTGCTCGATGAGGAGCCAGGCCAGATCCACATGACCCTGGAAGGACACCCGATGCAGTGGAGTTGTTCCATCCTCGCTCTGGGCTGCTACGTCGGCGCCGTGCTCGATGAGGAGCCGGGCCACATTCAAATGACCCTCTCGTAAAGTCAGATCCAAAGGCACTTTCTCGCCTTCCGCGCCATTGAAGCTCCCGGAATTTACGTCTTGTGGGTCCTCGATGGCCAAGTCTTTTACAACGTCGGGTAGACCGCAAAAAGCGGCGTAGTGCAACGGTGTTCCATGAGGTGTCAACCGTGCTTTTTCTGGCTTGTCTCGTTTCCAGAAGGGAATAGTCGGGTCACATATCCAGAGCCAAACTGCTAGGTGTGTTCTCCTCCGGTCAAACAGCTGTTTCATCCCTCCAAATATATTTTGCGACACACCCTCAAAACGGGCATGTTCAAACCAATGCTCGGCAGCGTATTCAGCAAGAGGAAATGTCGGCAAGGTACTTCTGGTGATACCTTTGTCCAGGTGCAATAGAATACCAAGACATGCTCGAGCGACAAGGGTGTGTGCGGATGTCACAGAAACATGGTAGCGGTTGGAAATCGTGTCGTTTTTTTCGGCAAAGCGGACAGACGTCAAGTACTCCTTGACCGAGAAGTGTGAGAATTGTATTACTTGGGAATTTTGGGCATTGACAATGGAAAGCAATGTGGAGCACGTTGACAGCACCGCTTCTATTGGATCTTCGAGCCGCCAATCCTCGTGAAATGTCGGAATCTGTCCCGTGTCGAAATCAAATGCGAGGAGTTCTGCCAGCTCTTCGACTCGGAGCGGACGGGAAACAACAGCGACGCATAGGAGTAGCCGTCGAGCAAATTCCCAGTTGGTGTCTTTGATTTCTCGCAACGTGCGTTCATATGTCGCATCGAGTGTCGATGGTAATTCGCCTAGTGCATGCCGGATACGCCCCGGGAGGCACCCAGCAAGGCACTCAAGCTGACAATGCACCCACCGGAACCTACGAGACGTGGATGAGTGTCGTGAAGAAATCCAGAATAAATGTCTTACATCCCGTCTGCTCTTTCTGTCAGATTATCGATCACAAGTTGCTTGTGCACCAATGTCCATCTTTGCATCCTTCTGTCCGCGTTTACGATCGACTTGATGTAGTCCTCAATGTCTTCCTTCTGTCCGCTCTCGTCGTGCAAAGAAACAGAGTGGAATGTCAAGGGCTCCAGAATGGGCTTGATATCGGTCTCGGGTCGGCTGGTGACGCAGATGCGGAAGTTTGGGAGTTTTGAGTCGACGAGGTCCTTCAGGAGCACCAAGACTTGGTCGCGTTGGGACGGCAGAGATGTGTTCGGACATTCGTCCAAGGCATCTACAATCAGATAAACGGGAGCTTGTCCTGGAAGATTCAACAAGTCCTTTAAACACCGAATAAGTTCGTGGTTGCTGGGGCTTCGAGCACCACCATGGTATGTCGAATAAAACGTGGAAAGAATGGCATAATAGGAATAGGATTGATTGCAGAGCTGAAAGAGAACCGATGAGAGTAGGCCACGAAGGTCCTTCTTTTCTTTCTCCCTGAAGTCGTAGTAGAACATGGCGAGTGACGCCATCCCGAACTTTGACATGTTCTCGATCCCCTCGATGATTGTGGAACTAGTCGCTAGCGTAAGTTATCAAGACAAAATACTGAAGGGATAACGTACCAAAGTACACTCTTACCAGCACCAGCTATCAAAGGAATAATCTATCAGGTTTCGTAAAAGATAAAATGGTGGGCGGTAAACCAACGTTTCCCGTGTATCCAGAGTAGCGAACTTGGTCCAGATGCTTTCCATTCGGAGAGCGTGTTGCTGTTAATGAACCATGCCCCAGTCTCGCTGTACCGCGATTCGCGACCGATATTATAATTCTTCCATGGATCTGGAGGAGCCAGCCAGCTTCGAATATTACTCAGCAACTCGTCACCTGCCAGTTAGTCTCAGCACTTCCAAGCAGTGATGCCAATGATGGCGATAACTGACGTCTCGACTTGTTCATGTCGCTCGCCATTTGATGAAGGATTTCTAGCGCTCAATCAGACCCGGGGCTGGCTCATTATCGCAAATAAAACGCACTGAGGTCTTCCCGGACACCGTCAATGGACGCTTTGCCATCTAGAGAAAAGAGTATTCAAGAGACGCCAGATTACAACCCAAGTTCATTGCTCACCATCCATAAACTCTCTCATGTTCTGGACGAGTCCGTGGACAATAGCGAGCGTATGAGTTCCAGTAGTCTGGGCCTCGTCTCGCGTCAGTCGGTCAAGCCGCCCCAGGACGGCTTCGATGTCCTTCTCCTTGAAAAATTTCTTCACACCCTTGACTTTGTGGTGCTGAGCAAAGTTAAACGTCGACGAGAACGGACTCACTTGGTCGTCGCTGCTTGAGTTCTTCTGTCACCAGAGCGAGCGTGGAGATGAACTCCACCAAAATCTTGACCACTATCTCATCGATCGCGGGCGTAGGAGGGATTCGTGTATAGATATTGAGCCGGTTTAGGAAGTGTTCGATCGACTCGAACAAGTCGACAAGTGCATCGCAGTTGGATATTACCCCCTTGGCCGACTGAATCACACCGACGTCACCAGGTCATCTACATATAAACCTGAAGAACGGCACATACGTCGAGTAGGATAGCGAGACAAGCATGTATGGCCTTCGCGGGTGGGGGTGTCTGTAAATTAAAGTCAGAGATATAAGATATGTCATGAACCCCTTCTGCCGTACTAAGCTCAAGGCGTCAGCAAGGGAGGCGGCCGATGAAATTTTGGATAAGATTGGTACAGCCATCTTGATGGACTTCATGATTTTATCACTTCTTTGAAGATGCGCGAATGCCTGTACTTGATCTTGTAAAAGGCCAGTAATGGCCTCTACAGTGTCGCAACTCTGGAGTTTGATGGCGAGCGGATGTTGTGCCAAAGAGACGCCTGCCTTTTTCTCATACGCCTGTAAGGCTGGCTTGAAAAGGGCTTGAAATCCAGCAGATTCCGATTGGTGAGTCATATCACAACTAGAGATGAAATGGGGCCTTAAAGAGTTAGCTGCGAGGAACTGATGGGAAAGACGTGGTATGTGTGGGTGCAAAGTGCAAGCATCCAACAGGGCATGTGAGCCGCGAGGACGAGTTTCCTGTGGATCGTCACGCTCCAACTGTATGTATACCTTTGGGGCGGGACTTGGAGGGGAGTTAGGACGGGGACTTCTGCCAGCTTAATGGTGGGGACGGAAGGGGAGGCGGAACGAGAGCACCTCGTTTTGAGTGAGTACTGTATCCGAGCCTTCTCGATTGCGCTCACTACACTTGCAAGCAATACTCTTTTTTTGGAAAGCGCTTTATTCACAGTAGTGGATTAGTCTTCTTTCTGTACCAACCTCACTACCGTAACTAAGTGTCAAATAGCTGGAGATACCTATTTGACGCGCTGAAGCTGGCCGGAGCCCGGGGTGAGGAAGAAAATGCTAGTTAGTGCACGCTCCTGGAGTAAGACAGTGTGGGGCTCAGAGTTGTTGTACTGTCCTACCCACTAAAAACCTCACTTGAGAGTGGCCAACTGTTTGGGGGTCTCCTATGCACCATTAGGACAGGTTTCTGCATTGCGTTCACTAGGTCAATGTACAATGTCGTGTTTTGTCATTTTACCTTGGTAGTGTGGACTGGTGTCGGGAGTAGAGATATGAGCGCGCTCGTGCTCGGGCTCGTTGTCGTGCATGGTGGTGCTGGGAAAGGTGAGGATGAGCAGAGAGGCCCGGTGTCAGTGCTGCTGCTGCTACTACTACTACTGTTGCTCTTATTGACGGCGTTGGTGCTGTTGTCGAATGTGTCGGGGCATTTGCTGGTGATTGTGCTGGTGTCAAAGTCGGGATTGCTGGTGGAGAGGGTGCGAGCAGTGTCGGCGATACTGGCGGTGTTGTTGGAGTCGCCGTTCAGTTGCCGTTGTTGGTGCCGGTGTCGTCGTCGATGGTGTTGGTGTTGGTGTTGGTGTTGTTGGCTATGGTGTAACTTGCAGTGGTGAAGACCGGTGGGGAAGACCGATGCGGGAGAACTGTACTGCATGAAGGGCGAGAGAGACGGCGATACGGAGCCCAGGGACTGGGAGATGGCAATGTTGGTGGATAGCGTGAGGATATTGGTACGAACGATGGTGATGTCGACGTTCCACGGGCTGATTGACAAATATCCGGGCAATGGGCTAAGGGTCAGAGAAGTTGCAGACGTGGGTAACGGGACTGAGGGCTTGAAGGAATATGCCGAGGGTGGGGCGACCTAGTGGCGAATGGGATGGGGTTCTGTTGGTGTCGACAGTCTTCTCTGGCATCGCACTCTTCGTGATTGTGGCCGCTTCGGCTCTGCTAGTGGGACGTCGCCGGACCTGATCTTTGGAACTTCAAGGTGTATGAGGTGGTTATCTGGCTTGACTTAGGGCATGCGATGCGGCGGAGCAGCGAGGGGCGAGAGTCGGGGCAGTGGGTCGGGAGGCAGAGGTAATGACAGAACTGGCTCGGAGTCGTCTGGGGCGAGGGTAGGTGGTGCTGAAGCTAACAGTGACATTTTAAAGCTGCGGCAACGAGGTCGACAAAAATATGAGATGGCGTGCGAGTGAGCTGGTATGGAATGAGAGGGGTGATGTGGGCGGTTCTGTTGGTGTCGAGGGAGACTTTAGCATAGTGCTCTGTGTAGTTAGTTGTGCTTTGGCTCTAACAGGACGTTACTAGAATTGATCTTCGAAATTCCGAGGTGTTCTTGTACAGGACAGTTTGACTTATATGACGCAATGGGGAGAAGAAGCGGAGACGGCTGGGGTGGGGAGTCTGGCAACACGAGCGTTGACGTGGGCAGCGGCACATTGAGTGGTAGAGGTGATATGCGATGACGATGACGTGGGCAGGGTGTTGTCGGGGAGAGGTGCAGGAGCGACGAGATCCGGAGCCGGGGCTCGTACAGGTGATGGGTCGACAGGTATGGCAAGCGTGCCAACAACTGTGTCCAAGGGCGACGTCGGTATCTCAGGTACGGGTGGCAAGAGTGTGCGGGCAGGCGGCTGGAGGTTCGGTGGGTGGAACATTGGTTGGTGGCACGGTAGTGGGATCTGATTGGTGGAGAGCGTAAGATGTGGTATCTTGGGAGGGTGGTTCCATTCAGAGGATTAAGGCTAGAGGGCACTGGGGGCTCATCTGGTGGCGAGGAGGGGTGGTCTTTGTTAGGGAATGGGGTAGGTAGTCGGCCGTGCAGTGCGGGAGTGTAGGCAGTGGAAGGGATCTTATGGTAGGGCGGCGGTGAAAGGGGTCATACAATGGCGGAGATTGAGGGGTTTGGTCGAACAATTATGGTGTGTTTGGTGTGGGGGCCGAGGTTACTCACTGGTTACTCGAGGGACGTTATCCTTGCCCCAGCTTTTGCTGAGGGAAAACCGACCGTGGTGGTAGGGTTTCAAGGAGCCCCCACTTGCAAGCAATACTCCCGAGAGACGTGTCTCTTCAGCTGACCCACCTCAAGTTGGGTATCACTAGATGAATACATGTGCGCGAAGAAAATCTACCGACTTGCCTGTCGGATTTGGGACAATGTCGCCCGCCACCTTCAAATTAATTAGGGGTCTCGCCATTTGCCGTTCAACGTTCAACGTTCAGCGCGTTCAGCCTCCAAAGGGCGTTCACGGTTTTGTCATTGTACAGTGTTGGTCCCTCGATCCCTGAGAAAGCAAACAACATTCTATATCTCACAAGTTACTTCCTCGCTTGTCCTGTCAATTCGAGCACGGCACGGGTATCACAGGTAACCTGACACCCCTGAGTCAAAGTTGATACGTTGATGTCGAGACTCGAGATGTCGCGTGATCACGCCAAAACATACGCCGTAAAGCACGCCGCAACGCTCTTGATTCTGCACTCGTCTCTGTTAAGTATGTGACTTCTTAATGACCCGTGAAGCCCTTCTGGGGAAGAAAAGGGCAGGGTACAGTTCCGCAATATCACTTGAAACTGCTGTTTGGAGGAGGGAAACGCCAGATTGCCCAGGTATCCATCAGCGATTTCATTTCTGACTGGTTGTGTCTGGTGACTATCTGGTGTTGACCAGTTCGAACTAGAAATAGTGTATCAATGGGCCATCTCAAGAACCAGCATCCCTCGTCCTCCCCCACATCATGGAATCTTTGCTGGCCGCCCAGATCGGCGTCCCTACAAGTGCGCCCATCCTCATCGAAGGCATCTTGCAAGCCCTTTTCCAAGGCGTCATCTTCGCGCAAGCGGCAAGATATTGGGAGTGTCCTCTGAACGACACGCTTCGAACCAAGTCGTACGTCCTGACTTTGGTCGGGTTGTCGTTGTGGGTGGCCACGTTTCGTGAGGGACTCCGCATAAAGAGGCCTGACAGCCGCGCGCACCGTGACGAAGGTTACAGACCATGTTTACGTCGTACAAGCTCTGGTATATTTTCATATACCTCAAGTATTGGGTAATGGGTCATCCCTCTGAAAACGAAAGGTTCACCTCGATAATATTTGTGCACCAGTCGACCAGTCCCATCGTCTGGGCGGACCTATTTCTGAATGGTTTAATATGCACCGTCTGCGAAGTATCGCTCCTTCGAAGATGCTGGAAGGCACGCAGAACCTCGACGACTAGATCGAGCCAGATACTCAACTCATACCTGGTGTACAGATTACGAAGCAGAGGATATGGGTGATCGCACCACTTGCATTTCTGCTCGTCACCATTTTCATTGCCAACGTGTATCTGGTGAGCGATCCGGGCAGTATCTCCACCTTAGTTGACTGGGTGGGTGCAGACAGTCGTCCTCGGTGTGAGCTCTAAACACGGAAGCGTGAACGATAGCGTGAGCAGGCCCTGGTTTCTTTGCGGTCTCGGCTCACCGGAGTCTCTGCAGCCACTGAGAGCACAGCACTCGTTTCTGGCAAGCCAGCACGATTCTCGCGAAAGTGATCATTGACCGAGAGTGCCGCGATTCCAGGCAAAATTCTGCTTCAATTACTGGATTTTTGGCTCACTTGGTACGCCCTTCAGTTTCTTGCGCGACAAACAGAGTTGACAAGTTGTCCAGTCCTAGATGTGACGATCACTTCCATACGTACGTCACACTTATTGCTGGCGGACTTTTTAACCTTTGTCGCAGTGATGGTGTATCTATGGCGCTCCAGGACGGGGGTTGACAATCTAGATAAAGCATTGAATCACATCAAAGCCGTCACTTGGGGGTCCGCAGCTGTACCAAGTGCCTTCCAAATCATCGCCGTTTCTATGTACAACTCCGACTCTGTGAGAAATTTGCGATGCACCAATGGCGATAGCTGAAATGACGCGCCTGTCCATAGGGGGAGGGTCGGCACCTTGTTCTATTCTTCTTGCTGATGACTGGGAAGCTCTACACGCTTGGCATCATGCGGTCTCTGAATTCGCGCCCTGGTCTTCGAGGTCGGATGACTTCGGACGACGTAGGTCGAACGTCTCTCGGCGAGTGGCAATGGGAAGATGAGGGCCCACAGTCAGCTGCTCGGAGATCGAGTGAGGTGAGGTCCCCTATTTCTTTTTGTGTGTCTCCGGTGTCCCTGTGATTTCGAACTGAAACAAAATGTGGTATTGTCTCCTAGACACCCTTCCTTGGGACAACATCTACATTGCATGTCCAAACAATATGTACCTTACCTGAAGGCGGAAGGATCATGCGGGGAGAGTAACATAAGGGCGCTCGTCGCCATTGTTTTGGGCCCTGGAACCTCTGAGAAGCCCTTATTTGACTTTGTCGATCGAAACTCAGAAGAGTAGTCTAACACAAAAACAAAATGAGAGAGAGAGAAACATGCTGTGCACATATGGACATGTGGTGGATCGGCCGGAAGACCGTCAGAGGGTCGTGGAACTAGCTAGCTTGTCCGGGTTGACCGGGACGGTGAATCCGTAAACGAGATTTCACGGGATTTCACGACTTTCGCAATGACCGCCAACAAAGAGGACGACGGCTCGCAGCCGCTTGCCGGTCCATCCCAGCCTCTCTCAACCAACTCGCCACCACCTAACTCCTCGTCTGACCATGAACATGCGTCGTCCCCGTCCCCGTCACCGACGCCAGCGCTCCAGCGCTCGGAGCTTCTGGACCGAGCGCGGCACTTCCTGAGCTCTCCCCAGGTCATCCACCAAGACCACGAATCCAAACGTCGCTTCCTCTCGGAAAAGGGTCTGTCCGATGGGGAGGTACAACTGCTACTGCGCGAGATGGTGTGTGCCTCCTGCATGTTTGTTTCCGCAAGCTCACACACCACCGAACGTCCAACCCGCAACGTTTGTCCGTCTTCACCTTCCTCCGAATAAAACAAATAGCCTTCGCACTTGCCCATCGTCCCGCCGCGGATGTATCCCGCACCCCCTCCATCCCGTCTGCCCGGCCTTCTCGTGGGCACGTTCAAGGTGCTTTCATGGCTGGCAGGTGGCTCCACTGCCCTGCTCTTCATCTATTACGTACGTAGCTGATAGATATATCTCTCGCTCTCGCTACGCTAACCTTAAACCAACCCGTTTACTGCTTCCACTCGCACACCGACCATCCACTTTGGCCCGACTAGCGATTCCTGCTTCCGCGCCTCACGCGATCTGCTCTTGCTCGTCGTTCTCTCAAAGCACACCAGGGCGACCTTCTCGCCAAGCTCACGGCCTCCCTGCAGGACCTGAAGGAAGCACAAAAGGTCGCGTACGCAGATCTTCCCCATCCTGATCCATGGGAAGAAGTCGCACCATGGGACGAGTGTAAGACTCTGGGCGATATCGCCGCGGCTGCGGAGAATGGCAAGGCGCGTGTACCGCATGTGACGCTCCTCCGCTGCGCGCTGGCCGATCTTGCCGCGCAAAACAAGCCGTCGACGGCTGACGCTATCTTTCAAACCATCTTTTCTACGGACCTCCCGTCCCTCCTTAATATTGACGACGCTTATCAGGTATGTGCGACTTCTTACTCACATACTCGCTGGGGTACTCAACGGTTGTCTCGTGGCAGGAATCGTTATGGAAAACGCTCAATGACTCTCCTCTTTTCCATCCCACGGAGACCAGCTCAACATCCGAGCCACCTCGCTGGTCCTATCACGTCCCAGATCCTGCAACGCAGTCGACGCCACCTCTTCTACCCGCACTCACCAAGCTGCAGAGCTCCGTCGCCCAAGCAGTCTCCGCGCGCCCCACGCACCGCTTCCAACACACGCTACAGTCACTGATCGATTTCACGGGCTACCTGACTACCAAAACATACGCGCTGGCCTCGGCGATGCACCGCCTGCCAGGCACCACACCGTCCTCCGCGACCGCGATCGAGGAAGAGGAGATCCGAATGGAAATAAAGGCCCTCAAGGGCCTCGTGCTCAATCGGTGCGTTTCACCATTCTCCATTCGAAAGTGCTTCCGCGCTCACACCGACTGACCGATGTCGCTATAGGAGAACATTTATTCCGGCTATTGCTCGGCCTTCGAGTGCTCCGATAGCCGGCCCCTAATCTCTCTCACAATCCGTATTAGACGTGACATGCTTTACGTTGTACCTTTTCGCTCTTTCGTTGCATTCGTCTCACACGATCTGCTCGTAATTTGCCACTGTATCAGGGAAGCCGCCACGCGTGGTCCTGCGAGCTGACAATCCCGTAAGAGGTGGCGGAGACCTCCCGTTTTGCATCATTCCGCCAGCGTGGTGATTTGGTGGGTTCGCCGTGTACGTACCATCAACTAAAAGCCCAGACAGGTTGTGTGATTTTGACGGGGCGAGGAAGTCGATCATCAC